>OGKG01000689.1_pt1 | contig 43492 bp, 45 predicted proteins | sample 1572201 | NCBI WGS metagenome assembly OGKG01 (sample SAMEA2582146, study PRJEB24529) | metagenome | biome: Human gut stool | place: China | collected 2011 | reverse complement strand
AGCGTTATTTATTGATGGAGAAAATATTAGTTCAAAAAAAGCAGAACAAATCCAGAAAATTGCGAGTGAACAAGGAGTCTTAGGAACCAAAAAAGTTTATGGATTGCAAAAAGATACAAGAACTAAATCCTGGTCAGATCAAGCTAAAGATTTAGGTATTGAAGATATTAGATTGTGTGGTAATCCAGAAAAAGATAAAGTTGACAAAAAAATACAAAAAGATGTAAAAAAAGAAATAGAAAATAATAAATTAGTCGATGTAGTTTGTATTGCAACATCTGACAAAGGTTATACGGAAACTGTTAGAGAATTAAGAAGACAAGGTAAAAGAGTTGTTGGGATTGGTGAAAAAAAAGCACCAAAAGAATTAAGAGATGCATGTAGTAAGTTTATTGAAATTGAATAGTATTAGTTATTTACATTAGTAAGAAAAATTGAAATTCTATTTTTGTAAAGAACATAACAATTTCCAATTTATAAGATGAACAATTTAAGAATAAAGAGAAGATGAATTAGAATGTCAGAAAATAAAAGATTTACTTTGAGAAATCAGCAAGAGGAACTTGATAATTTCACAGACGAGGATATAATTGATTTTCTCGAAAACCTTTATAGCGATTGGAACGAATTTATAGTATTGTCGACAGAAGATGTACCGATAGAAGGCGTTTCTGTTGTGCAGGCATTTTGGAATGATGATATATTACATACAGAAATAGGCGTATTAACAGAGGAAAATCCAAAGCTTGCCCTCTATGAAAATGATATGCCTATGGAAGAGGGCAGAAAATTATTCTTAGGTTTCTTCCATGGAAAATGGAGAGGAAATCTTAATGAGTTTTCACTTTGCAAAATGCAGCCTTGATAAATCATAAATTATTAAAAAGGGGATAGATTAAAATGTCAGAAAAGAAAAAAGTAGCAATTATTATGGGAAGCGACAGCGATTTTCCAACAGTTTCAGGAGCAATAAAAACTCTTGATTCTTTCGGAGTTCCGTTTGAGGTTCATGTAATGTCCGCTCACCGTACACCTGAGGCTGCGGAAAATTTCTCCAAAACAGCTAAGGCAAACGGTTTTGGTGTAATTATTTCAGCAGCAGGTAAGGCTGCACATCTCGGCGGAGTTCTTGCAGCTAATACTACACTTCCTGTAATCGGTATTCCGATAAAGTCCTCAACTCTTGACGGACTTGACGCACTTCTCGCAACTGTTCAAATGCCTTCTGGTATTCCTGTTGCAACAGTAGCTATTGACGGTGCTGCAAATGCTGCAATCCTCGCTGTACAGATGCTTGCACTTTCTGATGATGAGCTTGCTAAAAAGCTTGAGGACGAGAAGGTCAAGATGAAGAATGGCGTAGAGGCTAAGGATAAGGCTATTCAAGATAAGGTTAAGGAACTTTTGGGCAAGAACTGATTATTTCGATTCGCCTTGAAATAAATAGGAGTTAAAATAATGACAGATTTATTTATTGAGGATAAAATCCACGATGAATGTGGTGTGTTTGGTATTTTCGGAAATGATACAACTGATATTATTGATGAAACATATCTTGCACTTTATGCTTTACAGCACAGAGGAACTCTCGGTGCCGGTATTGCAATAAACGATAACGGCAATATGAGCGTTGTCAAGGGCTTTGGCGTTGTGCCAGAGGCTCTCCCTGAAAAGGAGCTTTCAAGACTTAAAAAAGCTAAAATTGCTCTTGGTCATGTTCGTCATACAACAGCATCTGTTGCAAATGACAGAACATCAATTCAGCCTCTTCTTATGAGATATGTTAATGGTCAGCTTTCACTTGCTCTTAATGGTGCGTTGACTAATTATTCTGAGCTTAGAGAACATCTTCATCGTGGCGGTGCGATTTTCCAATCAAATAGTGATATTGAGGTTATCGCATATATCATAGCTCAAGAAAGACTTGAAACTGCAAGCATAGAAGAAGCCGTTCTGAATGCTATGGATAAAATCAAGGGTGCATATTCAATGGTAATGATGGCACCATCACGCTTAATTGGCGTTCGTGACCCGAGAGGATTCAGACCACTTTGCATTGGTAAGCTTGGCGAGAACTATATTATCACAAGTGAATCCTGCGTTTTCGATAGCCTTGGCGGAGAATTTGTAAGAGATGTCGAGCCGGGCGAAATGGTTGTAATTGATGATGAGGGCGTACACAGCTATAAGAATAATTGTGGTGGTAAGACAAGCCTATGTATTTTTGAGTTCGTATACTTTGCAAGACCTGATTCAGTTCTTGACGGTATGTGCGTAAATATTGCAAGACAGAGAGCAGGCATTGAGCTTGCTAAGGAACACCCTGTTGAGGCTGATATGGTATGTGCTGTTCCTGATTGCGGAATTGACGCTGCTATCGGTTATTCAATGCAATCAGGTATTCAATATGGCGTTGGACTTGTAAAGAACAGATTTATCGGCAGAGCTCACAACAATAGAAAAAAACACGCTCAATATAACTTGAGAATCAAGCTTAACGCTATGAAATCAAATGTTCAGGGCAAAAGAATTGTTCTCATTGATGACTCTATCGTTAAAGGCGAAACAAGTAAGCATATTGTTTCAATGCTAAAGAAAGCAGGAGCTAAGGAAGTTCATCTTAGAATTTCTTCTCCACCATTTAAGTATCCTTGCTATTTTGGCACAGATATTGACAGCACAGATAATCTCATAGCTGCACATAAGAGTATTGATGAGATGTGTGCTGAAATCGGTGCAGATTCTCTTGGTTTCCTAAGCATAGACGGTTTGCATAGAATTGCTGATGAATGTAAGATTGATTTCTGTGACGCTTGCTTCAGCGGAGATTATCCGATAGAGGCTTCAAGACAATCACACGAGGATAAGTATTCAAAGAAACTCTAAGCTAAAATTTGTTTGGTAAAATAATTAAAATATATTTTTCGGAGGTACAATATGAAAAGCTATAGTGACAGCTATAAGGCTGCAGGTGTTGATGTTACAGCAGGTTACAAGGCGGTTGAACTTATGAAGGCTCATGTCGCTAAGACAATGACTTCTGGTGTTCTTTCAGGAATAGGCGGCTTTGGCGGTCTTTTCGAGCTTGATGTTGAGAATATCAAAAAGCCTGTTCTTGTTTCCGGTACAGACGGTGTTGGCACAAAGCTGAAGATTGCTTTCCTTATGGATAAGCATGATACAGTTGGTATTGACTGTGTTGCTATGTGCGTAAACGATGTCATCTGCTGCGGTGCAAAGCCACAATTCTTCCTTGACTATATCGCAGTAGGTAAGAATGTTCCTGAGAAGGTTGCTTCAATCGTTTCTGGCGTTGCAGAAGGCTGTATTCAGAGTGGTTGTGCATTGATTGGCGGAGAAACTGCTGAAATGCCAGGTTTCTATCCAGTTGATGAATATGACCTTGCTGGTTTCTCTGTTGGTGTTGTAGATAAGGACAAGATTCTTGACCCATCAACACAAAAAGCCGGAGATGTAATGATTGGTATTAAATCAAGTGGTGTTCACTCAAATGGCTTTTCACTTGTCCGTAAGGCATTCTATGTAAACGAGGAAACTCTTTCTACATACTATGATGAGCTTGGTGCAACTCTTGGCGAAACACTTCTTACACCTACTAAGATTTATGTTAAGGCTGTTCAGTCTTTGCTTGACGCAGTTAAGGTTAAATCTATTTCTCATATCACTGGCGGCGGTTTCTATGAGAATATTCCTCGTTCACTTCCAAAGGGACTTTCTGCTAAGATTGCAAGAGCTGATGTACAGGTTCTTCCAATATTCGATTTGATTGCTAAGGTTGGTAACATTCCTGAGCACGATATGTTCAACACATTTAATATGGGTGTTGGTATGACAGTTGTAGTAGACAAGGCTGATGCAGATAAGGCTATCGCAGCAATCAAGGCAGCAGGCGAAGAAGCTTATGTTCTTGGTGAGCTTGTTGAAAGTGATGAGGGTGTTATCATCTGCTAATTTTCGGGAGAGTATAATATGAAAAATATAGTTGTTCTCGTTTCGGGCGGAGGCACTAATCTTCAGGCTTTGATAGACGCACAGGAGAGCGGAATAATCAAGAACGGCAAGATTACTTGCGTTATAGCATCTAAAGAGGGTGCTTATGCCCTTGAAAGAGCAAAAAAGCATAACATCAAGGGGATAGTTTGCCCGAGAAAGGAATATCCTGATTCCGTTTCTTATAGCAAGGAGATTTTAAGACTTCTTCAAGAAGAAAAGGCTGATTTGATTGTTTATGCAGGCTTTATGATTATTCTTGATGAGATAGTTTCTCGTGCATATCCAAATAGAATAATGAATGTTCACCCCGCACTTATTCCGTCATTCTGCGGAAAAGGTTTTTATGGACTTAGAGTTCACGAAGCAGCACTTGAAAAGGGCGTTAAGGTTACAGGTGCGACAGTTCATTTTGCAAATGAGGTATGCGATGGTGGACCTATCATTTTGCAAAAGGCTGTTGATGTTCTTGAGGACGATACACCTGAAACACTTCAACGCAGAGTTATGGAACAGTGTGAGTGGAAGATTCTTCCAGAGGCAGTGTCACTTTTCTGTCAAGATAGATTGGAAGTTGTAGACGGAAAGGTTCATATTCGTAGTAAGTAATGAAAAATGTGCTACTGAACGGGCGAACACAGTTCGCCCCTACGATTTGTTAACTAACTTAATTTAAGACAGTTAAAGGTTTCGCTCAAGCCTTTTTAAAGCGGCGAGCCGCCGCCCCCAAGACGCGTAGTCGGTTTTGCAAGCAAAACCTCGATATTCTAAACCGACTTTTATTCACGCGGAGGAAGTAATTACCCAATGGGTGAAAAAGCATAAAATAGTAAACGAAAGGAAGTCGAAAATGATAGATATTAAAGAAGAATTAAGTGGAAACACATATCCAGGCAGAGGAATTATTATAGGAAAAAGTGATGATGGCGAGAAAATAGTTATCGGCTATTTCATTATGGGCAGAAGCGAAAACAGCCGTAACAGAATTTTTGTTGCTGAGGATGCAGACCTTAAAACAAAGGCTTTCGATGAATCAAAGCTTCAAGACCCATCTTTGATTATCTATGCACCAGTAAGAGAAATCGGCGAAACAACAGTTGTCACAAACGGCGACCAGACGGATACTGTTCGTGATTTTATTCTTGAGGGAAAATCCTTTGAGGACGCTCTAAGAACTCGTACATTCGAGCCAGACCCGCCGAATTTTACACCAAGAATTTCAGGTATCGTAAATCGTCACAACGGAACATTCTCATATAAAATGTCTATTCTCAAAAGTGATAACAACAGAGAAGAAGCTGTACTCAGATTTTTCTATGAGTATGCAGAGCCTATTTCTGGCGAGGGACATTTTATCCACACATATGAGCATGACGGCAATCCTATTCCGTCATTTAAGGGTGAGCCAAAGCGTATAAAGCTTTCAGGTGATATTGACGAATTTACAAAGCAGGTTTGGGAAAGCCTTAATCCTGATAATAAGGTTTCATTCTTTGCAAGATATATTGACATCAAAACAGGCAAGACTGAATCCCGTATCGTAAACAAAAATTCATAATAAAAGGAATGAACAGAATGAACGAATTAGAACTCAAATATGGTTGTAACCCTAATCAGAAGCCATCAAGAATCTTTATGGAAAATGGAGCAGATTTACCTATCGAGGTTCTCAATGGTAAGCCTGGTTATATCAACTTCCTTGATGCTTTCAATAGCTGGCAGTTGGTTTCAGAGCTTAAAGCAGCAACAGGACTTCCAGCAGCAGCGTCTTTTAAGCATGTAAGCCCAGCTGGTGCAGCCGTTGCAACAGAACTTTCTGATACTCTCAAGAAGATTTATTTTGTTGACGATTTAGAGCTTTCTCCTATTGCAAGTGCATATGCAAAGGCTCGTGGTGCGGACAGAATGTCCTCATACGGTGACTGGGCGGCTCTTTCTGATGTCTGCGACAAGGAAACAGCTTTAATTCTCAAGCGTGAAGTTTCTGACGGTATCATCGCCCCTGGATATACAGATGAAGCACTTGAAATCCTTAAGAGCAAGAGAAGAGGAACATATAACATAGTTAAGATTGACCCTAACTATGTTCCAGCAGCTATTGAACATAAGCAGGTTTATGGTGTTACTTTTGAGCAAGGCAGAAACAGCCTCAAGATTGACGAGGAGTTGCTCAAGAACTTCCCAACAGACAACAAGACTTTCACTGATGAGGCAAAGCGTGATTTGATTATTGCTTTGATTACACTTAAGTATACACAGTCCAACTCTGTTTGCTATGCAAAGGACGGACAGGCTATCGGTGTTGGTGCAGGTCAGCAGTCAAGAATACACTGCACAAGACTTGCAGGAAATAAGGCTGATATATGGTATCTCCGCCAGAATCCAAAGGTTATGGCACTTCCTTTCAAGGAGGATATTCGCCGTCCTGACCGTGACAATACTATTGATGTTTATATTTCTGATGATTACGAAGATGTTCTTGCGGACGGTATCTGGGAACAGTTCTTCACAGAAAAGCCAGAACCACTTACTCGTGAGGAGAAAAAGGAATGGCTCAAAACATTCAGTGGAGTATCTCTTGGTTCAGACGCATTCTTCCCATTCGGTGACAATATTGAAAGAGCTCACAGGAGTGGTGTAGAATTTATTGCACAGCCAGGTGGTTCTATTCGTGATGATAATGTTATTGAGGTTTGTAATAAGTACAATATCGCAATGGCATTTACAGGAATCAGACTTTTCCATCACTAATAAAAACCTTAACTTCATAGAAAAGAGGTATATAAAATGGATATACTTATGCTTGGAAGCGGTGGCAGAGAACACGCACTTATCAAGAAATTAAAGGAAAGTCCTAAAGCAGGAAAAATTTATTGTGCCCCAGGTAATGGCGGTATTTCGAAGGACGCTGAGTGTGTTAATATCAGCGTTATGGATAAAGAGAATATAATTGCTTTCGCTAAGGAAAAGAATATAGACCTTGTTTTTGTTGCACCTGATGACCCACTTGCTGCAGGTGTTGTTGATGCCCTTAACGATGCAGGAATCAGAGCTTTCGGTCCTGTTGCAAAGGCTGCTGAAATCGAGAGCAGTAAGGTTTTCTCTAAGAACCTTATGAAAAAATATAACATTCCAACTGCTGGTTATGAGGTTTTTTCTGACTCTGAAAAGGCTATTGCATACATCGAGGAACAAAATAAGTTCCCAACAGTTATAAAGGCTGACGGACTTGCTCTTGGTAAGGGCGTTATTATTGCACAGAGTCTTGAAGAAGCTAAGGACGCAGTTAAGGAAATTATGGAAGATAAGAAATTTGGCGAATCTGGCAACAATGTTGTTATCGAGGAGTTTCTTACAGGCCCTGAGGTTTCTGTTCTTGCATTTACTGACGGCAAGACACTCAAGCCTATGATTTCCTCTATGGACCATAAGCGTGCATTAGACGGTGACAAGGGACTTAACACAGGCGGTATGGGAACAATCAGCCCTAACCCTTATTATACAGATGATATGGCAGAAGTTTGTATGAAGACAATCTTTATGCCAACTGTTGAGGCTATGAACAAAGAGGGCAGACCTTTCAAGGGTTGTCTTTACTTTGGACTTATGCTCACACCAGATGGTCCTAAGGTTATCGAATATAATTCTCGTTTCGGCGACCCTGAGGCACAGGTTGTCCTTACACTTCTTGATAGCGATTTGGTCGATATTGTTAATGCAGTTATTGATGAAAAGCTTGACCAAGTAGACATCAAGTGGTCAAAGGATAATGCTGCTTGCATAGTTATGGCAAGTGGTGGCTATCCTGAGGCATATAAGAAGGGTATCGAGATGGACGGCTTTGATGAAAATGGTCAGGTTGACGGTGCAGTTGTTTTCCACGCAGGAACTAAGTTTGAGAACGGAAAGTTCTATACAAACGGCGGTAGAGTAATCGGTGTTACTGCAAAGGGAGAAACTCTTGAGAAAGCCCTTGATAACGCTTATGCGGCTGTTGAGAAAATCAGCTTTGACGGTGCTCATTACAGAAAAGATATAGGCAGAACAAGAAAGTAATTGTTTGGGTTCTAAAATATGACATAAATTCAGCCCCCGACTGTGAGATAATAAACACAGTCGGGGGTGATTTTTTGCATAGGGTTATATACATAGACATACTGTTTTGCGTAAATTTCATTATCGACTTTATGCTGTTGTTGTCGGTAAGAAAATTTCTTTCACTAAAGGCAAGATACCGAAGAATGGTTTTAGGAAGCTTGGTTGGAGCAATTTCGTCCTTTATAATATTTCTACCGCCGATGAATGAATTTTTAAGTCTTATAATTCGGCTTGTGACGGCTTTTGCGGTAGTTTTTGCAACATTTTTTCCGACAAGCAGAAAATCCTTTCTGAAAGCAGTATCAGCATATTTTCTTATAACTTTTTGTTTCTGCGGAGCTTGTATTGCTTTTTTTATGCTGTTTTCGCCACCTGTCGCTATAAGGAATGGTGCTGTTTATATAGATATTTCACCGATTATGCTTGTAGGGATAATTTTAGCCTGTTACATAATTATTCGTATTATTTGCAGAGTGAGTGGTCGTTCTTTAGCAAGTCAGGAAATTTGTTGGCTTGTGGTTGAGAATAATGAAAAAAGTGTTAAGCTTATCGCTAAGACAGACACAGGGAATATGCTGAAAGAACCATTCTCAAATTTACCTGTTATAGTCGCAGAAAGAGAAAAGCTTGAAGTAGTTTTGCCAAGTGAGATTTCAGATTATCTTGCAAAGACTGTTTCTGTTAGTGATACTTCTTGTGATTATGTAAGTGGTATAAGACTTGTTCCATATAATAGCGTAGGTGGAGAGGGTTTATTACCAGCGTTTAAGCCTGATTCTATAAAAATTATTTTAAACGGAAAAAATATAGAGTCAGAGGCATATATAGCTGTAACAAGCAGAAGGTTATCAGAGAGTTTTTCTGCAATAATTCCATCAGAAATTATATTAAATTAGCGGAGGAAAACGGTATGAACATTTTTCAAAAAATTATATGTATAATTAGATTTAAGTTGCTAAAGCATAGGCTTTCAAAATTTGGTGAGGTTCATTACATAAACGGTTCAGAAACACTTCCTGCACCTCTTAAAAAGAATGAGGAAGAGCTTGTAATGAAAAAATTAGCCGAGGGTGACGAATCGGCAAGAGAAACTTTGATTACACATAATTTAAGGCTTGTAGTTTATATTGCAAAAAAGTTTGAATCAAAATCAGCAAGCGTAGAGGATTTAATTTCTATCGGAACGATAGGTCTTATAAAGGCAGTGAGAACCTTTAATCCCGAAAAAAATATTAAGCTTGCAACCTATGCTTCTCGTTGTATTGAAAACGAAATTCTTATGTTTTTAAGAAAAAGCTCACAGCAAAAAAACGAAATTTCCATAGATGAACCACTTAATGTTGATTGGGACGGCAACGAGCTTCTTATTTCAGATATATTGAGTTGTGATGAGGATAGCGTAAACTGTAATATTGAGCGTGAATCTGAACACAAGCTATTGCTTAAAGCAGTAAGCAGGCTTTCTGGCAGAGAACGAGAAATTATGGAGCTTCGTTTTGGTTTAAATGGTGAGTGCGAGCATACTCAAAAACAAGTTGCAGATAAGCTGAAAATTTCTCAGTCCTATATATCAAGGCTTGAAAAAAAGATAATTTCAAGGTTGAAAAAAGATTTAGAAATGTCAAATTTTATATAACAATATGGGCTTTGGTTTTTGCCAAGGCTCTTTTTATTTTCATTAATGGTGCTTTAATTACTCATAATTTACGAATTGTTCTTTTTTTTTGTATTGACACACAAATTTATGAATGATATTATAAAAATATAGATTTCTAAAATTTTTGTTGAAATATGCAATAAATGAAATGAGGTTATTTACTTGATAAAAAAATCACTTGCACTAATTATGGCAGCAATGATTGCTATGTCGTTTACAGCTTGTAATAGTGGCTCTGATGGAGAATCTTCTGCTGAATCCACTAATACATCATCTTCCGCAGAAAGTAGTGTTGTATCAGAAACAGAATCAAAGACTACATCAAATTCAGAATCGAGTACTACATCATCAGAAACAAGCCAATCTACTAAGTATTCAATTTCAGATTTGAAAATTCCAAGCGGTTGTGGACCACTCCTAAAGCCAGCTCTGCAGGAATTTATGAATACTATGGATTCAGAAAAATATCTTATAAAGTATTCTGTTGAATATCTTACAGAATCTACAAATGGTAAGGTCGTTAAGGGCACAAATACTGTTAAGAGAAGTGGCAATAAGATATCTTCATTTATGGACGCAGAAGACTATGATACAAATCTCCAAATTGTTAAAGATAATAAGGTCTATGAAGTTGATGATAGTAAAAAGACAGTAACATGGGCAAATGTAGAAGATAATCTTGTTGATAATTTTACAGTTTATACTGCAAATATTTTCTATATTAGCTCACTTGAACTTTGCGGAAGTGGCAAGGAAACAATAAATGGCACAGAGTATGACTATGAAGAATATAAAGAGCCTGAAAGTAACTCATCTGCAAGTGAATCTTCTGCTGAATCATCAGGAGAAAAAAAGGTTGAAAGAGCAAGATATTATTTTGATAGCAATGGAAAGTTAGCAGGCTTAAAGCATACGCAGAACAATTATTACTATACAACAATGATTATTGAGCTTAGTCAAAATGTAAGTGATGCCGATTTTGAATATCCATCAGATTATACACTTACAGAAAGAAGTGAGCTTTCTGAGGATTCAGCTGCTTCTTCAACAGCGTCTTCAACTTCATCAAACTAAAGAAAGTAGGAGTAATAAAATGAAAAGATTTTTTGCAATTATATTATCAGCACTTATACTAACTTCTTTTGCTGCTTGTAATAATGATTCTGGTACAGAAACAAACGCTTCTAAAGTAGAAAGTGGAATATCAAGCTCTGCATCAGATAGTGAAAGCAGGAGTTCTTCAAGTTCAGAAAATAAGACTTCTTCTGAAACTAATAGTGGTTCTTCAGAGAGTACATCTTCAGGCAGTAATTCATCTGAAACAACATCTTCTTCAGAAATTTCTGATACAAATAAGCTTTCAAATGCAGCTATGGCAAAAAATGCAGGAGCTTTGCTCAAAGATGGCTTACATAATTTCTTTGTAGAGCTTGATGAAGATAAGTATCGCCTTGAAATTGATATGTTTACTACAACATCAAATTCATCAAAGGTTGTTATAATAACTCGTGACAAAAATAATATTTCTGCGGCAACAGGTGATTCTAAGGATAACCTTAGTAAGTCTATTGTTAAGGATGACAAGGGATATGTTATTGATGATACAAAAAAGACTGTAACTTGGTCTAAGTTTGAGAAAGGCTATGCAGAGAACTATACAGAATATCTTGCAAAGCTTTTCTATATTACTGATATAGAAATGCTCAAGAGCGGAAAAGAAAAATTTGGTGACAAAGAAATGGACTATGAAGAGTATAAAATCATAGTAAATAAATCATCTTCCGCTTCATCAGAATCTTCAAAAGTCGAAGAACAGCATGTAAAATATTATTTCGATAACAAGGAATTTAAGGGAATGAAAATCATTAATGGTAATGATTACTATGCCCTTAGAATTGTTTCTATGACACACGAAATTCCTGATGGAGAATTTGATTATCCATCAGATTACAAGCTTATTCAGGCAGAAGAATATTCTTATGCAGTAGATGGTTCTTCAAGTGCAGAATCAAGCAAGGCTTCAACAAGTTCAAAATCTTAATAAATTAAATAAATCCTCTTGCTGAAAAGCAGGGGGATTTTTTCTACCCTTCTGTGCTTTGAAAAGGCTTGAGCGAAGCTTTAGATTTTATTGAGTTATATCAAAAAGACTTGAATTAAATCTGAATATATCATAAAATAATAATAAAGTTTATAAATCGGAGGAAAACTTGTGAGAATTGGTGCATCAACAGCTTGTTTATATCCTATGGAAACAGAAAAAGCCGTAGCTACACTTATAGAAAACGGATTTCGCATAATAGAAATTTTCTTTAACTCATTTTCTGAGCTTGAGCCTGAATATCTTGAAAAGCTTAACGAATATATTTTGAAAAAAAATTGTGAGGTTGTGTCTATACACCCATTTTTATCGGGAATGGAGCCATTTCTATTTTTCTCAAACTATGAACGAAGATTTTATGATACTGTAGATTTTTACGAGAAATTTTATAGGGGAGCTCAGATTTTAGGGGCAAAAAAGCTTATACTTCATGGTGGAGTTTTTCCAGATAGATATAATCTTTCTGATGAAGAATATTGCAAACGCTTTGATATTATTGCGAAAAGGGGAAGAAAATTCGGGGTAGAAACTTTGCACGAAAATGTAAATAAGTTTCGTGCATCATCACCGGATTTTATAAAAACCATGAGAAAGATTATTCCAGATAGTGCAAAATTTACACTTGATTTAAAACAGGCAGTGCGTTCTGGATATAGTCCTTTTGAAATTTTAGATTCAATGGGAAATAGCTTGAAACATATTCATATCAATGACCATACTAACGGAAAAGACTGCTTGCTCCCATTTTATGGGGATTTTAATTATAAGGAGTTTTTTTCAGAATGCAGAAAAATAAGCTATGACGGAGATGTGATTATTGAAATTTATAAAAATAACTTTGATGATGTTACAGAACTTATGAGGAGTGCAGAAAAGCTTTCTAAACTTCTTTGAGAGAATAAATAATTTAATAATAAATTAGTTTTGTAGTTAAAATTAAAAAATATTCTAAAATATATTAAATTTATTCAAAAGTGCTTGAAATTATTGATAAAATATGGTAAAATTTATGATGCTTAAATCGTTTTAAAAACTTTATTGTTAGGAGGATACCAATATGTTAAAGCATATTGTTTTTTGGAAAATCAAAGACAATGAAGATAAAGAAAAGAATATGGAACAAATGGTCAAAATGCTCTATTCTTTGGATGGGAGAATTAAAGGTCTTGAGTCTGTTGAGCTTGGCTATAATTTAGATTTTACTTCTGAATATGATGTTGTTCTATGTGCTGTTCTGAAATCTCCAGGAGCTTTGAAATTCTATCAGAATCACCCAGACCATGTTAAATGCAAAAAATTTATTTCAACTATTGCAGAAAAAAGAGTGGCTTTCGATTTCGTACCTGAGGACCCTGATTTCCTTGATATATCACCAGATATACTTGATTTCGATGAAAAGAAAGAGTCTAAAATAAGTTCACCTGAACCAATAGTACTTGTTACAAATATCGAAAAACCTAAGATTGGTGAGCCACCTATTGAAAAAGTAAAATCTCCTGCTGAAAAAATTGAAGATGCAAAGCCAGCAGAAGCTTTTGCTGAAAAGGCAGAGCAGAGCAAAACATCAGAAAAATCAAAAGCTGCTGATAAGAAATTACAGATAGATGTTTCTGATATTCAAACCGCTTCGGACGAATATCAAAGCCTTGTAAGACCAGTTATTCCTGGTATAAATGCTCCAATTGATTTTGTTCCAACAGAAGAACCCGAACCAGATTATAATATTATTCCTGATTTTATACAGAAGTCTATTAAAGAGGCTCAGGAAGATTATGATGTATTAGAAGCTATTGTTGATGAAGAAGACCCATATGGTTTTGAAGTTGCAAGTGAGTCTGAAAAGCCAGTCGAGGTTGAGAAGCCGGTCGAGGTTGAAAAGCCAGTCAAGGTTGAGAAGCCAGTCGAGGTCGAAAAGCCAATCGAGGTCGAAAAGCCAATCGAGGTCGAAAAGCCAGTTGAAACTGCACCTACGCCTGTTGCACCAAAGTCTAAAGTAAACGAATCTGATATTCCTCCTATACCTGTAAAACATGGAAAATCACGCCTTTTTGAAAATAAAAACGAAGAAGAAACTCCGCAAGAAGTCGATATGAGCAATAAATGGCGTTGCCCATCATGTGGCCGTTTAAATGCTAACTATGTTGGTACTTGTGGTTGCGGTACATCTAAGCCGTTAAATGATTTTATTTCAGATGATAAGGCTGAACAAAATCAAGTACAAGAAGAAACACCTTCAAATGCTTGGAGATGTCCTGAATGTGGTGCTTTACACGCTAATTTCATAACTGATTGCAAATGTGGATATATTAAACCAGATGGATTTACAGTAAATCCAATTACAGGCGGTTTAAGTTCTGATGATTCAAATAGTCTTCCTCCATTTGCTCCAATGAAAGCTTCAGATATTGCATCAACTCCTCAAAAAGAAATTGGTACAGATATGCCAAAACCTATACCTATGGAAGTTTCTTCTATGAATAAGGAAGAGGCTAGTGGTTTGAGGTTTGGCGAACATAAGTTAGGCTTTGGTAAACCTGCTTCAAGAGCATCTAAAAATTCAGAACTAACACCACCTCAAGCACCGGTTAAGGATCCAACGCCACCTCCGGCACCAGTTAAGGCGCCAACGCCACCTTCAGCACCAGTTAAGGCACCAACACCACCTCCAGCACCAGTTAAGACACCAACACCACCTCCAGCACCAGTTAAGGCGCCAACACCACCTCCAGCACCAGTTAAGGCACCAACACCACCTCCAGCAAAACCAGAAAAGAAGTCATTCTTCGGACGCAAGAAGAAAGAGAAAGAAAAGGAAAAAAAGCAAGAATTTGATATGACTAAGTTTTGGAAATGCCCAAGATGTGGAAAATATAACCATAATTATGTTGGTACTTGTGGCTGTGGCGAAGCAAAGCCATTTGATTTTGATTTCGGGGAAATCAAGGAAGATGATAAATCCTTTATTCCTAAGTCAAATGCTTGGAAATGCCCACAGTGCGGAAAGCTTAACAATAATTTTGTTTCAGTTTGCCACTGTGGATATAGCAATCCTGATATAGCTGAATAATAAAATGTACTTATAAATTAAGACAGCATAAATCGTTTTTTGGACGAGTTATGCTGTCTTTTTAATCTTTTCTTTTTTTGACTTTTGCAAGAGGATTGCTTTCAGCCGCTTTTTCCATTTGAGTACTTGAAAGATGTGTGTAAATTTCGGTAGTGCTAAGACTTTCATGACCAAGAATATCTTTGAGTATTCTTATATCAACATTTCCGTGCTGATACATCAGCGTAGCAGCAGTATGCCTTAATTTGTGAACAGAATATCCAGTAGAGCCATTTGGAGATGTGAGACCGATTTCGGAAAGATATTTTTTGACAAGCCATTGAACAGTTTTAGGACTTATTCTGTTTCCATTTCTGCTGATGAAAAGAGCATTTTTATCTTTAGATGATTTGATACTTCCGTTAGGTCGAAGGGGAAGATAGTCCTTAATTGCAGATATGCAGGCTTCATTAAGATATACGATTCTTTCCTTGCTGCCCTTGCCAAAAAGCCTTAAGGTTTTTTCTTCATAGTTTATGTCAGTAAGATTTATTCCGACAAGTTCTGAAAGACGCATACCACAATTCAAGAATAGTGTCAGTATGCAATAATCACGCTCTTTGTACTTTCCATCGATGGTATTAAGTAGTTCTATACTTTGCTCTAAAGAGAGAAACTTAGGCAATTTTTTTGATAGCTTTGGTGTATCAAGTCCCTTTGAGGGGTCGTAGTCAATTAAATTAAGTTTTTGATATAAAAAGTTAAAAAAAACTCTTATTGCACAAGATTTTCTTGCACGAGCTGCTGCTCCATTATTTCGTGTACTTATACAATAGTTCATAAAATAGCTTATATCATTAAAGCTGATTGTCTTTATAAAATCAAGGTCTATGTCATCTATTGCGATTTTTTCTTCTTCGATATTTTCATCAACAATTCCCTTATGTTTTTTCATATATCTGAAAAATGTACGCAAACTAATAAAGTATTCATTAACTGTATTTTCTGAACGACCTTTTACATTTTGCATATAGCTGAGAAATTGCTGTAAAAGTTCAAAGGATTCGTCAAGATATTGTTTTTTCATAAGTTCACCCCATAAAAGCTATTATTTTAATTATAACATAATGATTTTATAAATTCAAAGTTTCGACAGTTCGATGTCAAAAAAATATTGAAAAGTTTGTGCTAAATTGCATATTTTTTTATTAACAAATTCTTGAAAAATATATAAATATTGGATATAATAAGTTTATACGATTTTTTAAGCTATTATATATTTGATTACGAGGAGATTTAATGAAACGATTTAAAATTATTTTAGTAGCATTAGTTGCAGCAACTATGATTCAGGCAGTGCCTATAACTGCAAATGCAAAAACAAACAATGATACTTCAAAATCAATAGTTACACAAAATACTGTATCAGATAAAACTATAAAAATTATTGATATTCAAATCGAAGCCAAAAACGGTTCGGATATTACAGCTAAAGTTCAGCAGGCACTTGATGTTGCAAGAGATTTTGCAATGGATAGTGTTCCGTATAGAATTATTATCCCTAAGGGTACTTATACTATCTCCTCTGCACTTGAAATTTATAGTAATACACAAATCTGTGCTGAGGGCGCTCATATAATCAAGCAAAGCTTTTCGGGTGGTATGCTGAGAACAGCCTTTCCAAAAGGTGACAATAAGTTATATGGATATTCAGGATATAAGAATATTAAAATTGTTGGTGGAATATGGGACGGAAATGCAGAAAGCCAAAAATATGGCGAAGGAAAATGCAAGGTATTTTCAAGCTTTAGGTTTGCACACGCTACAAATATAACTCTCGAAAATCTTTCCATAACTAATAATGTTGGTTCACATCATCTTGAACTTGGTGGTATTGATGGTGCTACAATCACAGGTTGTACCTTTGAAGGTTATAAAGATGGTGGTATTTCCGGTGGAAAAGAGGCTATTCAGCTTGATGTTATGTATAGCCCGGAAGTTTTCGTAGGTTATCCGGCTTTTGATGATACACCTTGCATAAATGTAAAAATATCGAATAATACTTTTAAAAATGTAAATAGAGGTGTTGGAAATCATACAGCTGTAAATGGAGTGTATTTTGAAAATGTAGAAGTGACAAATAATATCTTTGAAAATATTACTCAGCAGTCAATTCTTGCATTAAATTGGAAAGATTGCAATATTTCAAATAATATTATGAGGAATGTGGGTTCTGGTGTTGATTTTAAATATATGGAGCCAACTCTATATAATAATCCAAAGGTTGGCAGTACAAATATAGATTCACAGTCAAAATCTACTATTTCAAATAATATAATCTCAATAAGCTCAAGTGCAAATGAAAATCTTCCATATATTTTTGGTATTCGTGCTTGGGGTACAACTATTAATGAAGCTAATAATTCAAACTCAATTTTAGAAGGAAATTATTTTGTTGAGGGTGTGGATATTTTAAATAATACTATTACAGCACTTGGTAGAATAGACGCTGGAATTTCTGGAAAGCTTATGAACGATAGCAAAATCTATAACAATATAGTAGATTTTTCAAATTCTAAAGGCAATGAAAACAGCAGAGGCATTTATCTAAGGCAAAGCAATAATAATACAATAGAAAATAATACTTGCCATCAGATTAATGGTACTGGTGGAAATGGTATACATCTTTCAGCAAGTGATAAAAATATTATAAAAACTAATACTATTACTGATTGTACAGGCAATGGCATCTCACTTAATACCTATTCAAATGAAAATCAGATTATAGGTGGCAACGTTCTTGGAAATTCTGTGAATGGAATTTCATTGAATTCAAGCAGTGCAAATACTGTAAAGAATATAAGTGACGTTAAGGGCAACGGAAATTACGGAATTATAATAAGCAATTCCTCAAGTAGCAATAAAGTTATAGGAGTAAAAGTAGACTCGAATAAAAAGAGTGGAATAGCTGTGAGCGGTTCAAGCTCAAGTAATACACTTACAAATAATGTTTCTAAAAACAATGGCGGAAACGGTGTTTTGATTTATAACTCTGCTAATAATATCGTAAGCGCATCTTCTTTCTCAGCTAATAAGAATTATGGACTTACAATTTCAGGCAATAGTAGGTCGAATAAAGCAACTTTATGTAATTCAAATAATAATAAAAAAGGACAGGCTGTTATTACAGGTAAATCAAGCAACAATAATGTTGATGTAATAAAGACAGACAATAAAGCAAAAGGAACATTGCCAAGTATTCCGCAAGGTGTTAAGCTTGGAGGTCGTACATCTACTAAAATAAAACTTCAATGGAGTAAAAGTGAAAATGCAAGCGGATATTATGTATACCGAAAAGACAATAACGGCATTTATAAAAAGATAAAGACTATTGAGGGAAATTCTATACTTTCTTTCATAGATAGTGGACTTACTCCAAATAAAAGCTATTCTTATAGAATTACTGCCTATTATAAATCAAATGGCAATGTTATAAACTCAAGCTATTCTAAAACTGTAAGCTATACTACACTTTTAAAAGCAACAGATAAGTTTACTGGAACATCTACAAAAAATACCATAACTCTTAAATGGAATAAGGTTTCGGGTGCTACTGGATACTATGTATATAGATATGACGCAAAATCAAATAGCTATAAAACCCTTATAACATTTAATAATGAAAATAGTATTTCAGTAAGAGTTACAGGTCTTAACCCAAATACAAAATATACTTATAAAGTTATGGCATTTAAGAAAACAAATAGTGGTACTTTAAAGGGAGATATTTCAAAAGCTTTGTCTGTTACAACTAAAAAATAAGCAGAAAAAATCTATTGACAAAGCATTTTTAAAGTGCTATATTAGCATTAGAAATCAAATAGATTAAATGTAATGATAAGGAAGCGTTTTTCAAATACGGTTTCAAAAGAGAGCAGAGGTCATCGGCTGAAAGCCTTTGCAGAAACTATGATTAACGACACCGCCTTTGAACATTACTGCGAAATAAGCAGTAACGCCTGCCTGCGTTATGGACATTAACGAGATGACGGATTTTTATTATATTATCCGTTAAGCTTGGGTGGAACCACGGTGAAAATTCCCCGTCCCAGTGTATCCTTAGTGATGCTTTGGGGCGGTTTTTATTTTGTCTGTTTGGTAAATTCTATTTTAATAAGGAGCTGTTGAAAAATGATTAAGGTAACGCTTAAAGACGGAGTTGTTAAAGAATATGAAAGCGGAACAACAGTTGCAGAGGTTGCAAAGTCACTTGGTGCAGGACTTTATAAGTCTATGTGTGCCTGTAAGATTAATGGCAATGTCTGCGATGTAAGAACTCCACTTACAGAGGATTGTGAGCTTGCTATCCTCACTTTTGATAATGTTGATGGTAAAAAGGCTTTCTGGCATACTACATCTCATATTCTTGCTCAGGCTGTTAAGAGATTATATCCTGAGGCAAAGTTTGCTATTGGCCCTGCGATTGACACAGGCTTTTATTATGATTTCGATGTAGAAAAACCATTCTCCCCTGAGGACTTAGAAAAGATTACAGCGGAGATGAAGAAAATCGTTAAGGAAGGACTTGAGCTTGAAAAGTTTGAGCTTTCTCCTGATGAGGCTGTTAAACTTCTTGAGGAAAAAGATGAGCCATATAAGGTTGAGCTTTGCAAGGAACACGCAGATAAGGGAGAGCCAATCAGCTTTTATAAGCAGGGCGAATTTATAGACCTTTGTGCAGGTCCTCACCTTATGTCTGTTGCTCCTGTAAAGGCTATTAAGCTCACAGCCTGTACTGGTGCATACTGGCGTGGAAACCAAAATAATCGCCAGCTTTGCAGAGTTTATGGTGTTTCTTTCCCTAAGGCATCTATGCTTGAGGAACATCTCAAGATGCTTGAGGAGGCTAAGGAGCGTGACCACAACAAGATAGGCAGAGAACTTGAGTACTTCACAACTGTTGACTATGTAGGTCAGGGACTTCCTGTACTTCTTCCTAAGGGTGCAAGAGTTATCCAGTTACTCCAGAGATGGGTTGAAGATGTTGAGCAATCAAAGGGCTGCTTGTTGACAAAAACACCACTTCTCGCAAAGAGAGAGCTTTATAAGATTTCAGGACACTGGGACCACTATCTTGATGGTATGTTTGTTCTTGGTGACCCATATGACGAGGAGAAAGAGTGCTTTGCACTTCGTCCTATGACTTGCCCATTCCAGTATCAGGTATTCCTCAATAAACAGCGTTCTTACAGAGAACTTCCTATGAGATTGACAGAAACATCTACACTTTTCAGAAATGAAGCAAGTGGTGAAATGCACGGACTTATCAGAGTTCGTCAGTTTACAATTTCTGAGGGACACTATATTCTCCGTCCTGACCAGCTTGAGGAAGAATTTAAGAACTGTCTCGAGCTTGCAAAATATTTCCTCGATACAGTAGGTCTTCTTGAAAATTGCACATTCAGATTCTCTCAGTGGGACCCTGAAAATAAGAATAATAAGTATGAGGGTACAAAGGAGCAGTGGGAGGAATCTCAGGCAGTTATGAAGAAGATTCTTGACCATATCGGACTCGATTACGAAATTGGTATTGATGAGGCTGCATTCTATGGTCCTAAGCTTGATATTCAGTATAAGAATGTATTCGGCAAGGAAGACACAATCGTTACTATCCAGATTGATATGCTCGAGGCAGAAAGATTTGGAATGTACTATGTTGATAAGGACGGTCAAAAGAAGATTCCTTATATTATTCATAGAACTTCACTTGGCTGTTACGAAAGAACTCTTGCTTATATGCTTGAGCGTTTTAATGGTGTACTTCCACTCTGGCTTGCACCTGAGCAGGTAAGACTTCTTCCTATCAAGTCAGCTCATAACGAATATGCACAATCTATCGCAGATAAGTTGACAGCACTTGGAATGAGAGTAACTGTTGATAGTAGAGAAGAAAATATCGGCCCTAAGATTAAGAACGCAAGACTTGAGAGAATACCATATATTCTTGTTATCGGTGATAATGAGGTTGCTTCTAATACAGTTACAATTCGTTCAAGAAAAAGAGGCGAGATGCCTAATACTCCTGTTGATGAATTTATCCAAATGGTCAAAACAGAGGTTGACACTAAAGAAAAATAATTTTTGAGTTATTTCTGTTTTTATAGTTGAATATTTATCTACATTTAGCACGGCTCGGATTTCGGGCTGTGCTTTTGTATTTGTATGAATTGAATATTATTCTTGAAAATATCTCGATTATTGAAATAAAACAGTATAAAGTAGCAAAAGCTGTGTCTTTTTTGTACAATATTGCAATTTGAATTTTATTAGTTTATACTAAAAATCTTCAACTTAATGTAGCGTGATGTACGAATCAGATAGCATAAAATGTAAAGTTTTCTGTAAGTATTGACAAATTGAATGAAATCGTGTTTAATAATATTAAAGAAATTGAGAAACTATATCTTTTGAATCATAAATAAAATATCGTTATATTACAGAATAATATTATTTGATGAAAATTGTGCTTTATTAAAATTTCATCAAACTTATCGTGGTTTAAATTCAAAATTTTATTTTTAAGAAATTTAGGCAAAGAAAATATATAATTTGTGCTATATAACATTCAAACCTAACATATTAAATTTCCGTAGTGAAACCGATATTTTCTTAAAATGACAGGTGGTGAATTTTATGCTGAATTTTGATGGAACAGCTATATCTATGGGTTACGCTATCGGAAAGATTCTTTATTTGAATAATTCAAAAAAGAGTATTCCAAAATATACAATAACAGATACAGAAAAAGAAATGGCAAGACTTATAGAAGCAAGAAATGCAGTTTATGACCAGCTAACCATTTTAAATGAACGAGCAAAGGAAAGCATCGGTGGTAAAAATGCTTTGATTTTCCAATTTCATCAGATGCTTCTGAACGATAATTCTCTTAGAGATTATTCAAAAAATATAATAATAAATGAACATATGAATTGCGAATATGCTGTGAAAAAAACATCAGAGCATTTTTATAACATCTTTGCCAATTTAGAAGATGATTATATGAGAGAGCGTGCAGATGATATTGTCGATTTATCTAACAAGCTTTTAAATACGCTTATGTCAGAAAATGAGATAAGCAAGGTTAATATAACAGAGCCTTTTATTATTGCTGCGAGAGAACTTTACCCGAGTGATACACTTTCTTTCACAAAAGAAAATATACTTGGTATTATTACATCTGTTGGTTCTTTTACTTCTCACGCATCTATTATATCAAGAATTTTGGGCATACCGTCTATCTCTAATACAAATGCCGTTTTAGAGCGTTTAAATGGCAGATATGCCATTCTTGATGGAGAAAAAGGAAAGCTTTTTGTTGACCCAACAGAGGGTATGCTTTCTCAGTATAGGTCTAAGAAGGAACGATATGAACAATATCGTCAAATGCTCAATAGCCAGAAAAATCTTCCTACTGAAACAATAGACGGAAAGAAAATAGGACTTTTTGCAACAATCGGTTCAATAGACGGTGCTCAGGTTGCAATAGATAATGATGCAGAGGGAATAGGCTTTTTGAAAAGTGATTTTCTCTTTGCCGGAAGAGCATCTTTGCCAAGTGAAGATGAGCAGTTTATGGCATACAGAGCAATCTCTAAAACGATGGGAACAAAGGTTACTAACATATGCATGCTTGATATGCTTCCAGAGCAAGAGTGTAGCTATTTTAATATATCAAAGGAAAGTAATCCTGCTATGGGTATGCGTGGAATAAGACTTCTTCTTGAAAATCCAAGTGTGCTTAAAAAACAGTTAAGAGCTATATATAGAGCTTCAGCTTTTGGTAAGGTTTCTATATGTATTCCTATGGTATCATCTGCAAATGAAGTGCGTTCCTTTAAAAAGACGGCTAAAGAGGTTCGTGATGAATTAAAGAGAGAGGGCATAAATTATGACCCATCAACGCAGATAGGAATAATAGTAGAAACACCTGCGGCGGCAGTTATAAGCGATATTCTTGCCGAAATGGTAGATTTTATAAACATAGGTACTAATGATTTAACTCAATATACCTTGGCTGTTGACAGAAATAATGAGGACCTCATAAATTTCTACATAACAGCACATAAAGCGGTTTTAAGACTTATTAAGATGACCATACAAAATGCTCACAAGGCAGAAATTCCTGTTGGAATATGTGGTGACCTTGCTGCTGATAAGCGACTTACAGAAAAATTCTTGAGATATGGTGCAGATAGTTTTTCGATTATTCCAAGCAAAATACTTGAGATGCGTTCTGAAATAAGAAAAGTAGACCTTAATGAAAAGAAATCAAAATAAAGGTGATTAGATGGATTCAAAAGAGCGAGCATTGCTTGCTATTGAAGCTCTAAAAAAAGAATATCCTGATGCAATATGTTCACTTGTTTATACTGAACCTTTACAGCTTCTTATAGCTACAAGGCTTGCTGCACAATGTACAGATGCACGAGTGAATATGGTTACTCCAGCATTATTTGAACGCTTTAAAACAGCAGAGGATTTCGCAGAGGCTGATATATCAGAAGTGGAAAAGTATATTCATTCTTGCGGACTTTATAAGACTAAGGCGAGAGATATAGTTGCTATGTGTCAGATGCTTGTTTCGGATTTTGGTGGGGTAGTGCCTGATACAATCGAAAAGCTGATAAAGCTCCCTGGCGTAGGTAGAAAGACGGCAAACTTAGTTGTTGGGGATATTTTTGGAAAGCCTGCTGTGGTTGTTGATACTCATTGCATAAGGATAACCTCAAGACTTGGTTTTCATTCTATTAAAGATGCAAATAAGATAGAAAAGATATTGAGAGATGTTCTTCCACCAGAAGAAAGCAATGATTTTTGTCATAGGCTCGTACTTCATGGCAGAGCTGTCTGTGACGCACGAAAACCAAAATGCGATGAATGTTGTATGAATGGCTTTTGCGAATATTACAGCCAAAATAAGACGATTTAAAATATATAAATAAGCATTTGCAAGAGGATTATGTTTTTTCTTGCTCCTCTTGAAAAGCCAAAAAACATATGATATAATATGACCAAAAGAACCAAAATAGTCATATTTCAAGGGGGTTCAACCTTGGCTTTTACCGAATACGAAACAGAACAGCTCCGCAAGGCACTGCTGAAGGAAACGAGGCACTGTGCGGTCACGCTGGGAATGAAGAAAACCTCTGTTGACCAGTTGACGAAGGCTGTAGGTATAGCAAAAGGCTCATTCTATAAATTTTATGAATCAAAGGAAATGCTGTTCTTCGCAGTTTTGGAGGGCATCCATTCCGAGCTTTACGGAGTGGCTGACCAAGCATTGAGCGAAACTGCCAGTCTGCCGACCTCAGAACGTGCGGCAAAGGCAATCCTTGCCGTATGCAAACGGCTGTCCGATACTGGCGACATGATTTTCATAGAAAACGATGCTAAGCTGCTTTTGCAGAGATTGCCAGAGGAAGTGAAAAAAGTGCATTACCACGATGACGAGACGCATATTCGCCAGCTTCTGGAGAAATATGACCTTGTGCCAAAGTGCGGTACTTCCTTGGCTGTCGCTACTGTATTTGGATTAATTCTCACAGTTTCGCACAAGGAGCAAATAGGAGAACTGTACCCTCAAGTGCTGGAAACGCTGGTAAACGGCACTTGTAAGGAATTATTTTAATAGACCAAAATGCCACAGAGATGTGGCATTTCAAAGACACATGAGTTAGCTAAATCTAACCTTATGTTTTATATGTATTGGTTAGACAAATCTAACAAAAAAGGAATGATAGCGATGCTATAACACGAAAATTTCTGGAACAGAAATGTCAGTTTATACAACCGTTTCATGCGAAAGGATTGGGAGGCATAAGGCTCTATAATAGAAGTTGGGGGTAGAAAAAGAGCCTACATATAAAAAGTAGAGAATATTTTACCAAAATCCGTATTTTACATATGTTTTCCAACAAACATATCAATTCTACAATAAAACAAGCGACAGTTTAATTTTCTGCCACTTGCAATTACACTTTATTCTATTTTTTCAGATTACGCAAACTATTGACATTGAGCTAAAATTTTTAAATAGAGCATATAAACAAAACCGCATTAACACTGATACCTCAGCATTAATGCGGTTTTGTTTTGGCAAATCACTCTAATTTAGATACAAGCTGCACCTCACAGTCTTACAAAAGCCTTTGAAACAAGGCGTTTTTCGGCTTCTTGCACACGATTATTATTCCTGCTCGACTTGATGGCTTGCGCCATTCAGTTGGACTTTTTTGTTTTTGCAAAGGTGGGAGATTATTTCCCTTGCGATAACGATACCATAAAACCTGAATATCTCGTCTGGGACGCAAGTATGGACGCAAATTTCAAGCAGATTGAACTTCTCACAAATCAGCTATATACAATATCTGAAATGGGTTCTGCTGTATTCGGAGATTTGACGAATAAGGCAGGTGATGTTCCAAGCGGTTCGGCTTTAAGACGATTGATGATGTCACCGCTTGCCAAGGCTCGGAGAATCGCAAACCGTTTTGACCCGATACTCAAAAAGCTTATATCAGCAAGTGCGGAAATCCTCGGAACGGAAATTGCACCCGAAGAAATCACTATAACATGGCATGACGGCTTACCTGCCGACCCAGCAGAGGACGCTGAAATCATGTCAGTTCGTACAGGCGGAAAAGCTACACTGTCGCAGTATACAGCGATTCAAAGGCTTGATGATATGTCCGCTGCTGATACAGATGCGGAGCTTGCTATGATACGCTCTGATGATATTGATTCAAGCCTTGGCTCGGAAGAACCCTTACTTGAACCGATTGAGGGCGTCTGATGAATACGCAGAAAAAGCTGATTGAAACATATCAGAAAGCACAGAAAAAACTCGTTGAGATAATCAAGCGTAAACAGGCTTATGGCTCGGCAGCAGCTTATGAAAGGTCGCTTTTAAGGCAGATTCAAAAGGAGCTTAAAAAGCTGAAAAAATCTTCAAAAGCACTTGTTGAACAGCTCATCAAAGAAAACTACAAAACAGGCTTGCAAAACTTAATTGATGACTTACTAAAAGACAATACCGCACCAAGATTGTTTAATATGTTCAGCGAACTTAACATAAGTCAGATTGAACTTATTACTCAAAACGCTAATATCGACTTAAACAAGTCGATTAACATTGTTGGTCGAAGAATGCAGGACGCAGTCAGAGAAGCTGGTATTGAAGCGACCGCAGAGAAGCTCACAACAGGTCAGACAATTCGAGAAATGCAGAAGAATCTGGAAAAGAAGCTTGAACAGCAAAATCTGACCGCAGTCGAATATGCCAACGGCACAAAAATGCCGATTGAAAAATATGCTGAAACTGTTGCTCGCTCAACTACTGCAGAAACTCAAAATAAAGCTAAAGTCATACAAGGACAAGACTGGGGCTACGACCTTGTGAGGTTTACAGAACATAGCCCTACCTGTGAAGTCTGCTCGATGTATCAGGGCAGAGTTTATGCCCTCACGAAAGAAGCTGCCAATGGCAAATACAAAGGCTCTAAAGGTCAGGAATTACATTTTCCCTATCTTTATGATACAGCTTTGATAAGCGGTTACAGTACTATACACCCAAACTGCCGTCACCGTCTGTCGGTATTGCCAGCAGGAGCTTATACTGCTGCTGAAATGGAGGATTTCTCTCGAAAAAGTATGCAGCCCTTTGAAGATATGCGGTCAGACAAGGAACGCAAGGCGTATGCTCAAGAACAAGCAGTAAAGCGTAAACGGAACGAGAGTCGCAAGCAGTATGAGAAAATCAAGGCTGCTTTGCCAAATGACGCACCAAAAACATTTGCGGCTTTTGTTAAGATGAAGTCTGCTAAATCCGAGCGTTACAAAGAGCTTTTGAAAGATTATCGTACTGTAATTGGTATTGCAAAGGAGCAGGAAAGTGGTATAATAAATGATAGTAACAGTAATTATTATACAATTACCGATAAAGCTATAAATTCTGTTCCACTTGTAAAAGTTGATGGTTTTACAGATGAACAAAATTATTTACTTCAAGAAGCACATAAACAGTTGTTACAAAAAGCTAAGACAGAGAAACTTGGCGTAGAAATGTCAGCTGTATATGATATGGATATGAAGCAAATTGGTAAAACAAGAACAGAGCATAATGTAGGTCGTGTCGGAATTGATAATCCGAGCGAACCTTATATTGGAATACATAATCATGGTAGTGATGAGACCTTTAGTATATCCGATATTGAAGGTTTTATAAGAAGAAACAATATGAGAATGCTTACAGTTGTTGGAAATAAAGGCTCTATTTACATTTTAAAGAAGTCTGATAAGTGTGATATAATAGGTTTTTTTGATCATTTATCTTCTGAAAAAGAAATTCCAATATTCAAAGGAAATACTTACAATGAAATTCTTAAGAACAAGACATTTATTAGTGATTTGAATCCAGAAGAAACTGTAGCTTTAAAAAATATAATCAAACAATTTTCTCTTAATATTTTAAAGGAGGTTGAAAATTATGGAGTTAAATACTTACAGTTCCCAATTACCACCTGAAAAGATTGAAATATATAAACGCTATCTTGAAAAAGCAGAACCTTATACGCAAGAAGAATTTAATGAACTTGAATTAGACGGAGAATATGATCCTGACAGAATGAATGCGACTACAGCAAATATTATTCTTAATGGTGTTGAATATTAAAACTCCCTCATAAATGCCCTAAATCGCATTTAATTATTAGATGTAAAATTATAAGTCCGACAATTTCTAAACACTCTTAAACGGCTTATAAACGAATTTAAACACATATATAACACAGGCAATAAGCGTACCTGCACTTTTATGGTGCAGGACGCTTTTTTATATTGCAAAATTTTTAATGAAAGGAATTTTTACTATGATTGAAACAAACACAAATGCTTCAACAGAAAGCGAAGCAAAAGCAGAACCACAGACGGCAGAACCACCAAAGCAGACACAGGTTGACCAAAATGCAGAAAAGCTCAGCACCTATGAAACAGCACTGAGAAAAATTTTTAAACTTGCTGACGGCGAGGAGCTTGGTGACATTGACGACAAGCTGACAGAGCTTGAAGCGGAACACGAAAAACTTATTTCAGCAACAAAGGATAAGCTTATTACAGCAAGTCTTAACGCTCTTGATGGCTACAACACAAAACTACTTGCAAGGCTTATAGACAGAAGCAAGATTACAGTTGATGAAAACGGCAATATTACAGGACTTGAAGAAGCGGTAAAAGCTGTTTCAGACGAATTTCCTGCCGTAATTGTTAAAAAGGAATCTGCAAAGAAACCTTTTGTGCCGATTAATCCGGCACAGCAAACATCAACATCACAAACAATGAATGACCTCATCAGAAGTCACAGATAAAAAGGAGATTTTAAAATGGCAAACATTATTACAAGAACAGACGCAGAAGCTCTTATTCCGGTTGAATCAAGCAAAGAAATTATTCAGGCAGTACAGCACGAAAGTGCAGTTCTACAGCTTATGAAAAAGTTGCCTAATATGAGTTCAAAGCAGACTAAAATGCCGATTATGTCAGCACTTCCTGTCGCTGGATTTGTTAATGGCGATAATGGTCTAAAGCCTGTATCAAGTGCATCATGGGAAAACAAGTACATTACCGCAGAGGAAATTGCTGTAATTATTCCTATTCCTGAAGCAGTACTTGATGATGCTGAATATGACATTTGGGCAGAGCTTAAACCTTCGATTATTTCAGCATTTGGAAAGGTCATTGATGGTGCTGTGTTATTCTCGACCGAAAAGCCAACAAGCTGGCCAGACGGTATTGCAACATCAGCAATCACAAAGAAAAAGACTGTTACATACGGTACAGGCATTGACACAGCCGAGGATATTTCCGAGCTTATGGGACTTGTTGAAGCTGACGGCTTTGATGTTACAGGCTTTGCGGCAGAAATTGCTCTTAAATCATCTTTCAGAGGTCTGCGTGACAAAAACGGCGGTCTTATCTTTGCTCCAAGCTTGCAGGCGGATACACCATCAACTCTATACGGTCAGGCAATCAACTATGTAAAAAATGGTTCTTGGGATAGCAGTAAGGTTAAGCTTATTGCTGGTGATTGGTCACAGGCAGTCTATGCAATGCGTCAGGATATGACATATAAAGTACTTGACCAAGCTGTCATCAGTGATGCAAGCGGTAAAATTTTATATAACCTTGCACAACAAGATATGGTTGCTCTTAGATGTGTAATGCGTCTTGGCTGGCAGCTGCCTAACCCAGTTACACAACTCAATAGTACTGATACACGCTATCCGTTTGCGGCACTTGTACCAGCAGGTGAGTAATCATGCTTGAAAAGGGTATCAACAGTTATTTAAGCCTTGAAGAAGCAAATGAGCTTATTGAAGATGTCGATACATCTGGGAAATGGCGTGAGCTTACAGACGGCGAACGAAAGCAATATTTAATACTTGCTACTGTGCATATCGACAGCCTTATGCTTACATCTCGAAAACATAAAGCCGAACAGCAGTTACAATTTCCAAGAGGAAAAAGTTCGGAAGTACCAAGAGCAGTACTTATGGCACAAGCTCTTGAAGCACTTACATTATCTGATACACAAGCAATGCAAAGAATTTCTTTGCGTGAACAAGGTGTAACTTCAATCAAACTCGGAAACACCAGCGAAAGCTATTCAGATGATTCCAACTCATCTTCTAAGCAAAATAATGAGCTTAAAAGTAAGGTCGCAATTTCGCTTATGCGACCGTATATTCTCGGTTCGGCGGTGATGTTATGAGTCTTTTTACTCCATATTTTAAGGATAGCATTTCTGTACAGAATTATATTGGTGTCAATGATTTTGGAGATAGTCAATACAGTTCTGCAAAAGATGTGCTTTGTCGATTAGAATATAAAACACAGGAAACGCTTGATTCTAAAGGCAATAAAGTGATAAGCACAGCAACTATTTATGCGAGATTTTCAATCTATCGCCCTCTGTCATAGCTGGAACAGCAACCGATGAATCTTATACCACTGCGATTAAAACTGCTGTAATGCCTGTTATAAGGGCTTTTGAAACAGCTTTGAATCAGGGTTTGCTTTTAGAAAGCGAAAGGCACAGACACTATTTTGCTTTTGATACAACGGAACTTCTCAAGGGAGATATACTTAAACGCTATCAGGCATATCAAATAGGTTTAGCAAATAATTTCTTACAGGCTGATGAGGTTCGATATAAGGAAGATTTAAAACCACTTGGCTTTAATTTCATACGCTTGGGCTTGCAAGATGTTCTTCTCGACCCGAAAACAAACACAATCTATACTCCGAATACAAATCAAACTACAATGTTTGGTCAGAATGTAAATCAACAGGTTGCTGATAGTATGAATGAAGAAACAGAGCAACGCTGGGACGGTCAGCCTCGTGATAGTGACGGCAGATTCGATAAAGGAAAAAGACGAAGATTAGTTCGTTCAGGAGCAAAGCGAAAAAACTCTGCAAAATCCTCTGAAAGACTTGAAAAATTGGATAAGAATGATATAATAAAGTCAAGAGGTATTACTATTGGCAAAAGTGTTGGTGCTGCAGGTAAAAATTATCCTGTGAGACTTCCTAATGGAAATCATACAAGGCTTGCAGAAGGTACAAAAATAACTAAGGTTAAAGTGTTTGCAGGTAAAGGTACTGATACACCAACAAGGAATAGATTTCACCTTGAATCTATGTATGGAATTAAAGCTGATGAGTGGCAAAAAGTCAGAGGGGAGGGAGTAGTAATTTGTGATGGTAAGAACAAAAAAGCTGAACTCCATTGGTACGAAGCAGATGGTGAAAGAGTACAAATGAAAGTAAAGAGGTATTATGATGAAAGTGAAAGAGGTGGTTAGATGAAGGTTAAATATATTGGTGAAACTTCCCCTTTAGCATTAACAAATGGTTGTATTTATGATGTATTGTCTGTTGAAAATACATGGTACAGAATTATAGATAATACTGACGAGGATTATCTTTATCCACCAGATGAATTTGAAATAGTAGAAGAATAATTAACCGCTCCTTGAGGGCGGTTTTTCTATGCTATATAATTAGAAAGGATTTAAAAATGAAAATTAAACATAAAAAGATACTGGTATGTGGGCTATCATTAGCTGTGTTTGTTGGTACGATTTGTGGTTGTACAGAGGCAGACAGAGCGAAAAGAAATGTTCAACAAGAAGCAGATAATTTTAATGTTGAGCGTAGACTTAGTGTTATTAATATGCGTTCTGATAAACCAATATTAGAATTGACAGGCTATTTCTCATTATCTAACAATAGTAATCATGAACTTGAGGTTACTATTGAAGTTGAAAATGGAAAATACAAGGTTGATTATATATACTTGAATGATTGGACAATGTATACTGTTGAAGATATTTCAGGTGCACATGTTGATAAATATCATTATGAAATAAATTTCTTACCTGAACAAATTATTCCGTATACATTTAAATCAAAAGATTAAGTAGAAAGCAGGTGAAACAATGGATTTTCGAGAGTTTATAGAAGAAAGATTTATTAAGATAAACTAAGCACTCTGAAAAGGGTGCTTTTTTAATGCCCTGAGTATGGCTTAAAACTGCTCTATTTTTATACCCGAAAGTAGGTGAGAATATTGCAAATCGAAATCAGAAGTAGCAATGAGGCTGTCATAAGTGGCTATGTGAATGCTGTTGAGCGTGATAGTCGCATAATGCCAAAAGGCAAGGGAGCAACTGCGGTACGAAGCTTTGTTGAGCGAGTTAGGGCGGGCACGTTCGATAAGGCTATAAAACGAGGAACGCCAATAGAGCTTCGCTTTAATCACGATAAAATAATAGGCGATACCACAAGTAACCTTGAACTCTATGAAGATAATATCGGTCTTTATGCGAGGGCGATAATCAGTGATACAGAGGTTATCGAAAAGGCTCAGCGTGGGGAGCTGCGTGGGTGGTCATTTGGCTTTATCTCTGAGGGTGAATCCTGGGATAAAGAAGGCGAGCTTGACAGACGAACGCTTGAAGACATTGATTTGAAAGAAGTTTCAATTCTCGACAAAACGCCCGCTTATTTCGGTACTTTGGTTGAAGTAAGAGGTGAAGAATCAAATGTTTTTGAAACAAGGGGAATTGCAGGAAACATAAAGCTTATCGGAAAAGAATCTCCGAAAGCAAACAGTTTAGAAATCTATGAAAAAGAACTTGAAATTTTGAAAGAGAGGTAATTTATTATGAAGGCACTAATCGAAAAGAAAAATGCTCTACTTGATGAGGCAGACGCTCTTATCAATAAAGCAAAGACAGAGAACAGGGCGTTTGAGGATAGCGAACTTAATCGCTATAATGAAATCAAAGCAGAGCTTGCAAGGCTCAATAAGACTATTTCAGCCGTAAAAGAAACAAGAGAAGCTGAAATTGATGAACCTGATAATAAAAAGAACAGTACAGAAGAAACCGAAACAAGACTTTTTGAAGCTTATATCCGAAATCCGAAGGCCGTTGAAACTCGTGTTGACACTAATCTCACCTTCGGTGCTAATGGTGCGATTATACCAACAAGCATTGAAAATAAGATTATTGATAAGGTGAAAGAAATTTGCCCTATTTTTGAACTTGCAACAAAGTATAATGTCGGCGGTACTCTTACAATTCCGTACATTGATACAGATACAAGCGATAATAAAATGGCTTATGCAACAGAGTTTACAGAACTTGAAAGTACATCGGCAAGCTTTAAGTCAATTTCTCTTACAGGGTTCCTTGCTGCAACACTTTGCAAGATTTCTAAGTCACTTATCAATAATTCACAATTTGATATTGTGTCATATACAATTCAGCATATGGCTGTTAATATCGCACAGTGGATAGAAGGTCAGCTACTTAAATAATATCAACACAAGATGTTTGGACTGCAATCTTTGCAGCAATTACGCAAGGTATTCTCTGTGCTGGAGCAAGCGTTTATGCAAATCAAATCTATAAGCAAATAAAAAAGGGTGATTGATATGGACTTAACAGACATTGCAATGTACTGCAAAATCAAGCAGTCGGAGCGAGAGGCAGATAAGTATAAACAGCAATCTGACTTGTATGAGAGTGTGTTGACAGGTACAGTTACTGAGTTTGTTGTGCCGAGCGAGTGGACAGAAATTAGACGAGGTGCATTTAATACTTGTACTGAGCTGACAAGTGTTACTTTGTCTGATAATATAGCGACAATAGGGATAACGGCTTTTAACTTCTGATTGAGTCTTGAAAGTATAAATATCCCTGATAGCGTAACAGAAATTAAAGACAATGCTTTTTATGGGTGTACATCTCTTATTGATATGACAATATCTAACACTGTCGCAAAATTAGGAAAATCAGTATTTACCAACTGCTCAAAACTCACAAATGTTACTCTCGGTGACGGATTTAATTGCAATGGTCTTGATTTATCGCCAAGTACAAAATACGGCGTAGACACGCTTGTAGCAATGCTTACGGCTCTTGCTGACCGTACAGGACAGACAGCGTATACATTGACGCTTGGAGCAACTAATCTCGCAAAGCTCATCTTGGCAAAGACACTCTTACAAGCATTGTTATTGCCTTCTGCGATAGAATCAAGTCTGCTGGCTATCGTCCAATGCTCTATTGCAACCCGAATTGGCTATGCAATTATTTGCATAAAGACAAGCTGATAAATAAGTACGACATCTGGCTTGCAAACTGGGGCGTGTCTGCACCAAGCTACAATTGTGCAATCTGGCAGTACTCAGAAAATGGCAGTGTGCCAGGCATTTCGGGTTCAGTTGATATGAACTGGATTTATAAGGACTACATATCTACCAAACCCGCAACAACTAAGCCAGTTACAAAGCCAAGCAATGTTAAAAAGACGGATTATTCTGTCAAAGTCACTGCTCAGGCTGGACTTAATGTTCGCAAAAGGGCAGGTACAAACTTGGGAACATTCTTCGGCATTCATATATAGAGAAATCATAATGCGGTTTTAAACCAACATATTTTCAAACTTCCTTTTTATGAAATCGCAGTATTTAAGCCGTATTGTATGTGTGTCTTTAACCGCCTGCAATCTTTTCTGTCCCAAGGTAAGTCACCTTTATTATCGCGACTTACTTTGACTTTAGCTGAAGTTCTATAACCGTCTGCTTTTTGTCCAACAATACTGTCAACTCATCGGCAGACAGACCGCTGATATGTCCCAATTTGGTATAGCTCCACGAATTCGAGCCGAAAAACACCACAAGCTGATTTCTAGAATACAGAACGATATCTCCCGACTGTGTGGTCATCTGTGTAGACTTGATTTTTCATGATATAATACACCTCTACTTGAGTACATCATTTTTCATTTGCTTATTCATTAATATTTTGCTTACTTATTCAAAAAAACTCAGATTTTACTTCATATTACTTGATTTTATTAAGAATTAGTAATAAAATATTTATAGGTATGCCAAAAAAGGTATAAATAACGCTATCTCAATAAACTGATATAGCGTTCGGAGGTTTAAAAATGGCGGAAAATCTTGTTTCTAAAATTGAAAAGCAGTTACCGAATTTTTCTAAAGGACAAAAACTCATAGCTACATACATAAGTGACCACTGCGATGAGGCGGCCTTTATGACAGCATCTAAGCTTGGAAATGCTGTTGGAGTAAGTGAATCGACAGTTGTTAGATTTGCCACAGAGCTTGGATATGATGGATATCCAAAATTGCAACACGCTATGCAGGAGATGATTCGTGAGAAGCTTACTTCTGTGCAGAGAATTGATGTTACAGCAAAGCGTATCGGCAAAAAGGATATTCTTGAATTTATCCTACAAGAAGAAATAGACAGAATAAATTCAACAATAGAAGAAACCTCAAAAGAAGATTTTTATAATGCTGTTGATGCTATATCAAAAGCAAGAAAGATATATATATTTGCAGTAAGAAGTTCCGAGGCATTGGCAAATTTCCTTGGATATTATTATTCAATGATTTTCGGAAATGTTACAGTAATTAATACATATAGCGAAACAGAAATAAGCGAAAAGCTTATGCGTATGTGCAAAGATGATGTTATGATTGGAATAAGCTTTCCGAGATATTCAAAGGCGGCTGTTTTTGCTGTTCAAACAGCAAGAAAGCGTGGTGCTAAAGCAATAGCACTCACAGATAGTCTTATAAGCCCTTTGGCGGATTCGGCTGACTATTTGCTTCTTGCAAGAAGTGGTATGGCAAGTGTAGTCGATTCTCTTGTAGCACCTCTTGGAATGATTAACGCACTTATTGTAGCTACTGTTCTGAATAGGCGTGAGGAGGCGGAAAAAACCTTTAATACGCTTGAGAAAATCTGGTCGCAATATAAAGTTTATAAAAAAAGCGGAGAGGATGACGCTCTTGACAAAAAATAAAAGTGTAATTGTTGTCGGAGGCGGAGCGGCAGGCCTTATGTCGGCAATCCATTCGGCATGGAGTGGGGCAGAGGTTATAATTTTCGAGAAAAATCCCCGACCTGCACGAAAAGTACTCATAACAGGCAAAGGCAGATGTAATGTTACGAATAATTGCAGTATTGAAACTGTTATGAATAATACACCGACAAATCCTAAATTTCTTTATAGTGCATTGAATCGCTTTTCACCAGAAGATACTATGAGCTTTTTTGAAATGCTTGGAGTAGAACTTAAAACAGAGCGTGGAAACAGAGTTTTTCCTGTTTCGGATAAGGCTAAGGATATAGCAGATGCTTTGATAAGCTGTGCGGAAAGTGCAGGCTGTTCAATCTATGAGAAAAATATAAAGTCACTTATAATAGAAAATAACACTATAAAAGGCGTTAAGGATTCAAATGGTGTTGAATATTTTGCCGATAGCGTGATTTTAGCTTGCGGCGGTGCATCATATCCTAAGACAGGAAGTGACGGCTATGGCTATGTTCTTGCTCGTCAGGCAGGACACACTGTAACAAAGATAAAGCCCTCGCTTGTACCGCTTGAATCTATTGAAAGCTACTGTTGTGATATGATGGGACTTTCACTTAGAAATATAAAAATAGACCTTTTAGATACAAAAACAGAAAAGACGATTTATTCAGATTTTGGAGAACTTTTGTTTACCCATTTCGGACTTTCCGGACCGATTGTTCTGAGTGCCTCATCGCACATAAAAGAAATGGAGAGCGGAAGATATAAGATTATTATAGATTTAAAGCCAGCACTCTCCGAGGAACAGCTTGATGCAAGAATACTTCGTGATTTTTCCGAATTTAAGAATAAAGACTTTATAAATTCACTGGGCAAACTCTTGCCACAGAAAATGATACCTGTAATAATTTCACTTTCTGGAATATCAGAACATAAAAAATGCAATGAGATTACAAGAGCAGAGCGACACAGACTTTTGGAATTGATTAAGGCTTTTCCGATTACGATTAAGGCTTTCAGACCGATAGCCGAGGCAATCGTCACATCAGGCGGAGTAAGTGTTAAAGAAATAAGCTCAAAAACTATGGAATCAAAATTAGTAAAAGGCTTATATTTTGCAGGAGAACTTATTGATATAGACGCATACACAGGTGGATTTAATCTTCAATTAGCATTTGCAACAGGAGTTGTTGCAGGGGAGTCGGCTGCTATGTAAAATAATTGAAAGAGGTGCTGAAAATGAACACCTATACAATTATAGCGGGTTTAGATTGCACAGGAAAAACAAGTCTGCGTGGAGTTCTTGAAGGTCAGGGAATGATTCTCGGACGAATAATTGACGCTGATTATATTGCAAAGGAACACAATTATAATAATATTTCCGCAGGCAGACAGGTTATAAAAATTATAAATGACTGCCTTGAAAAGAATATATCCTTTACTCAAGAAACGACTCTTTCAGGTCATATGACGCTAAGTACAATAAAAAAGGCTCGTCAAAAAGGTTACTATGTCAGAATGTATTATGTGGGGTTAAGCACTGAGGACGAAAGCCTTTGCAGAATAGAAAACAGGGTTCGCAAGGGCGGTCATGATATTCCAAAAGAAGATGTTCATAGGCGTTATTCAATACGCTTTCAATCTCTTAATGAAGTTATTCCATATTGCGATGAGGTTATATTCTATGATAACGAAAATGGTTTTGTAAAGGTTGCGGAAATAAAAAACGATATTTTTAGATATACAAATGGTTATCGTCCTAAATGGCTGTCTGAATTTGAGGGCTTAATAGAAAGTCAGCTTTAATACTGGAAAGGTGGATTTTATGTTCAATGATTTTGATGAGAATGAAAATATAATTCTTAAACAGCTAATGAAAGAAAACTATACTCAAAAATATTTTGATGAATGTAATTATATTTGGAAAAATTATGTTCCTGAGAGAGGACAAGCCAATGTTTTACAAGGAGAATTACTGAGAGAGCTTGAGAAGCTTCGTTATGAAGCACAAAACAATGGCAATATGAACTGGGACAAAGATTTCGAGTATTTTTGCGATTTTATATCTGAAACGCTTTGTAAGCAAGATATATATTCCGATGACGAAAAAAGAAAAATTACATTGATACTAAAGCATTTTAAACGCTGTGGTCAGTATGCTACATATGTCTTGGACGAAATGAACGATGATGAAATGGTAAACTTAGATTTGCTTGCATACTGTGAGGATAATCTGTATGATATTATTGCTGATGATATAGGATTTTTTCAGATGAAAAGCTCCGAACCTATTCCATTTGTTAAGAATGATAATATTATGAGATAAAATTGTATTTTAAAATGATTTCAATAGCAATAGACGGATCTGCCGGTGCAGGAAAAAGTTCAATATTTTTAGATATACAAATGGTTATCGTCCTAAATGGCTGTCTGAATTTGAGGGCTTAATAGAAAGTAAGCTTTAATATTAGAAAGAAATCATATCAATTTAACAAATATAGACTTGGAGAGGTGTTTTAGATGATTATCAGAAAATTTAAAAATGAAGATAGTGTAGAATTGGCAGAAGTTATTGCTAAAACACTACGAACAACAAATTCAAAAGATTATTCAAGTGAGTACATAGAAAATGACATTAGTTTTTTAACTGCCGATAAACTAATTGAGCGTTCAAATTGGACGAAAAATTATGGAAACACTTGAGCAAGATGATTATTTTTTTAGAGCAAAGAGAATTGAAATACCCGCATCGATTACGGCGGTAAAATTTTACAAAAGTTTGGCTATGATTATAAAAATGGTGTTAATGAAATTGATGATGAACAATTATATAGACTTGAAAAATTTAGATAAATTTTATAGTGTTTTTTACAGTTTCAAGACTGACAATATAAAATAATATTTTGAAAGGAAGTTTAAAAATGATTTCAATAGCAATAGACGGACCTGCCGGTGCAGGAAAAAGTTCAATCGCAAGAGCCGCTGCCGAAAGACTTAACTACATTTATGTCGATACTGGTGCTTTGTATAGAACTATTGGTCTTGCAGCTGCAAGAAGTAATACCAATATTCAAAACGAAGCAGAAGTCGAGAAACTTTTGAAAAGTCTTGATATTAACATAGTTTTCTTTAATGGTGAACAGCATGTTTTGCTTGGTGATGAAGATGTTTCAGAAAAAATTCGTACAGAACAGGCATCAATGATGGCATCTAAGGTTTCGGCAGTTCCTGCAGTAAGGGCATATTTGCTTGATACACAGAGAGATTTCGCAAAAACAGATAATGTACTTATGGACGGCAGAGATATTGGCACAGTTGTTTTGCCTAATGCAAGCGTCAAGATTTTTCTTACAGCCTCACCAGAAATTCGTGCAAAACGCAGAGTTAAGCAGCTTGAAGAAAAAGGAATAAAATGTGATTATGACGAGGTTCTAAAGGACATAATAACAAGAGATTATAACGATTCTCATCGTGAGATTGCTCCTTTAAAGCCTGCAGAAAATGCCATAATTCTCGATACCTCAGATATGACTCTTGAAGAATCCATAGATGCCTTGGTTAAGCTTGTAGAGGAGAGAGTCTGATGAAACGAAATCCACTTTATGTAGTTGGAAGAATTGTTGTAATCCCAATATTTAAACTGTTATTTTTCTATAAAGTTAAGGGAAAGCACAATGTTCCTGATGAGGGTGCGTTTGTTGTTGCATCAAACCACCTTTCAAACTATGACCCTGTACTCCTTGCTCTAACTCAAAAGCGTCAAATATTCTATATGGCTAAAGCTGAACTTTTTCATAATAAATTTCTTGCAAAGCTGATAAGAACACTCGGTGCTTTTCCAGTCGAAAGAGGAGCAGGTGACGGTAAGGCTATCAATGAGGGCGAAAAACTTATTTCAGAGGGAAAGCTTCTCGGAATTTTTATCGAGGGTTCTCGTTCTAAAACAGGCGAGCTTTTAAGACCTCGTTCGGGAGCGGCTATTGTTGCACATCAGATGAATGTTCCGATAATTCCTGTATGTATTACCCCAAAAAATAAGAAAATCAAAGTTTTTCAGCGTGTAACTATTTCGTGGGGAAAGCCTATTTCCGTAGAGGAGCTTGGAATTAAAAACGGCGACCGCCAAGAATACAGATATGCAAGTAATGTTGTAATGGATAGAATTAAGGAAATGCGTGCAGAGGAGCTTAATTCAAGAAAGTAACAGTCTATTTTGGAGATATTTTCCGAAAGGACAGTTGTACTAATGTACCATTTTTTAAAAGTATTGTGTAGGGTCTTGTTTTTTTTTCTGTTTCGAGTTAAAATAATAGGAGAGCAAAATTTTCAGGGGAGTGCAATTTTATGTGCAAACCACCGTTCCTTGCTTGACCCTATAATTATTTCCTGCGTTATGAAACGGAAGATTTATTATATGGCTAAATCAGAGCTTTTTGATGACCATGGAAAGCTTTTTGCATGGCTTTTGAAAAGTGTAGGAACTTTTCCTGTTGCAAGAGGCAGTGCTGATAAATCAGCAGTTCTGAAAGCGGAGAAGCTTCTTAATGATGGTTGTATAGTGGGAATTTTTCCTCAGGGCAAAATTGTCAATGATGAAACCAGTTTTAAGATTAAAGCTGGTGCGTCACTGCTTGCCATGAGAGCTGGAGTACCAATAATTCCAGTTTCAATATACTTTGAAGGAAAAATTCGTCCGTTTAAAAAAATAACAGTAAGAATAGGCGATACTATACAGGTCGAAAAAGAAAACGGTACTTGTGCAAAGAAATGTCGATTTCTTTCGGAAAGGCTTTCTAAAACAATAGAAACTCTCTTGGAGGTGAAGCATGAAAATAATTTTAGCAAAGTCAGCGGGATTTTGTTTCGGAGTGAACAGAGCCGTTACAATAGTAAATAATCTGCTCGAAGAGGGCAAGAAGGTTACTACACTCGGTCCTATTATCCATAATCCGCATATGGTTGCGGAGCTTGCAGAAAGAGGCGTTGAAATCGCTGATACTCCGAACGATTTGAGCAGTATGGACAGAACACTCGTTATACGCTCTCATGGAGTTCCTCAGAGTGTGATTGATGAAATCGAACAGAAAGGAATTTCATACGAAAATGCTACCTGTCCATTCGTTTCAAAGATTCATCAAATCGTAAAAGACAATTCTCGTGAAGGCAAGGTTATACTTATTGCAGGAGATGAAAATCATCCTGAGGTTCAGGGTATCGTAGGTCACTGCGAGGGCGAGCATTATATCTTCAAAAATTACGAAGATTTGGGAAAATTACTAAAAAAACTCGAAAATATTGAAAATATTTCTATATGTGTTGTCGCCCAAACTACTTATGATGTAAAAGAATGGAAAAATTGTTTAAAACTTCTCAAAAAAGTATATACAAATGCTAAAATATTTGATACAATATGTAGTGCCACATCAATTAGGCAATCAGAGGCAGAAGAACTTGCCTCTATCTCCGATATTATGGTTGTCATAGGCGGAAGGCAAAGCTCTAATACGGCAAAGCTTTTCTCGGTGTGTAAAAGCAATTGTGAGAGAACTTATCTTATTGAGAGTGCTGCCGAGCTTGATGACATTGCTCTGATTGATGCTGATATAATTGGCATAACTGCAGGGGCTTCTACTCCTGCAAGGATTATTAAGGAGGTATTTAATACCATGACAGAGAACATTGAAAAAACAGAAAACACAGCAGAAAACTTTGCAGAGCTTCTTGAGGAATCTCTCAAAAATTTTAATACAGATGAGAAGGTGCATGGCGTTGTAGTTGGCATAGCTCCTAACGAAGTCTATGTTGATGTCGGCAGAAAGCAGGCAGGCTTTATTCCTCTTGCAGAGCTTTCTAACGACCCTAATGCTAAGGCTGAAGATCTTGTTAAGATTGGCGATGAGCTTGACCTTTTGATTATGCGTACAAATGACCAAGAGGGTACAATCATGCTCTCTAAGAAGCGTCTCGACGCTATCAAGGGCTGGGACGAAATCATTAAGGCTAATGAAGAAGATACACCTGTAACTGGCTTTGTAACTGATGTTGTGAAGGGCGGCGTCATTGCAGTAGCTAATGGTGTTCGTGTATTCATTCCTGCATCACAGGCAACTGCTACAAGAGGCGAGCCACTTGAGAATCTCCTCAAGAAGGAAGTTTCTTTCAAGATTATTGAAGTAAACAAGGGCAGAAGAAGAGCTGTTGGCTCAATTCGTGCTATCCTCAAGGAAGAGCGTCAGAAGCTTGCTGATAAATTCTGGGAAACAGCAGAAATCGGCAAGAAGTACACAGGCACAGTTAAGTCCCTCACTTCTTACGGTGCATTTGTTGACATCGGTGGAATTGACGGTATGATTCATATTTCTGAACTTTCATGGGGACGCATTAAGCACCCATCAGAGGTTGTAAAGGTTGGCGATACTGTCGAAGTTTACATCAAGGATCTTGACCGCGAAAAGGGCAAGATTTCTCTTGGCTACAAGAATACAGAGGATAACCCTTGGGAAATCCTTAAGCGTGATTATCCAGAAGGAACTGTAACAGAGGCTACTATCGTAGGTATGACAGACTTCGGTGCTTTCGCTAACATTCTTCCTGGCATTGATGGTCTTATCCATATTTCACAAATCTCTACTGAGAGAATCGAAAAGCCACAAGATGTTCTTAAGATTGGCGATAAGGTAACTGTTAAGATTACTAAGATTGACTTCGATAAGAAGCGTATCAGCCTTTCTATCAGAGAGCTTCTTGAGGACCAAAAGTCAGAAGAAGCAACTGAGGAATAATTCAGTTGATTAAGTAAAATAGTATAACTATTGGAACATAGGCGTTCTGCTGATATGGCAGAATGCCTTATGCTCTATTTGAGAGTTTTATTGGGAGTGATTTTATGTTTGAAGAGCTTACACAGCAAGCAAAAACAGCGGTACTTGAAATTATTGAGCAGGCAAAAATCGGCAAGGGAAGTATTTTTGTTGTTGGTTGTTCATCAAGTACAGTTAAGGGTGAAAATTACGGCAAGGCATCAAGTATGGAAATTGCACAAGCAATTTTTGACGGAATTTATCCCGAACTTAAATCAAGGGGGATTTTCCTTGCGGCTCAATGCTGTGAGCATTTAAACAGAGCAATCATAACAGAGCGTGAAGCCGCCGAAAAGCTTCGTGAGCCGGAGGTTAATGTTGTACCTCAACCAAAGGCGGGCGGTTCGTTCGCTACGATTACCTATAATACACTTGAAAATCCTGTTGCGGTTGAGCATATCAAGGCTGATGCAGGAATCGACATCGGCGGAGTTCTTATCGGTATGCACCTTAAAGAAGTTGCTGTACCGCTTGTAATTTCAGTTAAGAATATTGGCAAGGCACATATTACAAGTGCAAGAACCCGTCCTAAATTTATCGGCGGCGAAAGAGCCCATTATAATGACGATATGAAATGAGGTATCTATGACAAACAAGGAAGAATTTTTGCAGATTTATAATGAGTATGTCAAGCGTCAAGGTTCACAGGAATTTCTTGATTGGCTTTTGAAAACAGATTTTTTTACAGCACCAGCAAGCACAAAATATCATGGTGCTTGTGAGGGTGGACTTCTACTTCACAGCCTTAATGTTTATAAGACACTTCGTGAAAGATATTTTGAGGAGGGCAAGGATAGCGAGGAAAGTTTCGCTATTTGTGCTTTGCTCCACGATTTGTGCAAGGCTCAGTTCTATAAGGTTTCGACAAGAAATGTCAAGAATGATGTTACAGGTCAGTGGGAGAAAGTTCCTTATTATACGGTTGAGGACGCATTTCCTTATGGACATGGCGAAAAGTCAGTATTTCTGATTGAACGCTTTATGCGTCTGAAAACAAGCGAGGCTATGGCTATTCGTTGGCATATGGGTGGCTTTGACGATTCGGCAAGGGGAGGAAGCTTTGCGATAAGTCTTGCTTATGAGAAGTATCCGCTTGCTGTCAAGCTGCATTTGGCAGACCTTGAGTCTACATACCTCAAGGAAAAGAATACAAGCATGGTTAATAAATAGACTTTCCATAAGACACTTAAAAGTTTAGGTCAAGCCTTTTTAAAGGCTTGCGGATTCCAAAGGCAGAGCCTTTG
>OGKG01000670.1_pt1 | contig 44098 bp, 44 predicted proteins | sample 1572201 | NCBI WGS metagenome assembly OGKG01 (sample SAMEA2582146, study PRJEB24529) | metagenome | biome: Human gut stool | place: China | collected 2011 | reverse complement strand
CGGCTGCATCTCCGCAGCCCCGCTTCCTGTCAGTATGGTACACAATGAATCATGCACACCAGCGGGAAGGTCGATTTGTAGACAGCAAACCGGAGATTCCACACAAAGGCAGGTCTCCTGACTCGGTTCGCCGCTTTCTTCCCTTCCCAGTTTCCCAGTGGGTCTCACCCCCGGCAGGACCTTGCCGGGACTGCAAGAAAGCTCCCCATCACAGTGACTGTATCGTTCCGGATTTGCACCGGATTCCCTTTTCACCGCCCAAAACGGACGACACCTCTGTGTTGCTTTTATATTTATTCAGACGGGAAGCATTATACCACGCATAAGGACGTTTGTCAATCGCTGCCAGCAGCTGTATTTTCTTTCTTTGTCTTGACATTTCGCTCAGAATATACTATGATGATGGGACTTTTGTGTTCTATTTTTCGATTTTTTAGGAGGTACCATGTTATCCAGATACGTAGGTGACCGGGCCTTTTACCGGCGGGTATTTCAGGTCGCCATTCCCATCATCATCCAAAACGGCATTACCAATTTTGTATCCCTGCTGGATAACATTATGGTGGGCCAGGTAGGCACCCTGCCCATGAGCGGTGTTTCCATCGTCAATCAGATCATTTTTGTGTTTAACCTGTGTATTTTCGGTGCCTCCTCCGGGGCGGGTATCTTCACCGCCCAGTTTCACGGCAGCGGGGATGATGAGGGCATCCGCCACACCTTCCGGTTCAAGCTCTTCATCTGCACCTTGATTTCTCTGGCCGCAGGACTGATTTTCTTCCTCGGGCAGGACAGCCTCATCGGCCTCTACCTCACCGGCGAGGGCACCGCCGAGGATGCCGCCCAGGTCCTGGCCTACGGCAAAGACTATCTGGCCGTCATGCTCTGGGGGCTGCTGCCTTTTGGCCTGGCCAACGCCTATGCCGGAACCTTAAAAGAGAGCGAGGAGACCTTCGTCCCCATGGTCGCCGGTGTCGCCGCCGTGTTTGTGAACCTGGGACTCAATTACGTGCTCATCTTCGGCCATTTCGGCGCTCCCGCCATGGGGGTCCGGGGGGCGGCTCTCGCCACGGTGATTTCCCGGTACGCGGAGCTCCTTCTGGTAGCCGCCTGGACCCACCGGAATGGGGAAAAGCACCCCTTCATCCGGGGCGCTTACCGGTCCTTCGCCATTCCCTCCCCTCTTCTGAAGACCATTGTCATTACCGGAACACCTTTGCTTATGAACGAAACGCTGTGGTCTCTGGGCGTGGCCTTCATGAACCAATGCTACTCCACCTGCGGCCTGGACGTGGTCCCCGCCACCAACATCTCCAGCACCCTTATCAACCTGTCCAGCGTGGTCTACCATTCCCTGGGTGTCAGCGTCGGCATCCTTATGGGCCAGATGCTGGGCGCCAGAAAGCCGGAAGCAGAGGTCCGGGACTTCAACCGGAAGCTCATCGCCTTTTCCGTTTCTATGGGTGTCCTCTTCGGCGGCTTTATGGCCCTGGGCTCCGGTGTTTTCCCCAATATATACAACACCACCGACACTGTCCGGGCGCTGGCCCAGGACCTGATCCTCATCAGCGCCCTTGTCATGCCCTTCCAGTCCTTCGCCAACGCCACCTATTTCACCCTCCGCTCCGGCGGAAAAACCTTCATCACGTTTCTCTTTGACAGCGGCTTTATGTGGATCTGCTCCATTCCCCTGGCCTTCTGCCTGAGCCGCTTCACAGCCTTACCGATCCTGCCCCTCTTTGCCATCTGCCAGATGCCGGATGTGCTAAAATGCGTGCTGGGGAGCTGGATGCTGAAAAAAGGAAGCTGGATACATACCCTGACATAAAATGGCGGACCTGCCCCGAAAGCAGGTCCGTATTTTTATGCCCTGTGCAGAATCTTTCTCAGTTTTCTGCTCACGCTGCCCGTAAACATGGATACCATAGGCATGGGATCCTTTTTCCCCAAATAATACCGGCACCTGCAGCCCCGGAAATCCGAAAACCACTGGCCAAAAGAGATCCTGTGGGTCATGACCCGGTCCCGGAAATCATTTAATTCGTCCATGGCTGTAAAGGGCTGTACCTTCGCCTGGCAGAGAACATCCAACTTCTCAGGCTCCAACATAGCCTGGGCCCAGACCAAGGGTAACGGGACTCCCGCTACCGTAGCGGAATAATTCCACAAAGAGCTGCGGAAATTGATCTCCAAAAAATACAGCTCGTCATTTTGTCCCACTAAGAACTCGGCCTCGAAAAGGCCCTCGTAGCCGATTTCCTTCAGCATGGAAAAGATTTTCTCTTCCAAGGCTTTATTTTCCGAGGGTTTTACCGTCATGTATCTACCGTAACTGTCCTTGGGAAGATACAGGAAGGAAATCGTCACTGCCACAGCGCTCCGCTTTCCATGACAAACGCTGAGGCCTTCCAGGGTCATCTCATTTTTCTTGTCCACATACCGCTGCACCAGCACCCTTGGGCAGGACAGGGTCTCGTAGGCCGCCTTCAGTTCCGCCTCACTTCGGCAGATGATCATGCAGTCCTTCCAATTTTCCACAAAAGAATCCACGGCCTTGGTAATAACCGGATACTGGATTCCCTCCGGGATCACACCCCGGTCCACCTCCCAGTAGTCAGCCGTTTCCAGCCCGTGCTTCTGGGCCAGACGGATGATATTGGCCTTGCCCATGTACTCAGAGAGCCGCCCGGCCTGATCGGCACTATTGAAATAGTAGTAAGGGCTCAACTCGTCATAGTGGGCATCCAGCACCTGGGTGATCTCGTCGGCGGTGGAGAACAGGAAGCCCTTCCGATCTTTGTCGGCATACTTATGGAGCAATAGCTCCAGTCCCTCCTCCACCGTATCCACCACATGGCAGGTCCTCCAGTACCTGCACTTGGAGGCAATGGGCACCTGCGCTTTCAGGACGATCCCGATGGGAGCAATTCCATTTTCACCCAAAGTCCTGGCAAGGCCCAGGGGGTTGCCATGCTCCGTGCCGAAGATGAGAAAGGTTTGATCTTTTCCTTCCATGCCGTCACCTCTGGGTATCCAGCCGGATCTTCCCGTCCTCCATCCGGGCGGAAATACCGGCAATGGGGCTTTCAAAGCTGTCAATGATGACTTCGCTGATGGGGTCCTCCAACTCCTGCTGAATAAACCTGCGCAGGTTTCTGGCACCGTAGGTAACGGAATAGGCGCCATCCACCAGATGATCCCGAACGTCCTCTGTCCACTGGAATGTCAGGCCCCGCTGAGAAAGGCTCTCCTGGAGCTCTCTGAGCATGATGTCGGCAATGCCGGCAAAATGCGCCTTGCTCAGGTGGTTGAAGGTAATGATCTCGTCCACCCGGTTGATAAACTCGGGGCGCAGGAAGCTCTGCAGGGCCTTCATGGTCTTGCCCTTCACCTGCTCTTCATCGGTGCGGCCGAAACCCATGCTGCCTACATTGCCATCGGACCCGGCATTGGTGGTCATAACGATGACGGTATTTTCAAAGCTCACAACTCTTCCCTGGGCGTCGGTAATACGTCCGTCGTCCAGCACCTGCAGCAGGATATTCATTACATCCGGATGGGCCTTCTCGATCTCATCGAAAAGGACCACGCTGTAGGGCTTCCGGCGGATGGTCTCCGTCAGCTGGCCTGCCTCGTCATAGCCCACATAGCCGGGAGGAGAGCCAATGAGCTTGGCCACAGAGTGCTTCTCCATGTATTCGGACATATCTACCCGAACCAGAGCATCCACGCTGTCGAACATGTCGTCCGCCAGTCGCTTCACCAGCTCCGTCTTGCCTACGCCGGTGGGCCCGGCAAAGATGAAGGACACCGGACGGCGCTTTGGAGAAATACCCACCCGGTTCCGGCGGATGGCACGGCACACAGCCTCTACCCCGTGGTCCTGGCCAACGATATGGGCCTTCAGCCGCTCCTCCATACCCTTCAGCTGCTTATACTCCTGGGCCTTGATCTTAGAGGCTGGGATCTTGGTCCACAGCTCAATGATCCGGGCCAGATTGTCAATGGTCACCGAGGGGGGCGGCACCTGTTCCAGGGCTTCAATTTCCCCGGATAGCTTCTGCAGCCGCATACGCAGCATGGCCAGGCGCTCATAATCCGTATTGTCCGGGTCATCGTTGAGCATCTGCAGCTCCAGCTCGTAGTCGTTCCGCTCTTTTTTCTTCTCTGCCAGCAGGGATATCTCCTTGCTGTGCAGATTCACATCGGAACAAGCCTCGTCCAGCAGGTCGATGGCTTTGTCCGGCAAGAACCGGTCCGTAATGTACCGCTCAGAAAGGATCACGCACTGGCGGGCGATTTCCGGGGAAATCGTGACTCCGTGAAACTGGGCATAGGTCTTTGCAATGCCCTGGAGGATCTGGCTGGACTCCTCGATGTTGGGCTCCGCCACACTCACCGGCTGGAACCGACGCTCCAGAGCCGCATCCTTTTCGATGTACTTTCTGTATTCATGATAGGTCGTCGCGCCGATGACTTGAATTTCTCCCCGGGACAGGGGCGGCTTCAGAATATTGGCGGCATTCATGCTGCCTTCCGCGTCTCCGGCTCCCACCAGATTGTGGACTTCGTCAATGACCAGGATGATGTTGCCGCACTCCTTGATTTCGGAAATCAGGCTCTTCATCCGGCTCTCGAACTGTCCGCGGAACTGAGTACCTGCCACCAGGGCGGTCAGATCCAGCAGAAAGACTTCCTTGTCCCGAAGCTTGTAGGGCACATTTCCCTCCACGATCCTTTGGGCCAGGCCCTCGGCAATAGCGGTCTTGCCCACGCCGGGTTCACCCACCAGGCAGGGATTGTTTTTCTGGCGGCGGTTCAGGATCTGAATGACCCGCTCCGTCTCCACATCCCGGCCGATGACCTTGTCCAGCTTGCCCTCCCGGGCCCGGGCGGTCAGGTCCATGCAGTAGTTATCCAGGAACTTATGCTTGCTCTTTTTGGGCTTTTTTTCCTGCTGAGCGGTGCCCGTCTCCTTTTCGGCAGCCTGACCGGGCTTGGGCAGATTCCCACCGAAAAGCTGATTCATCAGGGGGAAGGTTGCGGTCTGGCTGTCTGCCTCGTCCTCTTCCCCTTCGGAGGTATCCCGCTGGCCGAACATAGAGCTCATTTCATCGGTGATCATATCCAGGTCTTCATCGGAAAGGCCCATCTGCTTCACCGCCTGGTCAATTTGGGGAATCCCCAGGCTCCGGGCGCACTTCATGCAGTAGCCCTCGTTCAGCGTAACGCCATTTTCCACCTTAGTGATGAAAATCACCGCCACATTCTTCTTGCATTTACAACACATTTTTGGCTGCATAGCCGTCAACTCCTTCAAAGGCGGCTCTTCTGCCGCCCTGGCTCTCCGCAAACCGCAGAAAGCCATTTTGTTTTCTAAAGAGTATAGCACACATTTCAGGAAAAAGGGAAAACAAATTATTAACGAGACATGTAGGGCCGGAAAGCATTCGCTTCCCGGCCCCAGGCATCAAGCAGTCATCATATTTTTTTGGAGTCCTCTGTGCTTCACCGCCAGATACAGCATGGTTCCCAGCACCATCACCACAGCAAGCTCCCCCAGTGCCACATACACCGCATTGATGACAAAGCCGCCGCCGATGTACTGGGTCAGCTCCCAGCCAACGAGGAACGCATTGGTAATGGCCGGCATGGTGAGTCCCAGCACCGGCAGCTTGCCCAGGAGGACATTCCGGGTTTTCCACATGCCCCAGGCCGCCAGGAAGGTCGCCAGGGTGCCCACCACAAAGTCCAGGGGCAAAGTTGCGGAGTAGGTCAGGTTAAAGAGCAGGCAGCCAATACTCAGGCCGGGGATAGCGGCAGGGGTGAAGAAGGCCAGCACGGTCATAGCCTCGGAAATGCGCATCTGGATGGCCCAGGTGGTGGTGCCGGGAAGCAGAAAATTCTGCATATGGGTCAGCACAGCGTAGAGGGCGGCAATCACAGCCGCCTGTGTCAGGTAACGGGTCTTGTTCATGTTTCTTTTCTCCTTTGGGATATAAAAAAGTGGGCGGACAGACCACCCACACGCACAACAAAAAAATGGACGCAAAAACGCGCCCATCATAAGAAACACAGGGAGAGCCCCGTGAAAATCCTAGTTTTGTTTACCGACAGGATGGTTACGAACTGTCCTATAAATTGTAGGGGGATATTAGCATACTTTTGGCGGTTTGTCAAGAGGAATACGTTAAACTCTGCCCTCATCAGGATAATCTGTTTTGGAGCTTTGCGGCCAAATCAGACGCGCTGTAAAGCACGCGGATTATCGTCACGGTATCTCCTCCAACTGTGTAAATTGCGGAATAGTGATCGACAATCACCTGGCGAACATCTTTTGATAGCCTAGGCACAATATCTATAACCTGAAATCGCTCTGGAAATACGTTTAGCGATTCAATCGCTTCTGCGATCCTGTCGTACTGCTTCATCGCTGTTGCGGGTGAAGCCAGCTTCTCCGAAATATAGCGATAAATTTCCTCCATATCTCGAAGTGCCAGGTTTGAAATCTTCACTTTGTATGTTTTCATGCGTGCTGCTTCCTAAATTGCACAAAGGCGGCACCAGCATCCTGCGTATTTCCGGCCTCCATATCGTCCAGCCCCGCCTGAATCGCTTCACGAAGCTGAGTAGCAGTCATTTTGTCTGTATTCACGCTGTCCGGAGCTTTTGGGAGCGCAATAGCGAAGGGAATACTGCCTGTCATTGCGATTTGACGCAAAAACATATCTACCGCTGTAGCCATCGGTACACCCAGCTGCTTTAATACATCCTCTGCCTGCTGCTTCACTGCCGGATTCACCCGGAGATTCATCGTTGTTGTCTTTTCCATAGCCCACGCCTCCTTGCTATTATTGTAACGTGTTTTGCGTTACAAGTCAAGCGAGATTTAAGGTATTACAGAGAAAGTGCTTCCATTTCTGCTGCCACAGCAGAAATGGAAGCACTTCAAGGTTTTACGCCAGATAAATCGCCCGGCAAGCCAGCATGGTCTCGTAGCAGTCCAGCTTGCTGACCAGCTCCATGGGTGCGTGCATGCACAGCACGGGGACACCGGCATCTACGGTGACGATGTTCCGGTTGGCCATGTAGGCCGCCACAGTGCCGCCGCCGCCCTGGTCAACCTTGCCCAGGGTAGCGATCTGCCACTTCACGCCTGCGGCGTCCAGGGTGGAGCGAACATGCTGCATGGCCTCTGCAGAGGCATCGGAAGCACCGGACTTGCCCCGGGCACCGGTGTACTTACAGATGGACACACCGTAGTTCAGGGCGCTGTTGTTCCGGCGGTCGCAGGTCTCTGCAAAATTGGGATCAAAGGCGTTGGACACGTCGGCAGACAGGCAGAAAGAGTTGGCAAAGCACCGGCTCAGCTTCACCCCCTGACCGTCGCAGAGGATCTCCATAAAATACTCAAAGGCATGGCTCTGCATGCCGCTGATGCCCACGGAGCCAATCTCTTCCTTGTCCGCCAGTATGCACACAGCAGTGTGCTTGGGAGTGGGCAGGTCCAGGATGGGCTCCAGCTCGGCGTAGGCGCAGACCCGGTCATCGTGGCCGTAGGCACCCAGCAGACTCCGGTCCAGGCCCACCTCCCGGCACTTGCCGGCAGGGACCACAGTCAGCTCCGCGGTGCGGAAGTCTCCCTCCACCATGCCGTACTTCTCGTTGAGCAGCCGCATGATGTTTAGCTTCACCAGGTCGCTGCCCTCCCCTTCCAGGGGTTCGGTACCCAGGATCACGTTCAGCTGCTCGCCGGTGACGCCCTCGGCCAGGGTCTTCTTCATCTGGTCGGCAGCCAGATGGATCAGCAGATCGGAGACCACCAGGATTGGGTCATTTTCGTCCTCGCCGATGGTCACGGTAACCTCGCTGCCGTCTTTTTTACACACCACGCCGTGGATGGCCAGGGGCACACAGGTCCACTGGTACTTCTTGATGCCGCCATAGTAGTGGGTCTTGAAGTAGGCAATCTCGGAGTCTTCATAAAGAGGCTGGGGCTTCAGGTCCAGCCGGGGAGAGTCCACATGGGCGGCGCAGATGTTGGCACCCTCGCTCAGGGGCTCCGTGCCAATGACAGCGATCAGGAAGCTCTTGCCTCGGTTGTTCATGTAGATCCTATCCCCGGGCTTGATCTCCATGCCGGGGACGGCGGGCTTGAAGCCGTGAGCCTCGGCGGCCTTGGTTACCCAGGCAGTGGCCTCCCGCTCGGTCTTGCAGGCATTCATAAAGGCTGCGTAGCGCTTGCAATATTCGTTCATAGCCTCCCGCTTTTCGGGGCTGTATTCGCTGTAGCCATTCTTGGGGGCGTACAGCAGGGATTCGCGCAGTTCGTCTGTGGTCATGGTGTTCCTCCTAATTATTTTGATCGGATACCCAATGTATCCAAAAATGCTCCGCATTTCCTCTGAAATTCCTGAGGCGAGCCGTTGTTGGTAAGGACGAAGTCTACCCGGTCCCGGAACCAGCCTTCCTCGTGCTGGGCGGCGATTCGGCTCCTTGCGTAGCTTTCCGAGATTTGGTCCCGAAGCATCAGCCGCCGGATCCGAGCTTCCACCGGGGCCGTTACCGCTACGGTCTTGTCGCAAAGCTCTGCCAATCCCCCTTCAAACAGGGCAATGGCATCAATTGCGGCGAATTCCGGCTGTTTTCTTTTCAGCTGTTCTAGGACCTCCGCCTTTACCGCCTGATGAGTGATGGCGTTCAGGTCCAGCAGCGCCTTTTCGTCGGCAAAGACCAGCTTCCCCAGCTTTTTCAGGACCAGGTTCTCTCCTTCCATGGCCTCCGGAAACCGGGCGGCAATGGAAGTAAGCATCTGCCTGTCTTCCTTCACAAGCCGATGATAGACGGCATCGCAGTCCAGGATCAGGCCTCCCCGCTCTTCTATGCAATGGAGCAGCGTGGTCTTTCCGCAGCCGGTGCCGCCGGTAATGCCCAGGATCATACTTCTGCCTCCGCATCTACGATGTGGAAGGCAGCTGCCTTTTTCAGCCGGTTTTGCACGGCATAGGCTACACCGCCGCCTACGGGGCAGCGGGCATAGACCTGGTGGATCGAGGGGTCATCCAACACCCGCAGGGCGGAGAAGAGGCCGGCACTGAGGGTGTTTACGTCCGATTCTTTGCCATAGGCCAGGGGATTCAGTCCCCCATACAGGGGCAGCTCCTCTTCGAAGCACAGCACCCGGTCTCCCGGGGCAAAGTGGGCATGGATGTACTGGGCAGCCTTCTCCCGGCTCCCTGCTACAATGACCACAGGCTCTGCCGGAGCATAATGCCGGTATTTCATGCCGGGGGCCTTCACCACCGCGTCCTTGTCGATCTGGGCAGTGACGGCCTTGTCGATAACCAGATCCCCCAGGACCTGGGTCAATTGCTCCGGGGTGATGCCGCCGGGGCGCAATAGCCGGGGCCGGTCCTCAGTCAGGTCCACAATGGTAGACTCTACCCCCACCCGGCAGGGTCCGCCGTCCACAATGGCATCAATGCGGCCATCGTGGTCATGGCGCACATGCTCTGCCGTGGTAGTGGAGGGCTTGCCGGAAATGTTGGCAGATGGGGCCGCAATGGGCACACCGGAAAGGGCAATGATCTTTCTCGTCACATCACTGTCCGGGCAGCGGACGGCAACGGTATTCAGCCCTGCCGTAGTCCGCTTGGGCACAATGTCCTTCACGGGCAGCACCATAGTCAGTGGGCCGGGCCAGAACTTTTCTGCCAGCAGGTAAGCGCTCTTGGGGATATCGTGGCAGAATCGTTCCATTTCCCTGGGCTCCGCCACATGGAGGATCAGGGGGTTGTCCTGAGGGCGGCCCTTGGCCTCAAATATTTTGGCAACGGCATTTTCATCCAGGCCGTTGGCTCCCAGGCCGTAGACAGTCTCCGTGGGGATGGCCACCAGGCCCCCATTGCGAATGATCGCGGCGGCAATTTCCGGGGTGTCGGCGGCGTTTGCGTCTAAGAATAAGGTTTCCATATTTCTACCTCACTGTCAAAAAAGGGAGAAAACCCCTTTTCGGCGTTTTCTCCCTTCTTGAAAGCGTAAATTATTCGTTGGGCTGGTTGGCTGCCTCGATGATCTTCACAAACTTCTCGGGCACCAGGGAAGCGCCGCCGATCAGGCCGCCGTCGATGTCGGGCTGAGCCAGCAGTTCAAAGGCGTTCTTGTCGTTCATGGAGCCGCCGTAGAGGATGGAGATTGCCCGGGCATTCTTGGAGGAGTAGAGCTTGCGGACCGCGGTACGGATGCTCTCGCAGACTTCCTCAGCCTGCTCGGGAGTAGCGGTGCGGCCGGTGCCGATGGCCCAGATGGGCTCGTAGGCAATGATGACCTTGCGGATCTTGTCCTCGGGGACACCAGCCAGACCCAGCTTGATCTGCATGGTGATCCACTCAGTGGTAATGCCGGACTCTCTCTGCTCCAGAGTCTCGCCGCAGCACATAATGGGGGTCAGGCCGGCCTCCAGAGCGGCCTGAACCTTGGCATTGACATCGGCATCGGTCTCGCCCATGGCGCGGCGCTCGGAGTGGCCGATAATGACGTACTTGCAGCCGGCATCTACCAGCATGTTGGTAGCGATCTCACCGGTGTAGGCACCGGAGGCATTGGCATTGCAGTTCTCAGCGCCAATGCCAATGCGGGTCTCACGGACGGCACGGACAGCGGCGGGAATGTCCACAGCGGGAACGCACAGAGCCACATCGCACCAACGGCCCTTGGGCATGATGGCCTTCAGCTGGGTCATGAACTCCTTGGTCTCGGAGGGGGTCTTGTTCATCTTCCAGTTACCGGCGATGACAGTCTTGCGATACTTTCTATTCATTGTTGATTTCTCCTTGTTGCTTATATGTCTACACTCAATGCTGAATGTAATCGACTGATTTGATTTACCTCGGGGCGGCAGGACGCTATTCTAAGGGCAGGCGATTTATTCAGAGTTTCCCCAGTTCAAATTACTTATCTTCCAGGCAGGCGATGCCGGGCAGCTCCAGGCCTTCCAGGAACTCCAGGGAAGCGCCGCCGCCGGTGGAAATGTGGGTGATCTTGTCAGCAAAGCCCAGCTGCTCGCAGGCAGCAGCGCTGTCGCCGCCGCCGACAATGGTCACGGCAGTGGAGTCGGCCAGAGCCTGAGCCACGGCGATGGTGCCCTTGGCCAGGGTGGGATTCTCAAACACACCCATAGGTCCGTTCCAGACAACGGTCTTGGCGGACTTCACAGCCTCGGCAAAGAGAGCCTGGCTCTTCTCGCCAATGTCCAGACCCATCTTGTCAGCGGGAATGGCATCGGCAGCCACGGTTTCCACTTCGATCTCAGCGTCGATGGGGTTGGGGAAAGAAGCGGCAACCACAGCATCCACAGGCAGCAGGAGCTTGACGCCCTTGGCCTCAGCCTTGGCCATCATTTCCTTGCAGTAGTCGATCTTCTCGGAGTCCACCAGAGAAGAACCGATGTTGTAGCCCTTGGCGGCCAGGAAGGTGAAGGCCATGCCGCCGCCGATGATCAGGGTGTCCACCTTCTCCAGAAGGTTATTGATGACATTCAGCTTATCGGAAACCTTGGCACCGCCCAGGATGGCGACAAAGGGACGCTCGGGATCGGCCAGAGCCTTACCCATGATGGAGACTTCCTTCTGGACCAGGTAGCCGCAGACGGCAGGCAGATAGTCGGCCACACCGGCGGTAGAGGAGTGGGCACGGTGGGCGGTGCCGAAGGCATCGTTCACAAAGAGATCGGCCATGGAAGCCAGAGCCTTGCTCAGCTCGGGATCGTTCTTGGTCTCGCCCTTCTCAAAGCGGGTATTCTCCAGCAGCATCACTTCGCCGTCCTTCAGGGCGGCGGCCTTGGCCTTGGCATCCTCGCCGACTACGTCCTTCGCCATGATGACGGGCTTGCCCAGCAGCTCGGAGATGCGATCGGCAACTACCTGCAGGCTGAGCTCAGGCTTCCACTCACCCTTGGGCTTGCCCATGTGGGAGCAGAGAATGACCTTGGCCTTATGGTCCACCAGGTACTTGATGGTGGGCATGGCGGCCACGATCCGCTTGTCGGAAGTGATCTTACCGTTCTTGGTGGGGACATTGAAGTCGCAGCGGCACAGGACCCGCTTACCGGCTACGTTGACATCCTCAATGGACTTTTTATTGTAGTTCATAATGATTCCTCCAAATTACCGGGATATTTCCCGCATTTTTCCAAAATCTTTAAGATGTGGGAAGGATAACTGCCGCAGCGCCTCGAAAACCGTCACCGCCACCGCGTTGCTAAGATTCAGACTTCTGGCCTCTTCCCGCATGGGAATGCGCACGCAGCTGTCCAGATGGGCCTTCAGGAACTCCTCAGGCAATCCCTTTGTCTCTTTCCCGAAGAGAAGATAGGCTCCATCGTGATATTCCGCCTCGGTATAGCACCGGGGGGCCTTGGTGGACAGGCACCACATTTCCTTCACGTCGTTTCTGGCAAAGAAATCCTGGATATTTTCATAATCCAGCACCTCTACCAGGTTCCAGTAGTCCAGCCCCGCACGCTTGACAGCCTTTTCGGAAATGTCAAAGCCCAGGGGGCGGATCAAATGCAGCCGGCAGCCGGTGGCCGCGCAGGTTCTGGCAATGTTGCCGCAGTTCTGTGGAATTTCCGGCTCCACCAGCACAACGTTCAGCATTCCCATTCCCCACTTTCCAAAAGCACTTACGGACCGGTTTCCCTTTCCATACAGCCCCTATTGTAAGATAATTTCTCCCTAAAATCAATGAGAAAATCGAAAATTTTCAGAATTTTTTCTACCTTGCCCAGAAACTTCTTTTTCGCCGCCGATTTCTTGTGAACTTTGCTCTGATTCAATGGATTCTCCAGGCTTTTCTTTGTATATTCCGGCAATTCTCCCTTGTTATCCCCGTTTTCCGCCCGGAAGAGTGGGATAGGAAAAGCCCTCTCCCGGTCGGAGAGGGCCAATGCCTTCCCCCCGGGGGAAGGCGCAGGGCAAAGCCCTGACGGACGAGGGGATCACCCAACCGCGTCTTCCAGTTCGCCCTCCGTTTCCGTCCAGCTGGCAGCCTCGGCGGTCAGGGTCCGGCCGTCGGAGAGGCGGACGGAAAGCAGCAGACGCAGGGTGTCGCCATCCTCCAGGTCCGGCAGGGACAAGGTCACATCCTGGGCGGAGCCTACAAAGCTGCCCTCTGTCTCTCCTTCATCCAGTTCCACAGGGATCTCCGACAGTGTCTCATCCCCCAGGAGCCACAGAAGCTTTGCCTCTTCCACCACCGAGGGCGTTCCGTCCTGGGTCAGCAGCGGAGCCTGGACGGCAGCGGTGACATCCAGAGTGATCCGGTCCTTGTCGATCTTCGGATCCAGGGCCAGGGCGCTGGCGTAGCTTTTCAGGCTGCTGGCCAGATAGGTGAGCTTCGGCAGCACCGGATTATCCGGAGTGGTCAGAGCCGTCTGGTCCATAGTCCCCTCGGCGGAGGTCAGGACGCAATAGTAGCCGTAGCCATCCTGGGGAGGCAGGGTCAGGCTGGCACGGAAGAGCTCTCCATCCCAATCGGCGGGGATCCTGGCCTCTTCCTGCCCCTCCCGGGACACCACCAGCTCTGCCTTCTGGCCCTCCTCGTGAGCCGAGGGCCGGGCGGTAAAGACAATGGAGGCGGGTTCCCCTTCCCCAGCCCCCCGCGCTTCCAGAGTCCAGCTCTCCAAGCGGGTATTTTTCAGCTGATTCAGCTGGGCTTGCAGCGATCCGACCTGAGCCTGGAGGCTGTTGTTCTCCTCCCGAAGCCGCAGGATCTCCGCTTCATAGTCCTTGGTATTTCCGCCGCAGCCCGTCAGGAGCAGACTCAGCAGCAGGAAAATCGGTACCCATCGTTTCATTTACTTGCCCTTTCTTTGCTTTTTTTCTTAGAATTCCCACAAAGGCAAAAAGAATCCTTTTTATTTTGTCTCCAGGCCAATGAGCAGGCTGCCCTTCTCCGCATAGTAGCTGCACAGGCCGCCGGACACCGCCACAGAGATATCCGCGTCCGGGTAGTGGCCCCGCAGCCGTGCCGCCAGGTCCTGGGCCACCCCTTCATTTTGCACATGGGTGATCCGGACCTTACCGCCCTGATAGCCGGCCTCCTGCATCTGCTCCAGAATGACAGACTCTGCCCGCTTATCTCCCCGGGCCTTGCCGATGGTGGCCAGAGTCCCCTCCGGAGAAGCGGTACCAATGACCCGTATGTTCATAACGCTGACTGCCGCCGCGGTGACCTTGCCGATCCGGCCATTCTGGGCCAGATTGTGGAGGCTGTGGAGGCTGAAAAACAGCCGGGTATGCCGCATATAATCCTCTGCCTGACGGATGACCTCCTCAAATTCCAGCCCGGCATTCACCAGCTCCCGGAGCTTCTCCAGAAGCAGAAGCTCCTCCGGCCCTGTGGATAGGCTGTCGAAAACATGGACGCTGGCCTCGGGGCTGGCCTGCTGGTACAGATCCGCCGCCACCTTAGCGGAATTGTAGGAGCCGGACAGTCCGCTGGTAATGGTCACGACATACACCGTGTCTGCCCCCTCAAAGGCCTCCAGCCAGGCAGCCACGCTGGGGCAGGCGGTATAGGACCGCCCTTTATGGCTGTGCAGGCAGTCCACCATCTCCCTCACATTCAGCTCCGGGTCGTCAATAAAGGCTCTGCCGTCGTCGGTGGAAATGTGCAAGGGCACCGCCCGGAAGTCCACGCCGGGCAGGGTATACACATCGCAGGAAGAATCCGCTACGAGTCGAATCATAAAATGTAGCCTCCAAATATCGTTGTGACACCATGGTAACACCGTTTTGCGTAAGTGTCAAATAAATAAAATGTGTACTGTTACAAATGCAGCAGCACTTTGGCGATATTGAAGTAGATCAGAAGCGTTGTGGTATCTGCTTCTGTTTGGTTTTGCAAGAGGATATCAGTCCACATCCCCCTCCAGCATCGCGCTGCCAAATTCACCCGCCACCTCTACCGACTGGATCTTCTCAATATTGATGGCGCTGTTGAGCATACAGAGCAAGTCGTCGTGCTCAATGATCCGCTTGAACACGGTATTGTCGGTCAAGTCGTCCATGACCACAAAATCTGTGCCGTCGGTCATGTGGAAGATCAGGGTTTTGATGGCGTCGCCCCGGTCGGCGTAATGGGATGGACGGATCCAGACGCAGAGGGAATTGACGTAGATATCCCCCTGGCCGAAGGTTTTGTAGGGCAGACTGCCGCTGTCCGGGAGGGAGACGCAGACCATTTCATCCATGTGAGCCTGATTGAAGGCCCGGTTTACCAGCATAAAGTATGCCCAGCTTTGCAGATCATCGACATGGGCGGCGATGTCGTCGATCAGGTCGTCGCCGCAGAGGGCACGCATCCGGGCCACGGCCTCGTCGGGTGTCAGCTCCGCTTTCAGCTGCTCTTCCAATTTTTGCTGCTCTGTGGATTCTTGGCTGCGCAGTTCTTCTGATTGAGCCGGGAAAGATACCAGCAGCTCCGTCCCCATGTCCAAATCCGCACGGAAATAGAAGGTGAAGGCCAGGAGATGATCGGTGGTTTTCTCGGGGATCAGGTAGGGCCAGCCATACTGGTTGAAATTCAGGTAGTTTCCGTGGAGGCCGCCAAGGCGGCCATCCATACCTAAGCCCATATTCTCCTCGGAGATGGGCTCGTCGTGCTCCAAGAGCATGGTCATAAGGCCGCATTGGGTGGCGCTGTCGTAGACATAGGCATCCACCGTCAGCTTGTAGCCAGGGGCAGAAATACTCTTGCCCACAGGGGATACCCATTTTTCCAGTTCCTGGGCCACGGTTTCCTCCACCGGGAGCTTTTCGTAGCCCGGGATAGTCCAGGTAGCTCCCGGCTTGAGCGGGTCGGAGCCCTCGCCGGGGGCGGCGCTGTCGAAGCCGGTGTTCTCACCGTAGAGTCCAGCGATCATTTCCTTTGGGCTGCCCCAGAGGATGGTGACGTAAGCCACGGCGCAGCCCACTAAAAGCAGGGTCAAGGCAATGATGGCAGCAATCAGCCAGAGTTTCTTGGTGTGCAGCCTTCTGGATACAGGAGAATCCTGCCGCTCCACCTGGAGGAGGAATTCTGAATCAATGCCGGTCATTCCTTTAAAAAGCTGAAACGAAGTCATTGCAGGCCCTCCTTTTTGAGCGTATCGGCCAGTTTTTTTCTGGTTCTTTGCAGGATGTACTTGATCTGATTGGCGGACAGCCCTGTCCTCTGGGTGATCTCCGGCTGGGTACTGGCGTAGTAGTAGCGCAGCAGAAAGACCGTGCGGTCCCTCTCCGGCAGGGCCCGGAGGAAGCGGTTCAGAGTGGCTGTCAGCTCCTTGCGCAGCAGCTCCGTCTCCGGGGTCTCCTCCCCCGCCACACACTCCGCCAGCTCGTCCAGCACCAGCTGGGTCTCCCCGCCCCCTCGCTTCCCGGCGGTGTTCTTTCGCCAACGGTCAATGGAGAGGTTCCGGGTAAGCTTGCCCAAAAAAGTGGAAAACCGCTGAGGCCGCCGGGGTGGGATCAGCTTCCAGGCGGAATAATAGGTATCGTTGACGCTTTCCTCCGCATCCGATGGGCTCTGCAAAATATGATTGGCGATGCTGTAGCAATAAGGCCCGTATTTCTGGTCCGTCTCCATAATCGCCTGCTCGGACCGGGCAAAGTATAGGTCCAGGATCTCGTTGTCATCCATGGGGCTGCCTCCTTTTTTCTGTCTTCACCATTATACACGGAAAAATGTGGGAGGTGGGGAAAGTTTTTCTCTCTTTTTCTTTTGCTTGTATTTTGTACATAATAATGCTATAATAGCAACATGAAAGGAGGCGGCACTATGCCACAAATTCGCCCAATCACAGACCTGCGGAACACCACAGAGATTTCTGACATCTGCCACGCCAAACGGGAGCCAGTTTTTATCACAAAAAACGGCTATGGCGATCTGGTGATTATGAGTATGGAAGCCTACGAGGACCTGATCGACACAGCTTCCATTGACGCAGCCATTGGAAAAGCGGAATCCGAATACGCCAGGACCCACGAATCCCACGATGCCTGCGCCGCTCTGGCTTCCCTGCGGAGGAAGCACTTTGGATAAATACGAAGTTCGTTTTGAAATGTGCTCCGGGCAAAATGTCAAGAGAAAAACTTCAAAAGGCACTTGCATCTTCCCGCCAAAAGTGCTATACTTTTGGCAATAGCGTTGATGAAGACCGAATCCGTGTGATTCCCTTCCCAGAGAGGCGGGCAAATGCTGAAAGTCCGCTGTGGGGATACGGAGGAGACCACTTCTGAGCCGTGCGTGAGAAAGCCAGTGGGCGCAAACGCACCGCATTTTCCGCCCCGCGACAGTGGGCTTTGAGTGAAAAGTCAAGGTGGAACCGTGCTTTATTCAGGCACCCTTGGAAATCCAGGGGTGCCTTTTTGCATCCCTACACTCGAAAAAGGAGACAAAACCATGAAAATCATTTACAAAGACGGTACCGTTGCCGAATGCCCTCCCGAAGAAGCCCAGCACGTTCTGCGCCACACCGCTGCCCACATCATGGCCCAGGCCATTCAGCATCTGTACCCCGATGCGGACTTTGCTTACGGCCCTGCCACTGAAAAGGGCTTCTACTACGACGTGGACTTTGGCGGCAAGAAGCTGACGGACGAGGATCTGGAGGCCATTGAAAAAGAGATGAAGAAGATCGTCAAGGCCAATCTGCCCATCAAGCCCTTCATCCTGCCTCGGGACGAGGCCATCCAGCTCATGCACGACCGTCACGCGAAATATAAGGAAGAGCACATCGGTGATCTGCCCGAGGATGCCGTCATCAGCTTCTATCAGCAGGGCGACTATATCGACATGTGTGTCGGCCCCCACCTGACCTACACCAAGGGTCTGAAAGCCTTCAAGCTCACCCAGCAGTCCGGCGCTTACTGGAAAAACGATGCCAGCAACAAGATGCTGACCCGGATCAACGGCGTAGCTTTCTTCTCCCAGGAGGAGCTGGACGAGTATCTCAAGCAGCAGGAAGAGGCCAAAGCCCGGGATCATCGGAAGATCGGCAAGGAAATGGGCCTGTTTATGACCGACGAGCTGGTTGGCCGCGGTCTGCCCATGTTCCTGCCCAGAGGCTACACGGTGTGGCAGGAGCTGGAAAACTATATCAAGGAAAAGGAACGGAAGCTGGGCTATCAGCACGTCATGACTCCCTGCATAGGCACCGTGGCCCTGTACCAGACCTCCGGCCACTGGGCCCACTACAAGGACAATATGTTCCCGGCTATGGAAGTGGACGGCGAGAGCTTCGTCCTGCGGCCCATGAACTGTCCTCACCACATGATGATCTACGCCAATCGCCCCCACTCCTACCGGGAGCTGCCCATCCGGATCGGCGAGATCGCCCACGATTTCCGCTACGAGTCCAGCGGCACCCTGAAGGGCATTGAGCGGGGCCGCCACTTCTGCCAGAACGATGCCCATCTGTTTGTCACCCCCGACCAGATCAAGGATGAAGTAGCCCGGGTCGTGAACCTGATTTCCGATGTCTACAAGGATTTCGGCATTACCGACTACCGCTGCGTCCTTTCCCTCCGGGACCCCGAGGACAAGGTCAAGTATCATCCCGATGATGCCATGTGGGACAAGGCCGAGTCCGCTCTGCGGGAAGTGCTGACGGAGCTGGGTATCCACTTCACCGAGGAGATCGGTGAGGCCGCCTTCTACGGCCCCAAGCTGGATGTCAATGTGAAGCCCGCTGTGGGCGCGGAATACACCCTGTCCACCTGCCAGCTGGACTTCTGCCTGCCTGCCAAGTTCGACCTGAAATACGTGGATTCCAACGGCGTAGAGCAGACCCCTGTGGTGCTGCACCGGGCCATCCTGGGCTCTCTGGACCGGTTCATGGCCTATATGATCGAAGAGACCAAGGGCAAGTTCCCCGTATGGCTGGCACCTCTGCAGGTCAAGGTCCTGCCCGTGTCCGAGAAGACCATGGACTATGCCAAGCAGGTCAATCAGGCTCTGGAGGATGCCAATATCCGCACCCAGCTGGACGAGCGCAGTGAGAAGATCGGCTACAAGATCCGGGAAGCCCGTCAGATCGACCGGGCACCTTATATGCTGATCCTGGGTGCCAAGGAAGCCGAGGAGGGCACCATCTCCGTCCGGAACCGGGATACCGACGAGACCACCGTCATGAACCTGAACGACTTCATCGCCAAGGTGAGAAACGAAATCGCTACCCGGGCAAGATAACTGAATTCTTCTTTTCCTCCCGCCTTGCGGCGGGAGGAATTTTTTCTTGACGAAAAGTGCGGAAGCGGTATAATGAGAGGGAATACCCCTCTCCTGGGAGAGGGGAGCACGCCGGAGGCGTGACGGGTGTGGCCGTATGCAGGACTGAGCCTGTACTCCCCTCTTCCGTCCCGGCTTCGCCGAGCCACCTTCCCCAAGGGGAAGGTCCGATTTTTTACGGAGGAAGTATGAAAAAGAAAACGTTGGACAGGCAGATGCTGTCCGTTATTTTTGCGCTGGCCTGGCCCACCATGCTGGAAGAACTGATGCAGACCGCCGTGCAGTACATCGATACCGCCATGGTAGGCACTCTGGGCACCCAAGCCACGGCGGCGGTAGGAGCCACCGGCACCGTATCCTGGCTGGTGGGCAGTACGGTTTCCGCCGTAGGCGTTGGCTTCTTGGCCTATATCTCCCAGGCTTTCGGAGCCGGGGAGCAGGAGCGGGCCAAGCGGGCCTCCGCCCAGTCCTGTCTGGCGGTGCTGGCGCTGGGGGTACTGCTGACGTTTGCAACCGTTGGGCTCAGCAACCGCATTGTGGTCTGGATGCAGGTGGATCCCCTCATCCGGGAGAGCGCCGCGGCCTACTTCCGCATTCTCTACCTTCCTATGCTCTTCCGGGCAGCCAGTATTCTCTTTGCCACGGTGCTTCGGGCGGTAGGAGACACCCAGGCCCCTATGCGGGTAGGCCTCAAAGTCAACCTGATCAACATTGTTCTAAACTTTCTGCTCATCTATTCCAAGAGAACCGTTTCTCTTTTTGGCATCGCCCTGCCCATTTGGGGCGCAGGCTGGGGCATTAACGGCGCGGCGGCGGCCAGTGCCATTGCCTATGCCTACGGCGGCATTGCCATGACCCGCCGTCTGTGGCAGCATTCGGATATCTCTCCCAGGGGCCAGCGGTTTCAGCCGGATATGCAGGTGCTGGGGCCCTGCCTGAAAATAGCCTTCCCCAATATGCTCCAGCGCTTTGGCACCAGCCTGGGCTATGTTGCTTTTGCCTCCATGATCAATGCCTTGGGGGACGTATCTGCCGCCGCCCACACCATTGCCAATACGGTGGAGTCCCTGTTCTATATCCCCGGCTGGGGCATGCAGACCGCCGCCGCCACTCTGGCAGGCAATGCCCTGGGTGCCAAGGACGGCAAGCGGCTCAACAGCCTGGCCGGTACATTCCTGCCGCTGGAAATCGGTCTGATGGTGGTCTCCGGCGGAATGCTGTTCCTCTTCGCTCCCCGGTTGGTGGGTATCTTCACCAGAGACCCGCAGGTCCAGAAGCTTGGGGCCACCGTTCTTCGGATGGTTGCCGTATCCGAGCCCTTCTACGGCGTTCCCATTGTCCTGGAGGGCCTGATGCAGGGTACCGGCCGAACCTCCGCCCCCTTCGTCTTTAACATTGCGGGGATGTGGGGTGTCCGGATCCTGGGCACCTTTGTCTGCACCCGTCTGTTGGGCCTGGGGCTTATCTCCGCTTGGGGCTGCATGATCGGACATAATCTGCTGCTGTTTGTACTGTTCGCCGGATATTACGCCAGCGGGAAGGCCTTGCCAAAGGTGAAGGAAAGGAGCTGCACAGAATGAACTACGTTATTTTTGACCTGGAGTGGAACCAACCCCCGGACGATGCTTCTACCCTGCTGGAGCCCATCTATTTTCCCGGAGACATTATTGAAATCGGCGCCGCCAAGCTGGATGACCGATTTCAGCTGATCGATACCTTCCGGGTCTACAGCAAGCCCCAGTATTATCCAAAAATGCACAAACGCATTGCCTCCCTTACCGGTATCCATGACAAGCTCCTGGAGGAGCAGGGTCTTCCCTTCCCGGTGGCCTACCAGAAGTTCATCGACTGGTGTGGGGAAGAATACGCCTTTATGACCTGGAGCATGAGCGACCTGCCCACCCTCATTGACAACATGGTCCTTTATGGCGTTGATATCTCCAACCTGCCGGACTGGTACGACCTGCAGCGGATCTTCAGCCGGGAGATCATGCGCTCCTCTGTAAAATATTCCTTGGAATACGCCATGGATGTCCTCCACGAAACCGGTGATGCCGCCCACGACGCCATGAACGACTCTGTGAACACTGCCAAGATCTGCGACCACCTGGATCTGGACCAATACCTGGAGGAATACGCCTCCCGGGTCTTCGCCGAAAAGCCCAGCAGCCGCAGTTTTGATAGCCTCCAGCAGGTCCTCCAGGACCCGGAATTGCTCCGTTTCTCCTGCCCCTGGTGCGGTCAGGCCGTCACCTGTGAGCCCTGGATCGCCAGCTGGAAGCAGGACTATATCAGCTGCGGAACAGACGAAGAAGGGGACGAATTCTTTGTGACCCTGACCGCCAGCCATCTCCCGGACGGCACCTACCGAGCCAAGCGGGTATTTCAGGAAATGAGTGATGATCTGTGGGAACAGTATCAGGATAAGAAGGAGCTCTCAAAAGTATAGTGTATCAAAAATCGGCAGACTGCCCCTACATCAGGTTGCGGAAGCTGTATTCAATGTCGGTAAAAGTATTTTGCTTTATTTCTGGTACCACCTTTGTTTGATGGTCCTATTATACCATATCCTGCAGCGGGATGGTAGCTTTGATGAAATCAGAGGTTCCTTAGCAATATATCACTTTTATGTAATTGCTGGTTGTATATGAACTTATGCGTCATGTCTAGAATCAATCTGCAACCATTACCGTTACGGTAAAAAATTTCTTATCTGCATCATATTCCCACTCAAAGTCACCTTGATATTTGCGAATGGTTTTTTCCACACTTTTTAATCCAAATCCGTGCAGGCTACTATCAGATTTTGTGGAGAGCAAGCGATTTCCAGATTGCTTGGGAGGTAGGTCACAGCTATTACTGACAACAATAACGCTATAAGAATTACGGTGAACGGTACTTAGAACGATCTTTTTTCCTGCTGATTGTTCTGCAGCGGAAACTGCATTGTCCATAAGATTTCCCAAAATTGCGACTAAGTCTATGTCATCCAACTGGGCCAAGTTACAAACTTTTACGTCATAATCAAACTGGATTCCCCGCATATCGCAGTCTACAGAATACTTATGTATCATCACATCCAACAACTTATTGCCGCTATGGCAGTTACGGGTATAATCGGAAAGCTGCTCTGTAAGTTTTGTCACATAGCTGCTGATTTGCGGGTCCTCATTAAGTGCCTGAATCGCTGCAAGATGCTTCTTTGCATCATGGGCATAGATCATTAATTGCTGGTTTTGCTGATCCAGAATTTGATAGTAGGATTGTTCAGTCTGGAGCCGAGAAAGTTCAGCTTTTACTTGTAGTGCTTGGCAGTCTTTCTTTACTTGGTGAGTATAGGTCACAAAAAGTAGAATTGAGGAAACGAACAGACATACGCCAGCGATTGCCAGCAAAAGCTGTGTTTGGTAGGAACAATCAGGCTGAGCGGAAACATGCCAAAAGAAAAACATGCAAAAAATGGAGACGATCGGGTGGATTAGAAAATTTATCGGTACTTTTGCTGAGCTTCCTGCCGGATTGATCATCCTGGTTATGAGTAGGACGAATAAGAAATATGCGCTTTTACAGCTAATGGCTTCAAACAAGAAGAGAATAAAATTATTATTATAATCAAGAAAGGTAGTTTCTGTGATATAAGAACTGAAAGCAACAATAAATGTCTCCAGTGCGGTATTCACGACTACAAGTGTAACGGTATAAAAAACGCCTTGAAGGAAAGTACAACGAAAGCAAATAACTGAAAAAAGCAGTGTCATAAAGAATGTGGAAAACCCATTTATAATCACATTGTTCCTTGACAGTAAGTTTAATACAGAACAAACTGAAAAAAGGGCAATACCAATCAATACGCATTTTTTTGCAGAGATCCGGTGTTCAAATATTCCTGAGAAAAAGATATAGGCAATAACCATCTCTGCAAAGTATACACAAAAGGAAGCAATCGGATTCAGCATATTACCGCCTCCTTAGATATTCAAACCAGAATTTATGAAACGCGGATTGCTTCCGGGGCGCAATAGGGATACGAGCTCCATTTGTCAAAAGTAGTTCTGTATAGGTATATCGTTCAACATAGTGCAGATTTACAAAGAAGGATTTGTGGACGGGGTAGAAAAATAGCTGTGGCAATTTTTGACAAAGGTCATCAAATTTTTCTGCAACGCAAAACTCCCGTGCTGTTGTTACAATGGAGACTTTTCTTCCTTCTCTGGTCACATAGATAATGTTGTCTGCAATCACCCTTTGTTGAGCGGCGTTTTCTGACAGATAAATATCGACATATGCGCCATCGATATACTCCATTGCTTTATCCAACCCAGCATACAGACGATTGACATCAAAAGGTTTTTCAAAGAAACGGAAAGCCTGGAGATCCATGGCATCGTCTTGGTATTCGTCATAGTTGGTTACGAAGAATAAAGCCAATTTGGGATTCCGCTGCCGCAAACGTTTGGCAAGGGTGATGCCGTCAACATTAGGCATTTGTATGTCGAGAAAGGCTAAATCAAATACTTCATCTTCGGGGAGTTGAGTTGCATCAAGCAATGTGGTCATGTTATAGAGAATATGATGGCTTTGCATATACTCCTCTACATGAATCTGCAAAGTATTCAGATAAGTTTTCTCATCGTCACAAATCAGAATTCTCATAAAAAACCTCACAAAAAATAGGCTTGCAACACATCAATGTGCTACAAGCCTATTTTATCATTATATGAGAAGTACGTCAAATCTGACGAATATCTCAGAATCAGCATTTTTGCGCTTTTTTCTTGCAATTTTGCAAGATCGGACAAATATTAGTCTATATCTTCTAAATAAGCGTTCAGAAGATGGCAGAGCTTTTTCTGCTCATATGGAGATAGACGTTGTACTAGTGCTGTAACAGTATCGGTTTCTGGGACAATTTCACCGAGCAAATAATAATCAGGCGTGCCACCTAAAATATTACACAGCGCGATTATACATCTAGTTGTAGGAAGGCTTTTCCCGCATTCCATGCTGGATATATGATTCTTGGAGAGATTCAGTTGTTCTGCCAGTTGTTCCTGAGAGAGACCAGCAATTTCCCTTCGATGCTTAATACGCTTACCGATTAGTGCCTTATCAATGTCCATATCTATCACCATGGATAAAATACCATGAATGACTGAAAATGAAAACAAAGCACAATAGAACATATCTATTTAACGATTACTTTGTAACGATTTTTGGGTTATGTACTTCTTTAACAGTGATTCTTTGCAGTTTTGCGTGAATAATCCGCACTTCTGCAAGAGCTATTGCAATATGAAAAGTGGTGTGGTATTTTTTTGACCAGAAGGAGGTGAGCGATGTGGAAAGCAAAAAGAGATTATTGGCTGAAGTGGCTCGAAAAGCTGCTGAGAAAGTACTTCGGCGCGATGCAAACAGCACAACTTGCTTTGGTATTTATCAGCCAAAGGCACCTGCAGAACTGGAGCGTTTCAAGAACATCAAATAATGATGACAAAAATTGCCGGATATATTACACAAATGTTGCTTGCGGCATCTGTAATAGAGGAAGGTGATAGAGAGCTTTACCAATATGGTTTTTTCCTTTTGATTGCACATTGCTTTTACTTTCTCGTTACATTAATAGTTGGGCTTCTAGCTGGCGTCCCATGTGAAAGCATTTTATTTTATATGGTCTTTATGCTCTTGCGGATTTATGCCGGAGGGGTGCACGCGAATAGTGAGACATCGTGTACCATATTGACAACGATGGCGCTGACCTTATCGGTATTCGGAATTCGAGCCTTGTATTTGGCAAACGTCGATTTAGTTTCTGGACTAGTGCTTGTAATTGGGAGCCTTACTATTATCCTGTTTAGCCCTCTTGATGCCAAGAATAAGCCCCTAGAATTCCATGAGAAAAGGCACTATCGTGTAATCTGCAATGTACTTGTTCTTATTTTTGTAATGAGTGCAATTGTTTCTCGATTTTTGTTGTTCTATATGGTGTATTATCCGATTGTTTGTGGAATTGGCTTGGTGAGCATCTTGCTCAGCATAGGAAAAATACACAATCTTATGGAATAGCTACCAGAAAGATATTTGCCCACACAGCGTTTTATGACCGGGAGGTTGGTAGAGTTGGAATATTCACGCCATGCCAGTAAGGCAAAAATCATGAAATCCAACCTTATATGGGTTATTGGGATATGTGCTATGGCTTCATTGTTACTATATTTAAATACAAACATTCTAACGATTACTGTGGTCAGCGGTAACTCGATGTATCCTACCGTGGAAAACGGTGACGTACTCTTGGTGGATAAGGTTAACAGAAATGCGTCCAAAGGTGATGTTATCCTGGCAAAAATTATGGATTCCGACAGAGAATACATTATCAAGCGAGTAATCGCTACTGGCGGAGAAGAAGTAACTATCGATTACAGCAAAAATGCTGTGATGGTTAATGGGATGCTCCTTGATGAGCCGTATATTTGTCTGGCGGAAGCTGATCCTATGTTGGATTTGGATGGCGTAACGACGATAAATTACACTGTACCTTATGGTTGCCTTTTTGTAATGGGAGACAATCGCAATCATTCAGCAGACAGTCGCAACCAAGAAATAGGGTTTATTCCGGAAAAAGGGGTTGTTGGAAAAATAAGGGGATTAGTATGTTGAAATTTACAAAAAGAATCTTGTTCATTACTGTAATCTGTGTGTTTACCTTCTCTTCAGCTTGTACGAATACAAATGAATATCAGGAAAGTGATGAATGCGAAATAGGATCGAGTTATGCAGCTGAAACAATGGAAAATAATAGAAGTGGGGAAGAAACATCTAATAAATACGCAAGTATTTACACAGCTGAACCGTTGCACTTCTCCGAAGAAAGCATCAATTGTTTCTTATCATACTGCGGTGATAGTGTCATAGATTCCCAAAATAAAATTGGAGATTCTTCGAAAAGATACTCCGGAATTTGTAACAGTGGAAAGCAATTTGTGTGCCACGAAAATACAGGTTATCACCCCCACACAGTGTTTCAGTATATTGATTCAGAAAAATATGATAGGTATTATACCTACCCTATTTATTCCGGGGAAGAACAGTATGAGACAAATAAGCAGTATAATGTAGGCTGGATGTTCACTGAAGCTAGGAATTTCGACTTTGCTACCGCAAAAGAAGCTGAGGAATATGTGCGAACCGCATTGTCTTTTTTGGGATGTAAAGATTTGTCTCTTTTTCGTACGTTGTATATTGACCACAACATCATGGAGGAGGCTGTAAAAGAATTAACAACCAATCCTATATACGCACCCATTGGCAACGAAAAAGAGAACAATGGTTATCCTGTTCTAACTGACTGGACAGAGGCAGATGACGCTTATTTGTTTAGTTTTGGAATAACGGTAGAAAATACGACGCTGTCTCCTCGATTTGAATCTCGTGAGACAACGACTTACATAGGAAGTGAAATTATCGTTTGGTATTCAGAAAATGGGATTGATTTTCTAAGCGTGGATATGCCATGGATTGTGGGTAAAGAGAAGCAAAAACCTGAACTGCTTATATCTGAACAGACAGCAATGGCAGTTGTAAAAGAGAAAATGGACAGTATTCTGACTTTCCGGAACATTATTTATGATGATCCAGCTTTGGAATACCAATACCAACAGGAAGGAAATGAATGGATACTATTCCCTGTTTGGACAATAAAAGTATCCTACCAGCATATAGGAAGCGACATCACTCAATATAAATTCGTTTCCGTGGATGCTATAAGTGGGAAAGAACTGTAAAGACATATGTGTTTCTATGTGCCGGAATAGAAGCAAATATAAATATAACTTAGAGGAGGATTCTTATGACACAAATTCACAAAACCCATCGACTTGTGGCAACAATCCTGCTTGTTGCTCTACTCATCCCTATGATTGCAGTCATCGGTTATGCCAGTGAAAAAGTTCCATACTACTTTGACTTTGTAGAGGACTACGAACAAGAAGGTAAGAAGAATGATGTTGGAACATCTACTGGCGGAACTGCAGGAGTAAGCATTACAGGAGCAAATTTCGGACTTGGTAATGTCCGGTTTTATTTGCTAGATGCTGAAGGTAACAGAGCGTGTAACACAAGTGCACGTTATACTACTCTGCAAAACAGCATCGGTTTGACATACAATTCAGGTGCCGCACTGTATAATAACTGCACAGTTACTTTGGTAGGAATTAGGGAAGGAAACACGGTCTACGTGAAGGGTAATTTCCAGCCCTGAAGTAAGGATAAAGGATGTCCCCGCACCGGCAGGCGGGGACATTTTTAAGGGAGTGAAATTCATAATGAAAAACGCTTCAATAGAAGGTACCCGGTTTAAATATATGGTTATGATGGATTTGCGGAGATCCATTTTTTCCATTCGGTTTCTACTTGCAATATTTTTTTTCCTTTCATGGATGACAATGAATATTGCTTATGATCTTATTGAATATAATAACCTTTCGGAATCAAGTACCGTTTATCTTCTAAGAAATGCATTAGATGGATCAAATTTGGGGCCTATGATGCTGGTGATTGCTACGATACCGTTTTCTACAATGTACTTATACGAGAAAGATAGCGGCTTTTTGGAGGAAATCCAGAAAAGAGTAGGCATCTATACGTACAGTATAAGTAAAGTGATAGTAACATTCATATCTGATTTCTTAGTGGCATTGATAAGCATCATTGTGTTTCTGGCACTAATGACTTTCCTTGGCATTCCCCATACTCTTCATAATGAATCGCTGGCCGTGTATTATGAAGAAATAAGTTTGTCAGAAGGTGTTATCTGGTATTATTCTGTGAAAATTACTATAGCTGGCTTCGTATGTGGGCTTGCTGGCGTGTTTTCTCTGTTTGTAAGTAGCTATATTGCTAACGCCTATGCTGCAATCTTATCTCCTGTCATAGCATATTATCTGTGGAACTCCATTTTAAATATAGTGTACCCGTTATTTCCTGCCAATCTAATTTGGAGCATGGTCTCGCCCTATAACTTGTTTTTTGCGCAAGTATGGTTAGGAAATAGCTTGCTGAGCTTTCTTTGGACGATATTGTTAATCACACTTTTGATATCTCTTGTTAGTATTTGTTTTGTGAAAAAAACATGTACGGAGGCAATATTATGAAAGAGATTAAGATTGCTGGGATAAATTTTCAACAGTGGATTATAAACCCCAAAAATCTCGCAGCGTTGCTTTGCTTGACATTGTATACCTATGACCAACTACATGGGATGATAGACTATGCAAAATTCTTAGGTTCTCCAGTTACACCTTGGATGCTTCCATTTCTACTTTGCAGTGCTAGTCGTTTTCTTCCTATTATGCTTCTTTTTTTACTTTTGATTTCAGAATCACCGTTTCGCACAAGGCAACAGAGTTTCGTAATCCTACGCACAGGGAAACGCATATGGATTAAGGGACAACTATTATATCTGCTTATAATCAGCATCTGTTTCACAGCCTTAGTATGGGTTCTTTCCTGGATATGGTATCTTCCTGAGCTTACATGTAGTACCGCATGGGGTGATTCACTGTTGACCGCATCTCAAGGATTGGATCCTTCCTTTTTTGGAGTATATTTGAATTTTGGATATCGTGTGATAAAAAACGCAGAACCGATTCTCGTAACGCTCTGGTGCTCTGCTGTCATGGTTTTAGTATGCTATATGCTAGGGGTAATAATGACAGTATGCAATCTCTATCTAAAGAAGGGATTGGGTGCAATTATTACATCAATTTTAGTGGGTATATCTTTAATTCCTGAATACTTTACTATTGACCCAGGCGTGATTAAGATGACAATCTGGATTTCTCCTGTATCTTGGATGGATCGGATGCTGATGGGGAATAACAATCAGAACTTACCTTCCTATGCATTTGGCGTTTTGGCACCGGCATTGCTTGGAAGTATATTAAGTATGTTCTTAATACTAGTCATAGGAAAACGTGATGTGGAAACAGAGAAGGAGTAAAAATGGGTTGTGCTGTTCAATTAAAGAATGTAACAAAAAAATTCAAGGAAGCAACTGCCTTGAATCAGGTTACAGTTTCTTTTGAAAAAGGGAAAATATACGGAATCATCGGCAGAAATGGATCCGGAAAGACTGTACTTTTTAAGTGTATCTGCGGACTGCTAGAAGTAACTGACGGTGAGATAACTGTTTTAGGCCAACAAATTGGTGATGGATTGTGTGTTCCCAAAGGGGTTGGAGCTATTATTGAAACGCCTGGTTTTTTGCCGAACGTTTCCGCCTATCGCAATTTGTACTATTTGGCTTCTTTATCTGGGAAGCCTGATAAAGAAAAAATCAGGGAAGCCATTCGGCTTGTAGGTTTAGATCCCGATAGCCGAAAAAAGATGGGCCATTACTCTTTAGGTATGCGCCAGCGACTGGGACTTGCCCAAGCTATTATGGAAGATCCTGAACTGCTGATTTTGGACGAGCCAATGAATGGGCTTGATAACGAGGGGGCGAAACAGATGCGCCAGTTTTTGATGAATTTGAGAAGTCAAGGAAAAACTATTATTTTGGCAAGTCATTCACAAGAAGATATTGCGACAATGTGCGATTGCGTCTATCAAATGGATGCAGGCATACTGATGCGGCAAGACGGTTAAAGGGCGTACAAATTGGCACAGGCGAACATTGCGTACAAACGATTCTCGTTTTTCTTCAAGCCTCTGTACGCCTTCTCCCGCCCCATAGAGGAAATTCCCCGTCCCTACATATTCCACAAAAATCCGTTCCTCCACCGTTCACATTTTGGTTACAGAAAGGTCTTTTTTTCCTTGCATTTCTCTTCCAATCGGGTTATACTGACACGGATAAAATGCGAAAGGGGGAATTGCGGCATAGCTTCATGGCTGCAGTTCCCCTTTTTCGTACTGGATCGGGGTCTATGGCCCCACGGAAAAGAGAAAGGAAGGTATTTTATGTCTGCTCCTGAAACCAATACCGACGTCGTGTACGACGCCTCCACCCTGGCACCCTCCAAGAGGCTCCTGCTGGGTGTGCAGCACCTCTTCGCCATGTTCGGCGCCACCGTGCTGGTGCCTGCCCTGACCGGGCTGGACGTGGCCAACGCTCTGCTGTTTGCAGGTCTCGGCACTCTGCTGTTCCATCTGATCACCGGCCGGAAGATCCCCGCGTTCCTGGGCTCCTCCTTCGCTTTTATCGGCGGCTACAATGCCATCCGGGCCATGGGCAGCGATGGCGGCGATGCTCTGCTTCCCTACGCCTGCTTCGGCGTTGCCTGCGCCGGTCTTGTGTACCTGGTCCTGGCCTTCTTCTTTAAGCAGTTCGGCGCCAAGAAGGTCATGCGCTACTTCCCCCCCATTGTCACCGGACCTATCATCATCTGCATCGGTCTGACCCTCTCCGGCTCCGCCGTTACCAACTGCGCCAACAACTGGTGGGTGGCCCTGGTTGCCATCCTGATCGTGGTGGCCTGCAATATCTGGGGCAAGGGCATGGTGAAGATCATTCCCATTCTGCTGGGCGTGGTCGGCTCCTATGCCTTCTCCATGATCGTGGATTCTGCCTCCCGGCAGAACCTGGTTACCCTGGTGAGCCAGGCAGACTGGGTAGGTCTCCCCATTGTGTGGCATAAGACCGCCCTCTCCATCTTCGGGGCCAACCTGGACCACGGTCTGCTGGTGACCGCCATTGTGACCATCATGCCCATCTCTCTGGCTACCATGATGGAGCATGTAGGCGACATCTGCGCCATTTCTTCCACTGTCGGCAAGAACTTTGTTGAGGATCCCGGCCTCCACCGGACTCTGGTGGGCGACGGTCTGGCCACCACCCTGGCCTCCCTCTTCGGCGCTCCCGCCAACACCACCTACGGTGAAAACACCGGCGTGCTGGCTTTGAGCAAGGTTTATGATCCCAAGGTGGTCCGTATGGCTGCCGTGTTCGCCATTGTCCTGTCCTTCTGCCCCAAATTCTCCGCTCTCATTGTCGCCATGCCCGCCGCCACCATGGGCGGTGTCAGCCTGGTGCTCTACGGCATGATCTCCGCCGTAGGTGTCCGGAACGTGGTAGAAAACCAGGTAGACTTCACGAAGAGCCGCAATGTCCTGATTGCCGCCATGATCATGGGTCTGGCTGTGGGTGTCAGCTACGCCGGATCCATTCAGATCCCTCTGGGTTCCATCACCATCAGCCTCTCCGGTCTGGCCGTGGCCGCTCTGGTAGGCATCCTGATGAATGCCGTCCTCCCCGGCAAGGATTACGAGTTCGGTACCAACCATCAGGGTGATACCGCCGTGGTCAACTTCGGCAGCCGGGCACAGAAATAAGCCCGATTTTTTCCAGCCGCAGCCTCAAAAGGGCTGCGGCTTTTTTGGGCGGTTGCTTTGAAAGACAGGCTGTGATATACTAAGAGAATCAAAGATAAAAATTGGCAGCAGCAATGGAGGCACCATATGGATCACAGCGAATACGCGGCAGAATTATTTGTCAAAGGCTACAACTGTGCTCAGTCTGTGGCAGTAGCCTTTTGCGATGTAACAGGACTGAGCGAGGATTTTTCCGCAAAGATGGCCTCTTCCTTCGGAGGCGGCATGGGGCGGATGCGAGAGGTCTGCGGGGCAGTCAGCGGAATGCTGATGGTCCTTGGGCTGGTCTATGGCTACGATACACCAGGCGACGACGCCGCAAAGCGGGCCCAGTATCAGGATGTCCAGCGTCTGGCCCAAGTCTTCCGTGAGCAGTGCGGCAGCATCATCTGCCGGGAAATTCTCAAAAATCCGCCTTCGGACCCCATCCCCAGTCCCAGAACCGCAGAATACTACCGTACCCGTCCCTGCGCGCGCATGGTGGCCAGCGCCGCCGGAATTCTGGACCAGTATATCCGGGAGCACCCTGTCCATGGATGAGCTCATTATAAATCAAACGGAAATCCCCAAAGGCCGCTGGCGTTACGGTCTCCGTCCCTCCGCCAAAACCGGCTGCGGCTGGATCGCTGTCTACAATTGTCTGACCTTGCTGGGCTGTCCAAAAACGCCGGAGGAAATTATCCACGGATTGGAGCGTCAGGTTCCTGGGCTTCACGGCACCTTCGGAACATTGTGCCTGGGCCCTGCCATTTTGCTTAAAAAATGGGGGTTTTCTGTGGAAATCCAGTCGGACGTGAGAAAATTCGATGAAATGCTCCCCCTGGGCTCTACCGCCATACTCTTTTACTACTGGCGCAAGGGACTGCGGCTGGGTGCCCATTTCGTAGCGGTCCGCCGGGATGAGGGGGGCTTTGTTGGGTACAATACCTATTCCAATTCCCGAGGGCCGGATTTTTACGGGGAAAGCCTGGAGGGCTATCTCAAAAAGCAAGGCTTTTTCGGGTGCGTACTGACCAAGGTTTTTGCTTTTTCCTGTAGCAATCAAAGCCCGCCTGTGTTATAATGAGGAAAACATGACAAGAAAGGGGAATTCTCTCCTGTGAATTCAAAAAAAGCCCTGGGTGGCATTCTGGATGCCCTGGCCATTCTGCTGGTATCCATTGCCGCGGGTACGGTGCTGATGATCGGCGTTTACATGCTGCCCACCGGGCGGATGCTGACCAATGTGGCCGAAAGCTATGAAATCATCGATACGGAGGGCGGCAGCTTCACCTGGGCCCCAGGATATCCCGGCAGCCGGTTAGACGGATTTACAGACAGCATCATGCTCCAGACCGCCGTGCTGGAGGGCTCCGGCAACCCTATTCGGGATGCCATGCTGAATGGGCGGATGGACTTTCCCAAGGCCCAGCTCTCCCCGGGAGATGCCCTCATCAATTACGTCTATGGAGCCCGGAACGGGGAGATCGCCACCTATGGCCGGTACTGGCACGGCTATCTGCTGTTTTTAAAGCCCCTGCTGCTGTTTTTCAATCTATCGGATATCCGCATGATGCTGATGACGGTCCAATTTGGCCTGGCGGCGGCACTCCTATGCCTGGTCTACAAGAGGACGGGTCCCAGGCTGGCAGTTCCTCTGGGGCTGGCTTTGATATGCCTGAACCCGGTATCCACCGCCATGAGCATGCAGTTTACCAGCATTTATCTGCTGACCCTGCTTTTCGCTCTGGCGGAGCTTCAGATAGACAGCTTCTCCCAAAAAAGGGGCTGGGTGCTCTATCTGCTTCTTGGTGTCTGCACCGCCTTCTTTGATTTTCTCACCTACCCTCCCGCTGCTTTCGGCATCTGTGTGCTGCTGGAGATCCTCCTTTTCTGGGGCAGTGCCAAAGAAAAGCTGAAAAAAGCCATTCTCTCAGGTCTGAGCTGGGGCCTGGGCTACGGCGGCATGTGGAGCGGAAAATGGCTGGTGGGCTCCCTGCTGACCGGGCAGAACATCCTGGCCGATGCCATCACAACTGCTCACTACCGCACCGGCACAGGGGTCGCCGCGGGAGAGGGAACCGCCGCGGCTTACCCGGAAATTCTGGCAAAGAACCTGGGAGCCCTGATGGGTCCAGGCTGCCTGATCCTGTTTGGTGCACTGGTGATCCTGTTTCTCTGGCTGCTGGTATCGAAAAAATACCGGTTTGCTCCGGACAGCACCCTGCTTCCGGCTCTGGGGCTCATTGCCCTGGTACCTTTTGCCTGGTATTTTGTGCTGAAAAATCACTCATCCGTCCACTATTGGATGACATATCGGAATCTTTCCGTAACGGTTATGGCCCTGGCGGCCTATCTCAGCTTCTCGCTGAAAGACAAAGGAGACAGAACAAATGGATAAAATTGCCGTATTGATCCCCTGCTACAATGAAGAGAAAACCGTGGAGAAGGTGGTCACCGATTTCCGCCGGGTGCTGCCCGAGGCCACCATCTACGTTTATAACAACAATTCCTCAGACCGCACCGCGGAGCTGGCCGCCAAGGCTGGGGCAGTGGTCCGCAACGAATATATGCAGGGCAAGGGCAACGTGATCCGTCGGATGTTCCGGGAAATTGATGCCCAGTGCTACATCATGGCCGATGGCGATGACACCTATCCTGCCGAGCACGCCCGGGATATGGCAGACCGGGTCCTGAATCGGCAGGCGGATATGGTAGTCGGCGACCGGCTGTCCTCGACCTACTTCACGGAGAATACCCGGCCCTTTCACAACCTGGGCAACCGTCTGGTCCGGGGCAGTATTCAGCTGCTGTTCCGCAACAATATCAAGGATATTATGACGGGATACCGGGCCTTTAGCTACCAGTTTGTGAAGACCTTCCCCGTGATCTCCAAGGGCTTTGAAATTGAGACGGAGATGAGCATTCACGCCGTCATGAACAATATGCACCTGGAAAACGTGATCATCGACTACCGGGACCGGCCCGAGGGCTCCGTATCCAAGCTGAATACCTATTCCGATGGCTTCAAGGTGCTGAAAACCATCGCCAAGCTCTATCGGGTCTATAAGCCCCTGGGATTCTTCGGAATCATCAGCCTGATTCTCTTCCTGCTTTCTGCCGTTTTCTTCATCCCTGTGCTGCGGGTCTACGCCATTACCGGCCTGGTGCCCAACTTCCCTACCCTCATCGTCTGCGGCTTTACGGTGATTGCCGCCCTGCAATCCCTGTTCTCCGGACTGATCCTGGAGACCATACGGCAGCAGAACCGGCAGTCCTTTGAGCATGCCCTGATTCAGGTCAGCGACCGTCAGCGGCAGCTGCTGGAAAAGTAAGGCCATGGAGAAAAAGAAGCTTTTTTCCGCCCTTGCCTCTCTCCTGGGGGCAGGGGCGGGGCTCTACTGGTGCTTGTATCTGCGTTTAACCGACAGCTTCTACAGCGTATATGTGGCCGTAACGATTCTGGGGTTTGGCTGCTGGCTGCTCCGGCTCCGGACTCACCGGAAAGCAGCCGGGCTGACCCTCGTCTTCGCCCTGCTCCTGTCCTTTTTGGTGCTCTTGGCCAATCTTCGGCTCTTTGACCCGGTCAGCGGCAGTATGCGGCCCGCCAACCGGTACTATTGGGCACGAGCCGGGATTTTCTATCTGGGCGGATGCTTTTTGTTCTGGCAGATCCTGGCCCTTCTGGCTGAGCGTGTCATTGCGGACTGGTCCACGGACCGGTGTGACGCTTCTCCGGAATACGGTCCAAGCTTTCTGCTCAGTTTCGGCATTCTTGCCGCCGTCTATCTGTTGGTCTTTTCCCTGTGCTACTATCCCGGGGTGCTGACCTACGACAGCGTGTATCAGCTCCAGCAGATCCTGGGGCAAACCCCCTATACCAACCATCACCCTTACTTCTACACCCGCTTTATCGGCCTGTGCTACCACCTGGGTCTGTCTCTCTTCGGGGACGTAGACGCCGCGGTGGCCACATACAGCGTGATCTCCATTCTGCTCATGAGCGCAGGCTTTGCCTACAGTGTGGACACCGTAGGGCTGAGCTGCCGGAGAAAATGGGTAAGCTGGACAGTGCTGGGATGCTACGCCCTGCTCCCCTATCACATTCTCTACAGTTTCGCCATGTGGAAGGACATCTTCTTTGCCGCCTCGGTGCTGCTGTTTACCCTCAGCTTTTACCGGGTGATGAAGGGTCTGGGAAGACACAAAAAAACGGACAAGGTCCTTCTGGTCCTTTCCGCCTTTCTCATGTGCCTGACCCGGAGCAACGGAAAAATCGCTCTGGCTCTTTCTTTGGTGGTGTTTCTGCCCCTTTTCTGGAGGGAGCGGAAAAAGCTGTGTCTGGCCCTCTGCGGTGCCGCCCTGGCGGGCTTCATTTGCACCGGGCCGGTAATGCGGCTTTTCAATGTGCCCCAGCCCCGGTTTACGGAGTCCTTGTCCATCCCTTTGCAGCAGATCGCCAAGGTGGTTTCCGATGGCTGCCCTCTGACGGAGGAAGAGACGTCCTTGCTCTCCCAAATCATGGACCTGGAGCAGGTTCCCAAAGTTTACAAGTCTTATATCTCTGACTCCATCAAGGGAATTACCGACACGGCTGCCATTGAGCAGAACAAGGGAACCTACCTGAAGCTCTATCTGAATCTTCTGCGAAAATACCCTCTGCAATTTGTGTCCGCCTGGGTAGACCAGACCAAGGGTTACTGGAATGGCGGCTACTCCTACTGGCACTTCCCCGCCCCCTTTGAAAACGATCTGGGCATCTCCATCACGCCGCCGGTAGAGGAGGCCAAGGCCGCTTTCATCGTTTGGGAGCAACTGGTTGAAAGCAATCCGGTGCTGAAGCTGACCCTGTCCATAGGCGCGGGAACCTGGATATTCCTGACGGCGCTGTACCTGGGCCTTCTCAAAAGGGACCCTGTGGCCCTCTTTCTGCCTGTCCCCGTGCTGGCAGTCATTGCGACACTGCTCATTGCCACTCCGGTATACGCTGAGTTCCGGTATGCCTACAGCCTCTTCTGTGTCCTGCCCTTTTTATTGGCAGTGACCCTATAAAAAAGATTTGACCCCTGACGGATTCCGTTACCTTCCGTCAGGGGTCAAATCTGTTCAGTCTTATTATCTAACATCCTTGGTTAACCTCGCTTTCTTAGTTTTTGGAAGCGTCTCCACTGACTGTCTCCGTGATACAGTTCTTATTTCTCAGCCGGCAATGGACTCTATGTGAAACGGATATCAGGAAACGCTCCTGCCCAGTTTTGAGGGACCCTCCAGGAAATGCCTTACATCGGTATCTCCCTTTGTGTCTTAACTATACCATGACTCTCCCATTGCGGCAATGGGAGAGTTGTACAAATTTTCACAGATATTTTTGGCGGAACTGCCAATACTCAGTCCATTTTCTCCTCCAGCCGCTCCTTCAGATACCCCACCGCGTAGTACATGGTCTCATACTTCAGATATTGCAGGGCATTCTCGTCCCACAAAAACCGCAGCCTGGGCGCAAACTCCTCGTCTCCCTCCCAGAAGAGCAGGGTGACAGAGAGTTCCTGAAACACAGGGATGTCGAAGCCCGCATCCGCTCCCTTTCGCTCTTTTCCGCCCATCTGGCCGCAGGCGGCGGCGAAGGCGGCGGGATTCTCCTGGATCTTCTCCGCAAAGGGATCCCGGCTCTCCTCCAGCAGCGTCTGGTGGAAATGGTGGCCGAAGTCCAGCATATTCCGGATCCTTCCGGACAGGTGCCGGTCTTCCCGGCTGTCGCAGAGCAGGTCCATAAGGGTCAGCACCTCATGGAAGCCGTTGGCGCTTTGCCAGGCTGCCCCCTCCAGCCGCTCCATGTTGCCGGTCAAGCGGGAGATCCGGTAATCTCTGTCGAAGAACCGGGTATAGAGCCAGACATCATCGTAGTGCAGGTTTAATTTTCGGATCAGAGCCTCCTGGTCATAGCTCAGGAACAGCTTCCGGGCATTGGCAGAGGCAATGGCGTAATTGTCATGTTTTTCCATTGGGTACCCTCCTCCTCTTTTTCCTCAGTATATCACATCCGCTTCCTATGCGCAAGGCATCCATATTTGTACTTTTCTTAAATATTCCTTCACATGGTTTACTTTTCGGCCCAAAAGTGCTAAAATGAGGAAGAGTCTACGGAAATGAGTTGATATGCTTGAATTACGACAATACCCAGGTGGTCATTGACCTGGATGCCATTGAAAAAAATATCGCTGCCGTCAAAGAAAAGACCGGTCTGCCTGTGATGGGCATCATCAAGGCCGATGCCTACGGCCACGGGGCCATCCAGGTGGCCCGGCTCTTGCAGGATAAGTGCGCTTTCTTCGGCGTCAGCTCTATGCTGGAGGCTATGGAGCTCCGGCGGGCGGGACTGGAAACGCCTATTCTGATTCTGGGCTACACCCCGGTGACGGCCTTCCCCAATGCCATCCGCTACGGTATTCGCCCCTCCATCTTTCACTATGAGGATGCCCTGGCCCTGTCCCAGGCTGCGGTGGACCTAGGCGTTACCCAAGCCCCCTTCCACTTTGCCCTGGACACGGGCATGAGCCGCATCGGCTTCCAGGCCACGGCGGCGGCGGCGGACCAGTGCGCCCGCATCGCGAATCTTCCGGGGCTCCGTGCCGAGGGTCTTTTCACCCATTTCGCCACGGCGGACAGCAGCGATCTGACCCGCTCCAAAAAGCAGGCGGAGCTTTTCTACCGGTTTGACGAAATGCTGAAAGCCCGGGGGGTAAACATCCCTATCCGTCACCTGGACAACTCTGCCGGCATCATGAATTTTGACTATCCCTGCGAGATGGTCCGCTCCGGCATCATCACCTACGGTCTCTACCCCAGCGACGAGGTAGACCCCAGCGTGCTGTCGTTGACCCCCGCTCTAAGTTGGCGCTGCCGCATTACCCACTTGAAGCTCCTGGAAGCCGGCCGGGAGATCAGCTACGGCGGCACCTATACCACCACCCGGCCAACCCGGGTAGCCACCATCCCCGTGGGCTATGCCGACGGCTACCGGCGGAGCCTATCCAACCGGTTCTATGTCCTCATTCATGGAAAAAAAGCCCCCATCCTGGGCCGGGTCTGCATGGACCAGCTGATGGTAGACGTAACGGATATCCCAGAAACCAAGCTGGAGGACACCGTGGTCCTGGTGGGCCGCAGCGGCCAGGAGGAGATCTCCATAGAGCAAATCGCCGCGGCGGCAGACAGCTTCAACTATGAGTTTGTCTGCGGCATTTCCCGCCGGGTCCCCAGGATCTACGTCAGCGGCGGGAAGATCGTCAACGAAGTCCGGTATCTGCTGGATACCTAATTTTAGGAGGTACCCATGTCCCGATCCCCACAGAAGAAAATACGTATTTTATCCATATTGATCGCAATTTTGGCTGTTGCGGACATTCTGGTCATTTCCGCCTGTTTCCGGGTCCCCGGCAAGAAAGCAAGGGTCCCGGCCACAGAGCCCACAGAAATCCAAGAGGAGACCACCGAGCCGGAGCCTACGGATCCGGAAGCCCCCGTCTCCACCGCCACGGTTCTTGCCACGGGAGATCTGCTGATGCACAAGAAGGTCATCGATTCCGGAAAGCAAGAGGACGGGAGCTACGATTTCTCCTCCATTTTCCGCTACATCTCCCCCATTGTCCAGCAGGCAGACTACGCCGTTGCCAACCTGGAAACCACCCTGGCAGGTACGGACAACGGCTACGCCTACTCCGGAAACCCAAAATTCAACAGTCCTGACGCCATTGTGGATGCCGCCAAGGATGCAGGCTTCCAGATGCTTCTCACCGCCAATAACCACAGCCTGGATACAGGGCTGGTGGGCTTCAAGCGGACCGTACAGGTGGTCCGGGAAAAGGGCCTGGAAACCCTGGGCACCTACCTGACTGCCGACGAGAAGAAATGGACCGTCGTCAATGTAAACGGCATCAACCTCGGTATGGTCTGCTACACCTATTCCGACGGCTTCAACCAGAGCGGCAAACCGGTGCTCAACTTTGTGAATGAGCTGTCGGAAGACGGCCTTCTCAACTACTTCACCTATAACCATCTGCCGGAGTTCTACGAGGAATTGGGCACCTATGTCAAGGAAATGAAGGCCGCCGGGGCAGATGCCACCATTCTCTTCATCCACTGGGGCACAGAGTATCGGCTGTCTGCCGACACAAACCAGACCGCCATGGCTCAGGCTCTGTGTGATCTGGGGATCGATGCTATTGTGGGCGGCCATCCCCACGTGGTAGAGCCCATAGACCTGCTGACATCCAGCCAGGACCCAAGCCACAAGACTGTGGTCCTCTACTCTCTGGGCAACGCCGTATCCAATCAGCGTAAGGAAGAAATCGAATCACGGCCCACCGGCGAGACGGAGGACGGTCTGCTCTACCGGCTGACCTTCGGAAAATATGCCGACGGCACCGTGAAAATCGATGCTGTGGACCTGATCCCCACCTGGGTGAACATGAACAGCGATTCCGGCTCCAGACTCTACCCCATCATCCCCCTGGATCCCGCCAATATGGACTCCTGGCAAAGCAGCTGCAACCTGACAGACAGCCAGCTGCTTTCCGCCAAGGCATCCCTGAACCGGACCAACCAGATCATTGCCGCCTCCCTCCAGAAGGTCCAGGCGGGCCTGGCTCCTGCCGAGGAGCCAGCCGAAACCGAACCAACCACTGCTTCTTCTGAGGAAGCCGCATAAGGAGAACCACTTCCATGTCCTTTTCCCATTCCAACCGTAAAAACAGAGGCTCTGCCATTGTCGGTGTCCTGATCACCCTGATCGTCCTGCTGCTGGTGGCCGATACCGCCGTGATTGCCCTGTGCTTCAAGACACCCTCCGGCACTGCTGCCCCCACAGAGGCCCCCACCCTGGCGGCCACAGAGGAAACGGAGCTGCCCACCATCGCCACAGAAACCACAGAGCCCCCCACCACCATGCCGGAGCCGGAGCATGTGGTATCCACCGCTACCATTGTCTCCACCGGTGATATTCTGATGCACATGCCGGTGATCTCCTCTGGCGCTGTAGGCACAGGCTACAACTTTGGCTCTATTTTTCGCTATGTGACCGATGATATCAGCGCCGCGGACTACGCCGTCGCCAACCTGGAAACCACCCTGGCAGGCACGGACAACGGCTATCAGTACGCAGGCTTCCCCAACTTCAACTCCCCGGACGCCATTGTAGATGCCGTGAAGAACGCGGGCTTTGATATGCTCCTGACTGCCAATAACCACAGCTACGACACCACCCTGGTGGGCTACAAACGCACACTGGAGGTGGTCCGGGGAGCTGGCCTGGAAACTCTTGGAACCTATCTCGATGCCGATGAGCAGAAGTGGACCATTGCAGATATCAATGACATCAAGGTGGGAATGCTCTGCTATACCTACGCCACCGGCGTAGGCTCCAACGGCGCTCCCCAGCTCAACGGCAACGCCGCCATCAAGGAGGCGGGGATCTGCAACTTCTTCTCCTATAACAATCTGCCCGCCTTCTACTCCGAGGTGGAAGGGTACCTGAATGACATGAAGGAGGCCGGGGCCGAGGCCACGGTGCTCTACATCCACTGGGGCGATGAGTACCAGCTGAAGCCCAACCAGACCCAGACCGCCATGGCCCAGCAGCTGTGCGACCTGGGCATTGACGTGATCATCGGCGGCCATCCCCACGTGGTCCAGCCCATGGACCTGCTGGAGTCCACCACAGACCCGGATCACAAAACCGTGATCCTCTACTCCATGGGCAACGCCGTCTCCAACCAGAGGGCCGGCAACATCAGCTCCATCTCCACTGCCCACACAGAGGACGGCGTGCTGTTCTCCATCACCTTCTCCAAGTATTCCGACGGCACCGTCTATCTGGAGGATGTGGATCTGGTCCCCACCTGGGTGTATATGAACAGCAACTCCGGCTCCCGGCAGTATAACATCGTGCCCTTGCACAATGACCTGCGGAACCAGTGGCAGACAGATTTCAATATGTCTGACAATGATTTCAACAACGCCCAGCGGTCCTACGACCGCACCGATGCCATCGTCTCCGAAGGCCTGACGAAATCCAAGGCCTACCTGGCCCAGGAAAAGCAGCAGCGAGAGGATGACTACCTGGCCCAGGCCCAAAACGCCGCCTGATACGCACAACCGCGCAGCTGAGTCCCCTTCCCAGGGTTCTCAGCTGCGCCTTCCTATGCCCGGAATTTCTTTTAAAAAGCACTTGACAAAAGGCACTCCATATGCTACAATAGCGAAGTTGCCAAAGACAGCAGGTACAAACCTAAATCCTGCCGAGGTGCGTCGAATCTGTTTTCTTCGTATCTTTCTGCTCTTTGGCAGGAAGATATTTTTATTTTTTCGGAGGTGAAAATTATGCCCAACGCTAAGGTTCTTGAGAGCAAGAAGGCCGTTGTTGCCAATCTGTCCGGCAAGATCAAGGAAGCTTCTTCCGTGGTTTTCGTGGACTACAAGGGTATCACGGTTGCTCAGGATACCGAGCTGCGTAAGCAGTTCCGTGAAGCTGGTGTTGAGTACTCCGTTGTCAAGAATACCCTGACCAATTTCGCTGCCAAGGATGCTGGCTACGATTTTGCCGAGATTCTGAACGGTACTACCGCTATGGCTTCCACCACCGGCGACCCCATCGCCCCTGCTCGTATTGTCTGCGAGTTTGCCAAGAAGAACAAGAACACCCTGTCCATCAAGGGTGGCCTGGTAGAAGGCTCCGTCCTGTCTGCCGACCAGCTCAATGGCTTCGGTGAGCTGCCCAGCAAGAATGCTCTGGTTGCTTCCGTTCTGGGTACCTTCCTGGCACCTATCTCCAGCCTGGCTTTCGTCCTGGATCAGATCCGGGAGCAGAAGGAAGGCGGCGCTCCTGCTACCGCAGAAGCCTAAGTTCGTAAGTTAAAAACAAAACTACAATCTACTTTTTAGGAGGATTATTACCATGGCTAGTGAAAAAGTCACTGCTCTCGTTGAGGAAGTTAAGGGTCTGACCGTTCTGGAGCTGTCCGAGCTGGTCCACACCCTGGAGGATGTGTTCGGTGTTTCCGCCGCTGCCGCCGCTGTCGCCGCTCCCGCTGCCGGCGCTGCCGCTGAGGTTGAAGAGAAGACCGAGTTCGACGTTATCCTGAAGAGCGCCGGCGCTTCCAAGCTGGGTGTCATCAAGGTTGTCCGTGCCGCTACCGGCCTGGGCCTGAAGGACGCCAAGGATCTGGTGGACAACTGCCCCAAGACCCTGAAGGAAGCCATCTCCAAGGAAGATGCCGAGAAGCTGGTTGCCGAGCTGAAGGAAGCTGGCGCCGAGGCCGAGATCAAGTAATTTATCTCGAAATGGCTATTCACCTCCGCCGTTTTCGGCGGAGGTTTTTTGGTATTTCTTTTCTTTTCCGCGTCTATACTATTCGTATCCCTTTATGTTAGAAAGGTTACTCTATGGACATTTCAAGCCTCACACAGGAGCTCAGCGCCCTTTGGGGTGCCGCGTCAGACATGATCCCCGAGGACATTACAAAGCTCCTTACAGCCGCCGCCTCGGCCATTCCAAAGGATTTTGACATTGGCTCCTCCTTCAAGTTTATCCTGATCTTCGCCGCTGCCCTTTTGGGTGTGGGACTGCTGGCCAGGGTGCTTTTTGGCAACCGGTCGGATCTGAATCACGCCATGTCCTCTGCCGCCGGAATTCTGACGGTATACGTGATCACCGTCATTGTCTACGCCTTCCAGCCCGCGGGATTGGAAAAGCTGCTGACCCCCCTGCCCTTTGTCACCTTTGTCAGGGAATATCTCTTTGTGCTCCCCTTCCACGGGACCTCCTTTGAGACCTTATGCGGCCAGATCCTGGCCCTGCTGATTCTGGCCTTCCTGGTGAATCTAATGGACTCCGTTTTGCCGGAGGGCGAGAGCCCCATCACTTGGTTCCTGTCCCGTTTTTTAAGTGTTGTGCTGGCCATGGGGCTCCATCTGGCGGCCAACTGGGCCATCAACAAATATCTGCCCACCCTGCTTGTATACCACGCCCCGGCAGTGCTGCTGGTGGTACTGCTGTGCTGCATGCTGCTGGGTCTCTTCAAGCTGGTACTGGGCATTTTCCTGACGGTGGTGAACCCTGTCCTGGGCGCTCTGTATACCTTCTTCTTTTCCAGCCATGTTGGTAAGCAGCTGACCAAGTCCGTGCTTTCCACCGCTATTCTCTGCGGGGTGTTCTATGCCATGGACCACTTCAGTTTTCTGATCGTCCACATCAGCCCATCGGCCCTGCCCGCCTATTTGCCTCTGCTGCCGGGATTTTTGATCATCTGGTATCTGCTGGGACATGCCCTATAAATGAATGATCCCCGAAGGCGCTGCCTTCGGGGATCATTTGCCTTCCCCTGGGGGAAGGTGGCTCGGCTTCGCCGAGCCAGATGAGGGGGACCCAGCCTTCCCAAAGAACCGGGCCAAAATGATGGGAAAACCCGTAGGGGCGGCTATCAGCCGC
>OGKG01000665.1_pt1 | contig 44166 bp, 37 predicted proteins | sample 1572201 | NCBI WGS metagenome assembly OGKG01 (sample SAMEA2582146, study PRJEB24529) | metagenome | biome: Human gut stool | place: China | collected 2011 | reverse complement strand
TACGCTATCGGGTAGAGGGAATAACTTCCCGCGTGTTGTTGACAGAAGCAACAGCCGGCGACACGACTTCCTACACGGGGATATATTCGAGAGATATTCCCGCGTCTGCCGATACGGTGATTTCTCGTTTACTGTTATTTCCCGGCTCCGGTGCAAAGATCAGGTTTCAGTTTTTTGCCGGAACCGGGGTGGTTAAAGAAAAAACAATACCCGTTTCCGGTCTTGTTCCGAATAATGATGTTTTTATTTCCGGTCGCTGGGAGGAAACGGGAACTACCAGACTTTCCCGGATTTTCTCCACCCCTTTTTATAATAGTTTTCACTCAGGTGACTAACGATGACTCCTTTCGAGGTGCTGGCATGGACAAAATAGCCGTTCTTGAGGAATATACCGACGTGTGTTAATCCTCGCCTTTTCTTTTGGGAGAAGTTGAAGAACACGAGGTCACCGGATTTTACCCTTCGTTTCCCGATGCGTTGACAATCTTTGCTATACATGTTTGCAACCGTACGTTGCAATGATTTATGATAGACATTCTTGTACACCGCTCCCACGAAGCCCGAACAATCAGCTCCCATGCGAGTGGTTCCCCCGTAACGGTAGGGGGCGCCAAGCCAAAGACTTACTTCTTCAAACAGGGGCAGGTTGTCCCGTTTGCTCACGGTGAAGCCCAATTTACGTGATAATTGCTCTGTTTTACTTTTTTGGACGGCGAGTTGCCGCGATGAACTACAAGAGGATAGTGCCAATGCCAAAAAAAGGATGCTCCAATATAGAATCTTTTTCATCTGATTTACAACGTTTATATGCTTATTTGCCCTGCTTATTTGACAAAGATAATTAAATAGTCCGAGGTTTTTGTTATTTTCGCGTGGGTAGAGTTGTTAAAAATAGTCCTATTCATTTGAAACTTGTTATAGGCAATTAACGTTGAATCCGAGTAGTAAGATGAATTATTTGGCACATATATTTCTTTCAGGAGATAACCGGAAGATACAAATTGGAAATTTTGTCGGGGATGCGGTGAAAGGGCATGCCTATAAAAAGTTTTCCCCCGATTTCCGGAAAGGAATATTACTGCACAGGGCGATAGATGATTACACGGATCACCACCCGTTAGTGCGTGAAGCTATCGAACTGTCAAGAGGAGAATTTGGCAGGTACGCCGGGGTGATGACGGATATTTTTTTTGATTATTTCCTTGCAACGGGTTTCAGACGCTATACGGGAAAATCCTTGCGACGGTTTGCTTTCGGGTTTTACGCTTCGTTGATTGTGAATTACCGTTATTTACCGGAGCGTTTCAAAGGATTCCTGTGGCATTTTATTCTCACCAACCGTTTGGTGAAGTATGCTTCGTTAGCGGGAATCCGGCGTTCTCTGGAGATTATGGTCGAGTATAAAAATCTGGGAGTAGACCCAGATAAAGCCATTGGATTTCTCGCGGCGAACCGGGTACAGTTGCAGGGTATATTCGAACGATTTTTTCCCGATGTACAGAAAATGAGTCGAGTGAAGTTGAATGAAAATATGATTATTAACTAGATAAATAAAAAAAGAGTATGGAAGAATTATTTACAAATCCGTCTAATGTTTCTATGGATGCGTTTTTGAGCAGGATGGTAGATTTGGGGATTACCGTCGGCTCTAAAATTTTATTTGCTGTTATTGTTCTGATCGTGGGGCGTTGGCTCGTGCGGCGATTGAACAAGTTGGTGAACAAGATTCTGACCAAACGGGAAGTGGATGCTTCGTTGACTACCTTTGTAAGGAGTTTGGTGAGTATCACGTTGAACTTGTTATTGGTTATCGTGATTATTGGAATACTTGGAATTGAAACCAGTTCGTTTATCGCCCTCTTCGCTTCTGCCGGTGTTGCTGTCGGTATGGCGTTGAGCGGTACACTTCAGAACTTTGCCGGGGGTGTGATGATTTTGTTGTTTAAACCTTTCAAGGTGGGCGATTTTATTGAAGCACAAGGACAAAGCGGTACGGTGAGAGAGATACAGATTTTTAATACGATACTTACCACGGCTGATAATAAGGTGATCATTATCCCGAATGGAGGTTTGTCAACCGGCTTGATGAAGAATTACTCCAAGGAACCGACTCGTCGGGTGGATTGGGAGTTCGGTATCGCTTACGGGGATGATTACACGAAAGCGAGAGAAGTATTAGCTCGTTTATTAGATGCTGATTCCCGAGTGTTGAAAGAGCCGCCTTATTTTATAGCCTTGACTTCATTAGGCGCGAGTTCCGTGAATATCGTGGTTCGTGCTTGGGTAAATTCCGCCGACTACTGGGGTGTTTATTTCGATATGAACGAAAAAGTGTACAAGACATTTGCACAGGAGAATCTGAATATTCCTTTCCCGCAAATGGATATACATTTGCATCAATAGGTTTAATAAGGTTTGTAAAGTTCATAAGGTAAGATTCTGTTTGAAGGATTACCTTATGAACTTTTTTATTATCTTTCGCCCTCGAAATCTTGGAAGTCTTCCGGAACTTTATAAACCTTATAACATTATACACTTTATGAACTCATTAGTTTGGTTGGATTTGAATTCGTCATACGCTCATTCTTCTTTGGCTCTTCCGGTGATTCACGCGCAAGTGAAAGGAGATGAAGGGGATGTCACGTGGAGTAAGGTTTCGGCGACGATTAATTCAAACGTGGGGAGTGTGGTCGCGGAGATCGTGGAGAAGAAACCGGATATATTGGCTGCCACGGCATGGTTGTTTACTCATGAGGTGTTATTGAAGATAACTTCGCGGGTGAAAGCTCTGCTGCCGGAATGTACGATTATATTCGGCGGACCGGAGATGTTGGGTGATAACGGGGAGTATTTACGAAGATACCGTTTCGTGAGTTGCGTGTTCCGCGGGGAAGGGGAGATCGGTTTTCACGAGTGGTTGAGGGTATATGATCGTCCGGAGGATTGGTATTCGGTGACGGGACTTTGCTGGTTGGATGCCGAAGGAGTGTATCATGACGGCGGATTAGCGAGGGTGATGGAGTTTGAGCAGTTACAAGTACCGGAAACCAGTCGGTTCTTTGATTGGTCAAAGCCTTTCGTGCAGTTGGAAACGACACGGGGGTGCTTTAATACTTGCGCGTTTTGCGTGAGTGGTGCGGAGAAACCTGTGCGGGTGCTTTCCGTGGAGCGAATACGGGAGAGATTAACTGTTATCCGGGAGCATGGCATCCGGGATATACGTTTGCTCGACCGCACGTTTAACGGGAGCTCGGAACGGGCTATTCGTTTATTGCAACTGTTCCGGGAGTTTGCCCCCGCGATGCATTTTCATCTGGAGATACACCCCGCTTTGCTTTCCGATGAGGTGAAGGTGTTGTTGCGGGAGTTACCGACGGGTTTATTGCATTTGGAAGCGGGGATACAAAGTCTGCGGGAAGAAGTACTGCAAGCCTGCCGTCGAATCGGTAATTTGCAGGCGGCTTTGGATGGTTTGCGTTATTTGGCGGGATTGCCTAATCTTGTCGTGCATGCCGACTTGATAGCGGGATTGCCTTTGTATACCTTGGAACAGATGGTTGCTGACGTTCGGGTGCTGGCTTCATTCGGCACAGGTGAAATTCAATTGGAGTTGTTGAAATTGTTACCCGGCACGGTGATGCGGGAGGAGGCAGAGAGCTTGGGAATAATATATTCTCCGGATGTACCTTACGAGGTGTTGTGTACCCGGGAGATGAGCGTGGAGGATTTACGGCAAGCCCGGTTATTGTCCCGCTTGATAGACGGATTTTATAACGCCGCGGCATGGCAGGAAGTGGTGCGCCGCTTGATAGTTCATGATGAACATTTCTTGCCGGATTTCTTGTCGTGGTTGGAGAGGTTGGAACTATTGGAACAACCGTTGAGTCTGGAAAAACGGGGAGTCCTGTTATATGAATTTTGTGAAGATCGTTATCCGGCATTTTTAACGGATATTTCCGTGGCGTGGATCGTGGCGGGTATTCCTTTTGCCAAAGAACCGGGCAAACGGTTGAAACCTTGGAATAGTGAAATTCCGGGAGGCATCACGGTTGTAACGGGTGAATACACGGAAGTGATGAGGGTATATTATTTCATGGATGGGGTAAAGGAGTACTGGTTCGGTTTTGACCGGGGAAAGTCAGCATCGAAGCCTCTCTTTGTCGCTTGTCGGGGAATAGATTGAATTACAAGGTGATCCAGTTGCTTATGATTTCCTTTCCATGAGAAGTGATGATGGATTCCGGGTGATATTGGACTCCGTGGAGCGGGAGGCTTTCGTGATAAAAAGACATGATATTGCCCTCTTCGTCAACGGCGCTTATTTTCAAGCATGGAGGAAGCGTTCGCGTGTCAACAATCCAAGAGTGGTAACGTCCTACCTGCACGGGGGTGGCGATTTCATGATAAAGCGTGTCCGCGGAGTCGGTAATAAAAAGAGGACTCGCGTGCCCGTGTTTGGGATGCTCCAATTGTTGTAAGCGTGCCCCGAAACATTCGGCTATTGCCTGATGTCCAAGACATACGCCAAGTATGGAATGTGTATGTTTGCACCGGTCTATGAGAGGGAGCAGGTCGCCTGCTTCTGCCGGGATGCCGGGACCGGGCGAGAGCAGAAGTTTGTCGTAGCGGTTAAGAGCGGAAAAGTCTATGTTATCATTGTAGACAATATCGAATTGGCAATTTTCACATTCCCGTAAAATCTGAACGAGATTGTAGACAAAAGAATCGTGATTGTCAATGACTAGAACGCGTTTCATGAAGGCAATTTGTTTTTTTACTTTGCAAACTTTATAAACTCTTTCGGTTGCAAAAGTAGGAATTCGGAGCTAAATAAACTACCTTTGACCTGACAGTTTTTCGGGAGAAGCGCGTGATTCCCGGGGTTGCAATGAATTTGCAACTTGTAGTCTGTTGGTTATAAGTGTATGTTATGGCAAAAAGAAAAAATTGGTTCTCCCTGTTCTTCACGAATTATTTAGGAGTATTGAATGATAATTTCCTGAAGACATTAGCGTGCTTTATTTGTATCGCTTGGGTGGGTAAAGAGAACGAGTCAATGGTCGTCACGTTGGCATCGGCTGCATTGGTAATTCCCTATTTATTGTTTTCCCCGTTGGCGGGACGTTTGGCGAAGATATACAAGAAACGGAAAATCGTGGTATGGGCAAAGTTCGCGGAGATGTTGATCATGCTCGTGGCCGCGGCAGGGTTTCTGGCGCACTCGACATGGCTCGTGTTGGGCTCTATCCTTCTCATGGGATTGCAAAGTGCTTTATTTTCGCCTTCTAAATACGGGTTAATACGGGATATCGGGGGTGAAGAGGGTATTTCTTTCGGTTCGGGTGCAATGGAAATGTTTGCTTTCGTGGGGATTTTGACCGGAACGCTGATGGCTGCTTTCCTGTCGGAAAGCGCGGGTATTCCGGTGTTGTGTGCGATCCTTTTCGGGGTGGCGTTATTCGGTTGGTTGTCGAGTCTGACGATTCGTGCGAACGAGAGCGAACCGTTGAAAGAGAGTCACGAGACGTTGAATCCCTTGAAGTTCGTGAAAGATATGTTCTTGCGTGCGAAAGCTTTTAAAGGATTGAACCTTATCGTGGTAGGACTTGCCACATTTTGGTTTATCGGTTCCATGATACAGATGGTGCTTATCGTGTATTGCCGTTCCGATTTAGGGATGAGTGATTCGGAAACGGGTATCGTGATGTCGTTGGCGGCTATCGGTATCGGGGCGGGATGTTATCTGGCGGGAGTGTTATCCCGTCATGATGTCGAATTAGGGTTGGTGCCGTGCGGGGGGATTACCACGGGACTGATGTTGTTGGCAATTTTTATTTTTGATGCGGGGGGAGTGTTTTTTGCCATACTGGTATTCTTCGCGGCGTTTTTCAGCGGGATGTTCAAGGTTCCGTTGGATGCTTGGATTCAGGCAAACGTGAAAGGACGGGAGCTGGGGGATATGTTGGCTTATTCTAACTTGATCACATTCCTGTTTATGCTTTTTGCTTCGGGATGTTTCGGGGCGATAAATATGTTTTTTGATTCCAGAATTGTGTTTATTTTTCTTGCGGTACTGACATTCGCGATAACTTTCATCCTGTTTGTCAGAGTGACTGAAGTCCGGGAACGATTCCGTAAGTTGAGGATAGTAAAGTTTTTTTATGGTAGCAAGGTATAAAAGAGTATTGGCGGCTTTTTACCGGGGCGTGTTGAGTTCCCGTTACCGGGTACATTTGAAAGGAGCGGAATTGTTGACGGAGTCGAAGACAACATTGTTTCTGCCGAATCATCAGGCTTCGGTCGATCCGCAGATCGTGTGTTCTCAATTATTGCGTTACACGGATGTATCCCCGTTAGTGACAGAAGGGTATTTTAAGATTCCCGTTGTGGCACAGATACTTCATTTGATGGGAGCCGTGCGGGTTCCAGATCTTGAAAAAAGTCGTCGGGGCGTGGAAGTCGTGGCAGGATTGAACAAGGTCGTGGTGGACGCTTTGGCAGCAGGCAGAAACGTGTTGATTTATCCGGCGGGACAGTTGACCAACGGCGGGCTGGAGCATGTCGGCAACAAACAGGGTGCGTGGCAAGTGTGCCGCCAGTTGCCGGACGGAACGCGAGTGGTCGGTATGCGGATTCAAGGATTGTGGGGGAGTATGTGGTCTAGGGCCAAGACGGGAAAATCTCCTAATTTCTTGTGGACTTATATGAAAGCTGTCTTTTACGTGTTGGCGAATTTCATTTTTTTTGTCCCTCGTCGGGATGTGACAATAACCTTTGAAGATATCACGGGGGACGCCGTACGTTACGCGGAAGAAGGAAGACAGCCTTTTAACCGCTATCTGGAGAGTTTTTATAACGCGGAAGGAGAGGAGAAGCCGCTTTATTTGAAGCACCTCTTTTATAATTGAAAATGGAGAATTGAAAATGAACTCTTTCGTCGGTAAGCGGGGCGGAAATCATAAATCTAAAATCATAAATCTAAAATAGGATGACCGCGAATGAAATAAGAGAGCGAATGAATCTGTCGGGAGGTCGGCGGGAACCATTCTTGTTCGGGGGGGATTTCGAGTTGACAAAAGGCTTTTTTATACCTTCTCCTTTGCAACAGCAGGACATTCTTTTTGAAGTAGGAGGTGTGACCAATGTACCGGAAAGCAAGAATGTTCCGACAGGAGGATTATTCGAGCGACATCCGGTTTCCCGTGAGGAATACGAGAGGAAGTTTAATGTCGTGAGGCAAGGATTGATGAGAGGGGATTCGTTTTTACTAAATTTGACTGTTGCGACCGCTCTTGAAACGGATTGGACTTTGGAGGGGATATTTTATCGGGCACGTTCCCCGTATCGTTTGTTGGTGCCGGGTGAATTTGTCTGCTTCTCTCCCGAGATTTTCGTGCGAATCAAGGACGGGGTGATTTCATCTTTCCCGATGAAAGGAACCATTGATGCCCGTGTGCCGGATGCCGAGCGGGTGATTCTTGAAGATTACAAGGAGCATGCCGAGCATTATACCATCGTGGATTTAATCCGTAATGATTTGAATCGGGTTGCCGAGCGGGTGCGGATTCCTCGTTTCCGTTATATCGATCGTTTAGGTACAAGTAACGGGGAAATACTTCAAGTGAGTTCCGAAGTGGCGGGAGATCTGGCAGGAGATTATTTCTCCCGTTTAGGAGATATCGTGTTCGGGCTATTGCCTGCCGGTTCCATTTCCGGGGCGCCGAAACCCTCGACTCTGAATATTATCGCCCGCGCGGAAAAGGAATCCAGAGGTTATTACACGGGTGTATTCGGTTATTTTGACGGCGAAGGATTCGATTCGGCGGTAATGATCCGGTTTATCGAGCAACGGGACGGAAAGTTCTATTTCCGTAGTGGCGGGGGAATCACGATCAATAGTGACCGGGAAGCGGAATATAAAGAAGTGTTGGAAAAGGTGTATCTGCCGTTTTGTGATAATTAAATATATACGGTATGGAAAGTAGTTTCGTGGAAACAATCAGGGTGAATAACGGGCAATTTTGCCATTTGGCTTATCACGAGTGTAGGGCTAGGGCTACTTCCCTTGCTGTGTTCGGTTGTCCCTTGGAATGGGATGTTGCCGGAATGACTGTACCTGATGAGGCACGCCAAGGGGTGGTGAAGTGTCGTGTCGTGTACGATACGGTAATAAGGGACGTGACTTTCTCTCCCTATACTTTTCGGCGTATCGGTTCTTTACGGTTGATTGAAGATAACGCGATAGACTACCGTTTCAAATCAACCGATCGTGTCGCACTTGAACATGTATTTGCGCGACGGGACGGGTGTGACGATGTACTTGTCGTGCGGCAGGGGATGATAACCGACACATCATTCTCTAATATAGTGCTGGAAGATGCCACGGGGTTGTACACGCCCGATACGTTTTTACTCAATGGTACTCGGCGTCAGCGATTACTTGACGAGGGTGTCGTGCGGGAGCGTGCTGTTCCGGTGAGTGAACTTTGTCGTTATGACCGATTATACTTGATTAATGCCATGATCGGACTTGAAGACAACATATCACTTCCGTTGAGTGCGGTGAGATTCTGATATTATTCTGCCGTTGTCCGGTAATACACCCGTTTGCTGGTTTTGAATATCAATTCCATTTTATCGTAATTGACGAAAGCCTCGCTACGGAAATTCGTGAGCGGGTTGCTGGCAAACTGGATGTAATCTTCTTTTAACAAATACCATGTCCCGTTGGCTTCTCTCGTGGTATTGGCTGTGATATCGAGAATGCTGAATCTATAAGTATAGTCGGGATAAAACGTGAACGTGAATCTCTCGGACGGTTTGATATTATTGGGAATATAGGTGATATAACTTCCGGTTAAAAGACGTGATGCCTGACATTTTGTTTCCGGGTTAAGACTGATGGCACGCGTGATAACGAGCTGCTGTCCGGGAATTTGTTCTACCTCGTCGTTGGGGGTAATATAACCATAAAATTGAGCGTATACCGGAGTCCCCTCGGGTAGATGTAATGCCTTGTATTCTTTCTCAACCTTGTAGGCCACCTCACCGAAGGTAATCGAAAGCGATTTCCCCGTGGCACAATCTTTTAGTGTTGCTTCTTTGCCTGTAAGCACGTATTCTCCGGCAAAATAGTAATCGGCAGCGGAGGTCGGCATGGCACTTAACACGGTATCCACGGATGTTGCAGGTTGCCGTGCTTCTTTTGTTTTTGCTTTATTTTTGCATCCGCAAAGGACGATGATGATAGATACGAATAATAACGCGTGTGTTTTCATTGCTTTTTTGTTTTAGAAGTAAAACGGGGAAAAAGCTTGAAAGGTTCACGTATTTAGAATTTAGATAGGGTATTTAGACCAATTTCATTTTTTCCAATAATATTGAAGCATTCATATTTTGACTGATACCGGGTTTCAACTTGTAGTCGTACACGATGTCATCATCGGTATGAGTGATCTCGAAACAACGATTGAAATAGTGCTCCGGTTGAGTATCCGCGAGCGCACCGAGTTCCAGATCATGCGTGGCAACGAGTCCGGCAATGGGAAGTGTCAGTAGTTTTTGCAGGAAACGACGGGAACCGTTGAGTTTGTCGCGGGAGTTCGTTCCTTTCAGTATCTCGTCGAGAATGATAAATGTTTTTTCTTCCCGCTCTGCCATGGTAACCAGCTTTTGCAGGCGAAGCAGTTCGGCATGAAAATAAGAGGTGCCCTTGGCAAGATCATCAACCGTGCGCATGCTGGTAAATATCGCCATCGGTTGAAACTCGAACGAGGAGGCACGTACCACCGCACCACAGCAAGCCAGCACTAGATTAACCCCGACAGCACGCAGGAATGTACTTTTACCTGCCATATTAGCCCCCGTGATGATATAGAACTCGTGAAGACGGTCAATCCCGAAATCATTTGTCACGCAACCTTCGGCGGATAGCAGGGGATGCCCGATAGCCGCACCTCGCAGGATCACGTCCGTGTTCAGCGCGGGAGTGACAAAATCCGGGTGGTTGTACTTGTAATTGGCGAGGCTGACAAGAGCGTCAAGTTCTCCCGTGGCGTTTACCCATGCCGGGATGGCTTCGGCGTATTCCCGTTTCCATGCCACGAGCCGTTTAAGTAAATGCAATTCCCTTAATAGTAGCCCGTTCAGTAATATGGCGACCAACACGTTAGTACGCTGGTCAAAACCTTCTTGAATCTTGCGCAGGGAACGGAGTGCCGTGTCCGCATTCGAGGAGGTGGAGAACAATTGCTCTCGAACGGATAGCAGTTGGCTGCTATGGCACGGGAAGTCGGCAAAATGATGGATTAACTCGTGCAAGTTGCTGAACGAACGTGTAAACTCATCCAACCGCAGGTGCGCCCGAAGCGTGCGACTCGCCGGGACATAGCAAAGAATGAGCGAGAGGCAGGAAAGCGTGAACGGGAGATTCCAAGCTATCACGGAAAAGATATTCAATATCCATGCGGAAATGGTGATTACCGGGAGAATATACAGAAACGGCGTGATCCAACGGGGCAATGATTCCCGCTCTTGTTGCCATTTTTCGATTTGTTGTATGGCGAGAGGGGATACCCGTTGACTGTTTCCCGTGGCACGAAAAGCGTGACACCAGTCCGGGTTGCCGCTTAACTCGCTTGCCGCTTGTTGCCGTGCGGTGATTTCTTTTTCTGACTTCAAGGGATTGAGCAACCACTGGCGCATCTTTTCCCTTCCGTGAGGAGTCACCGTCCGATTGACCGCTTGAAAAAGCGAGCTGTCACCGAAAAGATCGAGATCATGCGCGTAAGGATGCGTCTGATCTTTATATTCGTTTCCCGCGGGGAGGTGTTGCAGGTTTCCCGCCAGATATTCCAACTCCACTTCCGAACATTTTTTCAATTCACTCAGGAATGCGATCTTCTTCAATAATTTGGTTTCAAAAATGTTTATAACTATAAACAAGGCAATCGCTACAAAGAAAGCGTAAAGGTAAACGACAGCACTCGTGTTCGCGAACGTGTATATAAAAAAGACGGCCGAGAGGAATAGGATGATTTTTACTAGCGTGATCCTGTTCCGTTTCTGTTTGTGATTCTTCAACAGTGCGGTTACTTCTTCCAATTTGCCGTGATAGTATTGTTCAGGTTGTTGCATGACTCGTGTGCTGTTTTTCGCGAATATACGGCTAAACATGGAATTTTCATTGTTTTTTATGGTGAATCTATAGAGAACCCACTGTAAACCTACCCAAGTAATACCGTAATCCTACCTCATCTTCAGTTATGCTCCGTTTATCCTCTGAACTTCCTGTTATCTCCAATATAGAAATGCTGGAGTTAAAGCAGAGTAGCATCGGCACTATGTACTTATTACCCTAGGTCTTGGGTAGGTTTACAGTGGGTTCTCTATAGGAGTTTGTAGAGTAAAGAAGTGTATTTGGAGTATGTTAAATTTCAATTTTTCACAAGAATAGCGGTTAAGTATCTTTTGTATTTGATTACTCCATGTTTATGTCTGAATTCTAGTTTCTGGTTGACAAATTGGTTGACAAAACGGTCAAAAACACCTAAAAATAACCAAAAAGAAAAAGAGAGTCACTTTTGTAACTCTCTCTGATTCAGTGGTGCCACCAGGAATCGAACCGGGGACACAAGGATTTTCAGTCCTTTGCTCTACCAACTGAGCTATGGCACCATTTTGGAATTGCGAGTGCAAATATAGAGGTTTTATTTGAACTTGCAAGGCGTGGGATGCAAAAAGTGGAAAAATATTATTTCTGTACTTGTCGCAAACGGATGCAGAGGTATATCATCCACACGAAAATGACCATGGAGGCGTAAGGTACTGCCGGAATGAAAAGGAACCAGAGCAGGAAGCCGATGATTAGGATGTAGAGATATACGAAGATGTATTTGTTGATAATCCACGGTAATTTCTCTTTGCCGATAAAAAAGGCGGCGATGAGGTTGAGTGGATTAGCCCAAAGAGCGTTGAAGTTGGGGTACATCGTGGGATGTTTGGTGAAAAAGCAAAGGAAGACGATAAGGCAACCGATGATACCCGTGATGATAAAAAACGGGATGGCAATGGCTTTCAACAAGCGTCTGCTTCTGTATTTTTGCAGGAGCAGGATAAGTGCTAACGTGCAAACGGCAAAGACAAAAAACGGGGAAATGTACCACGGGTTATTGGGAGTCTGGTCTGGGGCTTGGTAAATCACTTTAATCGGTTCAACCAGAGGCTTGCCGTTGAAATAGGCAGAGTCCAGTCGATACATGAGGTAATCGGGCAGGAACATCTGTTCCCGGGTGGTCACGATAGAGGTTGCAGGGGAACCTAGAATGGTATGGATACCCCATTGCGTCCACTGGGAGCGGCAGAGATATTCGTCCAACATGTTCCAGAAACTCTTGGTGGAAGGTTCTGCTATCCACGTGATACTGTTGTCGGTGCTTTTCTCGACAATATCCCTCGCTCTGGTTGTACAGTTGTCGTAAAGGAAGTTATAGAGATAAGTCCGGTTTTGTGGCTGATAATTTTCCACGAGTAGATCCATGAGTCGTTGTTTCTGAATGGAGTCCAGATTCAAGATTTGCGAGTACACGCTACGTTCCTCGTAAACATAAGAGGCCATGAAGCGGTCGAAATCCGAACAGGACAATTGATAGGGAAGTAATCCTCGGGCGAACTTGAAATAGAAACCTTGCGTGTTGAAATCAAACGTGCCATAGTTGAATACGATATCCAAATAATTTGCCTTGTCAGTGACACGGATGCCCGTGTGCCCGAAAAGAGAGTAGAGTTCATTTCCCGGTGCGCACGTGAGGATGCTGATCGTGGCATCTTTCGTTAGTTTGATTGCCGATGTGTTTCGGGCAAACATACATAGAAAAAGGATGAATAATATGAATATTTTTGTTTTCATGCTTCGGGTGTTAGTTGTGTTTTACATGGCGGATACTCGATATCGCAGAGGAACAGTGCGTTCCCGGGGACTGAAGTGCCCGCGTTGCAGCGGTTTTTGCTTTCGATGATTTGTTGGAATTGTTTCAAGTCGATCCGTTTCTGACCGATGTCTAGCAGGGTTCCCACGATAGCCCGTACCATGTTTCGCAGGAAACGGTCTGCTTTTATCGTGAAGACAAGTTGTTCGTCGGTTTCTTCCCATCCGGCTTGCATAATTCGGCAAATATTGGTTTTCACGTCTGTGTGGAGTTTCGAGAAACTGGTGAAGTCCTCGTAACGTGTAAGTAACTCGCATGCTTGATTCATTAACCGGATATCGGGTAACGGGTGAGGTGTGTAAGCAAACGGGTAGGTGAACGGGTTCTTTGTTTTATTGATGTAATATTTGTATGTCCGCGAGAGCGCAGAGAACCGGGCATGAGCGTCCGAAAGAACGGGATAGATCTCTTTTATGGAGATGTGTTTCCCTAGGAAACGGTTAAGCTTATCGGTCAGGATTTTCGTGTCCGCTACGGGAGTGACGCTGTCGAAATGGGCGACAAAAAAGGATGCATGCACACCCGTGTCGGTACGTCCGGCGCCGGTTACGTTGATGTCTTGCTTTAGCAACAGGGACAAGGCTTTGTTTATCTCTTCCTGCACGGAAGGAGCGTTAGGCTGGATTTGCCAACCGTTATAACCACTTCCGTTGTAAGCTAGTTCTATAAAATACCTGTGCATATTTTTCCTTTTGAAAGTCCAAAATTAACACAATTCGGGGAGACTTGCAACCGTCGGTGTAAAGTCTTAAAATTTTAAGATGTTTATCCCGACATTATGGATTTTACGTTATATTTGTAAGTCCATAGTTTCACGGACATCGATAAACGTTGAAATGAGATGAATAGTATAGCTGAAAATTTGAAACGTATAGCCGATAGTTTGCCGGAAGGGGTAAAGCTGGTGGCTGTGTCAAAAACGAAGCCGGTAGAGGCGATAGAAGAGGCGTATAATGCCGGACAACGGGTGTTCGGGGAGAACCGGGCACAGGAGTTGGCGGAGAAGTACGAGGTGCTCCCAAAAGATATAGAATGGCATCTGATAGGACATTTACAAACCAACAAGGTGAAATACGTGGCTGGATTCGTGGCAATGATTCACGGCGTGGAAAGCTTGAAGTTGCTGGAGACGATAGACAAGGAAGCAAAAAAACACAACCGGATGATCCCTTGTTTGTTACAATTCCATGTGGCAAAGGAGGAAACGAAGTTCGGGTTGAACATGGAAGAAGCCCGGGAGTTATTGGAAAGCGAGAGTTACGCGAACATGAAGAACGTGCGGATTGAGGGTGTGATGGGAATGGCGACTTTCACGGACGATCTGGTGCAGGTTCGGGAGGAATTTCGGCATTTAAAAAGGATATTCAATGAGTTGAAGCAACAGTATTTTGCGGATAAATCGGAATTTAAAGAGTTATCTATGGGTATGTCCGGGGATTACAAGATTGCTGTTGAAGAAGGAAGCACGATGGTGAGGGTAGGAAGTTCGATATTCGGGGCAAGGCAATACAAAGCAATTGAAAATTGAAAATGCAGAATTGAAAATGAAATGAGAGAATAACAACTTGCAACTTACCGAAGGCAAATGTAACTTGCAACTTGTAACTCGCCGAAGGCGAACAAAAATCATAAATCATAAATCTAAAATTAATTATGGCAGAATTGAAGACGAAGTACATGGGACTGGAATTACGGAGTCCGATTATTGCGGCGAGTTGCGGGTTGACTTCCGATGTTGAGAAGATGGTGGAAATGGAAGAAGCGGGCGTTGGGGCAGTCGTGTTGAAATCTATTTTCGAGGAACAGATAAACCAAGAAACGAGCGGTGTGTTTAATGCCGGGTACGGGATGAGTGATGGTTACCCGGAAGCGGAGGATTACATCAAGGCTTATATCCGTTCCAACACGATACAGAAATATGTAGAATTGGTGCGCAACGCCAAAAGTCGTTTATCGATTCCCGTTATTGCCAGCGTGAATTGTTTCAGTGGTGGTGAATGGGTTAGTTTTGCCCGTCAATTGCAGGATGCCGGGGCTGATGCTTTGGAATTGAATGTTTTTATTTTGCCTGTGAACGAGTTTACAGAGAGTGCGGAGGTGGAGAATGTATACTTTGAGATCATGAAATCGATCAAAGAACAGGTAAAGATACCCGTTGCCATCAAGATAAGTCATTATTTCACGAATTTATCGGCTTTCGTGGATAAGATGAAAGCTTACGGGGCGAATGCCACGACAATATTCAACCGTTTTTACGAACCGGATATTAATATCAATAGCTTGACAATGGGAGCGGCTTCCGTGTTCAGTACGGCGACGGAGTTGAGAACGACGTTGCGGTGGACGGGTATTCTGGCGGGTAAGGACAAGAATCTGGAGATTTCAGCTTCGACGGGAGTGCATAGCGGTGAGGCGGTCGTGAAACTGCTATTGGCGGGAGCTACCACCGTCCAATTGTGCTCCGTGCTTTACGAGAAGGGGATAAGCGTGATCGGTGAGATGAATACTTTTATCAAGACGTGGATGGAGTCCAAAGCTTTCGAGAGTATTGATGACTTCCGGGGCATGCTGTCTTACTCTTCCATCGATAATCCCGATTTATACGAGCGAGCACAGTTTATGAAATACTTTAGTAATAAATCCAATTAAATTCATGAAAAACCTATTTATCTTGTTGTTGTGTTGCGTGTGCGTGGCATGCGCGAAATATCCGGGAGTACCGGAAAAATACCATGCGTTACTGGACAAAGCTTTGGAAAAAGCGGGTGCTAATCAAACCGAGCTCGTGAAAGCTCTGAAGACTGCCGCACCCGAGATGAAAGAAGGGGTTGCTTTCCTTATTGCTTATATGCCGGAGCGTGATTTGACTTCCATGACAGGCGACGATTTGTTGTCGAACGTTCAATTGGCTTACGAGGCTCGAAATCGTTTTGCTTGGGCGAAGAGCGTGCCGGATTCAATTTTCTTGAATGACGTGTTGCCGTACGCTTCCTTGAACGAAACTCGCGAGAATTGGCGTGCCGATTTTTACAGGCGATTCGCCCCGTACGTGGAGAATTGTAAAACGTTGGACGAGGCGATTGCTGCCGTGAACAGGAATATCCGGGATGAGGTAAAGGTGGATTACAACACCGGCCGTGAAAAACCGGACCAGAGTCCGTTCGAGTCCATGCGCCAGAATATGGCTTCTTGTAGCGGGTTGTCTATTTTGTTGACGGATGCTTTCCGTTCTGTCGGGATTCCGTCGCGCATTGCCGGTACTGCCAACTGGCATGACAATCGCGGAAACCATAACTGGTGTGAGGTGTGGTTGGACGGGAAATGGTACTTCACGGAGTATTATCCCAACAAGTTGGATCGTTCATGGTTCCTTGCCGATGCCGGGAAAGCGGACCCGAATGACCGTATGCACGCTATCTGGGCTTCCTCTTTCAAACCGACCGGGGAGAGTTTCCCGCTCGTGTGGGATTTCAACATCAAGTATGTACCCGCGTTAAACGTGACTCAACGCTACCTTGATATTTACAAGCAAGTGTATAACGAGCAACTGGAAGGCGGAAATTACGTGAAGATGAAAGTGATGATGTACAAAGACAAGCGTAATGCGCGCAAGTCGGACGACCGGGTTGCAGCCAACGTGGACATTTTCTGCGGTAAAGACCAGATCGGTGGCGGACGTACAGCCGGCCCCAGACAGGATATGAATGACGTGTTGGAGTTTGTCGTGGAAAAGAATAAAGAATACACCTTGTATTATTTCGATAAAGACGGGAAGTGGGTCGGAGAGAACGTGAAAGTGAAAGAAAAACCGGTAGAGGTGAAACTGCATCTGTAAAGAATGAAATATTCTAAATAGAAAATCCCGGAAGCGTAAACTTCCGGGATTTTTCTTGAATTATTATTTGTGTTACAATAATTGCCTTTTTTAATAAAATATCCCTATATTTGAGCGATAGGTGGTAAAGCTTTGTGCGTCGATGTTTTATTAAAATTCAAGCTATGAATCTACATGACATTTTACATGTTGCCTTGTACGAGGCGAAGCAACAGCGTAGGCAATGGGAATTTCGTTTATTTGTTTTTATTGCGGTGATTGGTATAACGTTGTACCAGTTCTTTTTGCAAGGGCAGGGCTACTGCTCGAACTGGAAGATGGTGGCTTTGCCTTGTTCCGTACCGCTGGTGAATGCTTACTTGTATAGTGTTGTGCAATCGCTGTTCGTGATTCTGATGGTTACCGATTTTCCTCGCCGGGAAAAGTTGGGCGGGGCGCTTGACCCTATTCATGCCCGCCCGATGGAGAACGGGGAATACACGTGGGGAAGGGTGTTGGGTAATATGATACTTTTCGGTGCGGTGAACCTGCTCGTGATGTTGTGCTGCGTCTTTTTCGTGAACTTGAATAGTATGGCGCCTCTCGGTATCCAATATTATATATTCTATTTCGTCACCTTGAACATCCCGTCGCTGGTCTTCGTGATGGGGTTGAGCTTGTGGTTGTCACGGGTGTTCAGGTGGCGTTACCTGACTATGGTGCTTTTGTTCTTGTGGTGTGTGGTATCTGTTATCTGGTTGCCTTATCGGTTGCACGGGATACTGGATTTCTTGGGTACGGGAGTACCTAACTTGTTCTCGGGCGTGACGGGACACGTGGGATTGTGGTATTACCTGTTGCATCGGCTGGGTTTCCTATTGCTGGGACTGGGACTTTTGGCTTATAGCGTGCGGGGCATGGAACGCCTGCCAAGTACCGTGAAGCAAGTGAGGCGTTACTCGCTCGGGGGCGTGACGCTTGTCGTGTCGGGGCTTCTTTGCGGGGGGGTGATGGCGGTAAGTTATATACCTGCCCGGAGTGCCCGTGAAAGTTACCGGGAGAGTTTCCGGAAACATTGGATCGGCATGCCTTGTCATGTCAGCAGCCACGATATTACGCTGAGGCAGAAAGGTGAGAATCTTGATGTGCGTAGTGATCTGGTGGTATGCAACCTGAATGGCAAGGAGGTGAAACAGCCGCTTCTCTTCCTGAACCCGGGATTGCGTGTGACTGCGTTGGAGGAAAACGGGCGGGCGTTGCCTTTCACTCGGGACGGGCAGGTACTTGTTATCGATCGTTCCTTGGCAAGTGGCGATACCTTGCGTTTGCGGGTGTCATATTCCGGTAGGATCGATGAACGATTTACCGATTTGCATATACCGGATGATAGTTACGAGGATAGTTTCCGGTTTGACAATTTCTTTCCCACGGGACGGCGGAGCGCTTTCGTGTCGGATGATTATCTTCTGGTGACCTCCGCTTGCGGGTGGTATCCGACGGCATTGCCTCCCGTGAACCCGGTATACCCGGTATGCAGCGGCAAGGATATGACCCGTTTTCGCTTGACCGTGGCTCATCCCCGGCAGCGGGAGTTGTTTTCCCAGGGGATCGCTTCCACCGGGGCGGATTCTTCTTATTTCCGTCCTTCCCATGTCCTGTCCGGGATTTCGCTTTGCGGGGGACAATTTGAAACGGTGGAATTGGATATTGACAGTATGAAATTTGTCGTGTCGTCTTTCGGGATTCCGGCTCCCTTGTCGGAGCATTTCGAGGCTCTCGACTTGAATGGAATCAAAGGGTACTTTGAGTACTTTTTTAAACCCGTGATGAAATTCGTCGATTTGAGTTGGTACGAGAAGGAGCAACCTTGTTATCGCTTGATAGAAACCCCACTTCCTTTTCGAACCGAGTTTAACGAGGGGCGATTGATTAGCGGGCAAATGGAGCCGGGTGTGGTATTTTTGCCGGAAAAGGAATTCGATATGAAACTTATGACGGTGTTGAATATGCCCATCGAGGAACCGGAACCGGATCTGGCATTTCTTGGTGAAGGTGTGGCGCTTCCTGAGCGAACGCCTTGGGCGGCTGGACACATGAGTATGTTATTCGGTAGTGCGGATAATCTATTTGACAATCATGAATGTAGCCATCCGATACTGCAGTTGGGTTTTGATCGGGAACGAACCGGGTTCAATCTTTGGAATATACATACGTTGTTCGCATCCCCTCGTTTGTCTGTTTATTCCGAGAAATATCCTTATGTTGGCGTGTTGATCGACAAGTTATATTCCGAGCGCAAATTTATACTCGGGCACGTGGGGATGTACGTTCCGCCGGAAGATGCCCGAAAAATCAATGCGTACGCACGGGAGCACAGTCTGGAAGAAGCCTTCCTCGAGCGGGGATTTCCGCGGGTATTGCTGGCTGGGATGATGCTGTCGAACGTTCGGGATCTCGTGAATTATCTCGGGTTGGAGGTTTCCGTGGATTCCCTTTTCAGAGCTTTGGATGACATTTATCATACCCGTTCCGGGGTGATTCATTTTCACGAATTATCGCGGGTATTGGGCGAGCGGGTTGGAGGTGATCTGGAACGGGTGTTCGAGAAATGGATCGGGGTTCGGCATGACCAATATTTTAAAGTAGCCGATATGAACAGTTATTTTTACCCGGATGATAAAGTGTATGGGCCGGGATGGATAGAGATTGAGGCGAAGGTCATGAATTGCGGAAAAGAAGGAGGCTTCGTGTACATGGATATGAGCGAGAGAGGGGAGAAAAAATATTATAGTTGTTACGTGGAGCCGGGAAAGGCGAAGGCTTTTTATATGGCACGGCGGGTGGAAAGGGCGTATGATTTGTATGGGAATTTCAACTCGGGAATGTCAATCAATCGACCTGTCGACTTTGATTTCGTGCACGGGGAAAGAAGTAAACCCGCGGGGTTGGCGGAAACCCCGGGAAGATGGGTAGATACGGATATTGCGGCATTCCTGCCTGACCCGAATGTGACCGTGGTGGACGACACGGACGAGGGGTTCTCGTTTGACGACCGGGCTAACCAGACGATCTTGCAAAAATGGTTCGGGGTTAGCCGGGAAGAAGTTTTCGGTCTTGTCGGGCGGCAAGAACTGCGCTATTGGACTCCCGTGATCAGGAACAATTACGAGGGGGATTCCCTTCGGCGGGCGTATTTCAAGAGCTTCGGCAAGGGCGATTGTTCTGCAACGTGGACTGCCCGCTTGAAAGAAAAAGGGAAATACCGGGTGATGGTTAAGACCAACTTGGAAAAAATAAGTTATGGAGAAATGGGCTTGGATTACTCCGATTTCACTTTAGCTTACACGATAAAACACGGGGATCAAGAGGAAAAGATCGACTTTAACATGGGTGAAGGGGTAGAAAACAGAACGATTGACGACTGGATGGTTCTCGGGGAATTCGATTTTCCGGCGGGGGAGGTCAGCGTGATTCTTTCGGATAAAGACGAGCGGGGACGAAAAGATATCGTGATTATGGCGGATGCCGTGAAGTGGGTGAGAATGTAGGAAGTTTGTAAAGTATATGAAGTCTATAAGGTCAATAGACCTGCGGTGCTTTGTCCACGGCTGCTCGGGTTGCCGTTAAACTCTGTCCAAAGGACACCCGTGTTTTATGGACTAATAAAAGGGACGAAAGTCCCTTTTATTAATTTTTCGGTGTCGTGGATATTACTTCCAGACTATTGGCGTTTATCGTGACATAAACTTCTTTGTTGCCTTGTTCTACCTCGAAGATGTAGACATTCGTTCCGTCGGCTCTTTCTTCATAATCGATGTCGTCGATGCGATAATTGGCGTATGCCGAGGTTTTCAGAACGTTCATCACGTTGGTGGGGACTTCACTTTGGCGAACTTCCCATGTCGTGACCACCCACTCGTTCTTGTGGTTGAATACCACGTCTTTTTTGAGACGGTTGTCGATGATTTCTATTTTCAACAGTCCTTTTTCCTGATCAATTTCCACGATGTTTGCTTGCGGGTATTTTTGTTTGATGAATTGCAGGACGGTTTGGGGCATCGTTTCCGGGAAATAGCCTTTGTTTTCTTTGTCCATTACCGTTTTCACGAGAGTACCGTTTTCAAGGTAATGTAGGTCTACTTCCTGTTCGCCGAGTTCCACCTCGATGATGTAAAGGGTTTCCATACCGTCTCTCTCGAGTTTATCCACGTCTTCCACTTTCCATTTGGCATATTCCCCGGTTTCAAAACTGTTACGGATAACGGCGGGCAGAGAGCGGAAGGATACGTCGCTTTCCGTCATCACCCATTTGCCGTTGTTGTCGAACCAAGCTTCTGCTTCCGTGAATCCGATGCGGAATTCGGCGACTTGATACGTGTTCTTCACTTCCCATTCCACTTGTTTGGCTTTCGGGTACTTGGCCTTAAATGCGTTCACGATGTTCTTGGCGGGGACGTAGCCGTCGCTTTTGCAACTGCTGAAAGCGAACATGGAGGAGAGCATGATTATTGCAGCGATAAATGTTGTTTTCATAATTTCATGTTAGTTTTTGTTTTACAATATAGCTTTTCACTCCTTTTACGTGTGATTACTTCACGATGTTTCCTTCCATGTCCACGGTTACGTAAATATCTCGGTCATTTTCTTTCTCCAATTCGAATACATACACATCGCCATTAGGTCTTTCCTCGTATTCGATGTCGTCGATTTTGTAGCCTTTATGATTTTGACTAATAGCGTTATTAATAGTGGTCATCACTTCTGTTGGAACTTCCGACTGTCTTACGTCCCATGAGGTGTACAACCATTCGTTTTGGGCGTTGAAGTGTACTTCTTTGGACTTACCCTCGTGGCGGATATCAATTTCAGTGATACCTTTCTCAACGTCTATATCCAATATCACGGCTCCCGAATAGCGGTTGTCGATAGCTGTCTTTAACGCTTCGGGGACAGTTGTCGGGTGGTGTTCATTATTGTTGTCCGTGTCTTCCACGGCCTTGAGGAGCGTGCCGTCTGCCGCGTAGTGCAGGTCAAATTCCTGTTTCCCTTGTTCTACCTCGATCACGTACACGGGTTCCATCTCCACTCGTTCGAGCATATCCACGTCGTCAATTTTCCAATCCTTGTACTCGCTTGCTTGAAATGCTGACTGTACTTCTGCCGGGAGATCGGTGTAGCGGATGTCGCTTTCGGTCATTACCCATTCTCCTTGCGCGTTGATCCAAGCCTCTCTTTCGATACCCTCGAGATAGAAGTCTGCCACGTAATGGTCATATTTCTTTTCCCACTCCACGCGTTGGGCGTTCGGGTACTTGGTGATAAATGCTTCCTGTATCTTCCCGTCCGGGGTGTAGTTGTCGTCGTTATCATCACAGCTCGTGAAAGCGAAACCTGATAATAAAAGTGCGGTAAAAAGAAAATTCTTTGTTCTCATAGCTTTTTATTTTTAATGTTCATGTATTAATTCAATTTCTGAGAACAAAGTAAAGGGGCAATTTGGGAAAGATTTGGGAAAAAAGAGAGGAATTGAAAAATTTTAGATTTTTACCGTGAAATGATGCATCCCGTCGTACGAGTAGGTGATACGGATACCATAAAGATTCGCGATGCTTTGCACGATGGCAAGTCCCAGCCCTGTGGAGTCCGGTTTCTTGTTGTCGGCTTGATAGAAGCGGGTGAAAAGGCGGGAATTATCCAAAGGTTTTCCTTCGCCACTGTTGGAAATGGTGATTTGATAAGGAAGTATGCTGACCATAATTTCGCCGTTTACCGGAGTGTGTATCATGGCATTTTTGAGCAGGTTTGTCACGAGGGTATTGGCTAAAGATTCGTTCGCGCGAATCTTGCAGATGCCCGTTTCCTCGAGGTGTACCCGGAGTTTCTTGTGTTCGTATATTTCTTGAAAATCCTCGATAAGTTCCCGAATGATCGGGTTGAGTTCTACCTCTTTCTCGTTGTGGAATTGCCCGTTTTCAATGCGGGAAAGGAACAACAGGGATTTGTTGAGTTTAATGATGCGTTCCACGTTGCGGTGAATATCGGCAATTTCTTGCAATTGTTCCTCGGTACAGTCCGGTCTTTCGGCGAAGAGTTCGAGTTTGTTGCGGCATATTGCCAACGGGGTTTGCAACTCGTGGGAGGCGTTCCCGATGAATTGCTTCTGTTGGGAATACATTTCTTCGCTCCGTAGAGTCATTTTGCGTATCGTGTCGTTTAACTGTTTGAATTCTTTGATTTTCGTGGGATTGTCCAACGGGGGATTCTTTTCCCCGAGAGTAAATGTATTGAGCCAGCGAAGCAGCTTGTAGAAAGGCGACAGGCTCCGGCGAAACACGAGCTCGGATACGAGTATAATACACACGAGAAGGGTGAAATAGAGAATGATAATCCATTGCAGGATGGCCTCGATCATGTCGTCCTGTTCCAGCGTGGAGATCATGACAGTCAACTCGTAGAATCTCTTGTCCTGTCCCCGGAATGCGGTTTTTAGTACCCGCACGGGGTCGAATTCCAGTTCTGTCTCGTAGAAGCGGGTGGAGTCGAAATAGCGTTCCCGGTAATGGATGGCTTCTTCCTCGGGTATTTCCTTGAGCATGTATTGGCTCATCAGATCGTTATGATTGTCAATGGCGGATGTATCCGTGAGTACCTGACGGATGATAAGGTTTTTATAGTTTTCAAGACTATCGTCCGTTTCATCAAGAATCTCATCGAGTATGTTAAAATAGAAAAGACAAGCCCATGTCGTGAGGATGATGATCAACACGACAGAGAGTTTGCTTATGGTATAGTGGATGAGTTTCATGCTTCCGGGGTGGTTATCAGTTTATAGCCGAAGCCGTAAACGGCTTTGATTTCCGGAATAGCTTCGGCTTGTTTCATTTTCTTGCGTAGATTTTTTACTTGGGAGTAAATAAAATCCAGACTGTCTGCCTGATCGATGTTGTCGCCCCAAACGGATTCCGCGAGAGTGGTTTTATTGATCAGGCGGTCGGGATTAGCGACAAAATAATACAAAAGGTCAAATTCTTTACGGTTCAATTTCAGTTCATTACCATCAATAAAGACGGTGTGATTGTCGGGGTAGACAATTAGATTGCCGATCTCTATTTTGATATCCCCGTCGTTTTGTTTTCTCCGGATGACGGACTTTACTCTGGCGTGGAGTTCTGCCAGATGGAAAGGTTTTGCCAGATAATCGTCTGCGCCGAGGTCTAGCCCTGTCACCTTATCTTCAATGGAGTCTTTCGCGGAAACAATGATAACGCTTTCGCGTTTGCGTAGTTTTTTCAGTTCCTCGAGGATCGACAGTCCGTTGCCACCGGGAAGCATGATGTCCAGCAGGATGCAATCATAGTCGTAATCATTGATTTTCTGCAATGCCGTGGCGTAGTCCGTGGCGGTTTCCACGATAAAACGTTCTTTTTCGAGCGATTGTGTCATCACTTCCCGTAATCCTTTTTCATCTTCGACAATCAGTATCTTCATGGCTTTCCGGTTTTAGTCTACACAAAAATAGAAAAATATTCTGGAAAGAATTAGGAATAAAGCGGTAGAACAAACGCATTTTCACGCGTTTACTCTGTGTGATGGCTTTGTCGTGTGGTTATTTATCTATTATTTGTTATATTTGTGCATGATTGTTAAAATATAGTATATGAAAAATGTATTGTGGTTTGTTTTGATATTTGCCCTGTTCGGGTGTACGGGGAAGAGAGGGAAGTTCGAGGGCGTCTTCGAGGGGGAGCCTCGTGTGAATCCGCCTTACGTGGTGGGGAATTATCCCGGTACGGAGTTTATTTTCGCTATTCCGACTTCGGGTGAGCGTCCTATGACTTGGACGGCGGAAGGGTTACCGGGGGGATTGACCTTGAATGGCGAGACTGGAATTATACGGGGTATCGTGGAGAATGCCGGGGAGTATAAGGTGAAGATTACGGCTACTAATAAGCTGGGAAGCAGGGTGAGCGAGTTGAAAATACAGATTGGCAAGGAGTTGGCGCTGACGCCGGTGATGGGGTGGAATAGTTGGAATACTTTCGGACAAGATTTGACGGAAGCCTTGGTTATCGAAACGGCAGAGGCGATGATCGCGAACGGAATGCGTGATTTAGGATATAATTACATTAATATTGACGATTTGTGGCAGTTGAAAGAGAGAGGGGCGGACGGGCATATTGTCATTGACTCGACGAAGTTTCCAAGAGGAATAAAATATGTTGCCGATTACCTGCACGAGAGAGGATTCCGTTTAGGTATCTATTCGGACGCCTCGAAATATACTTGTGCGGGCGTGTGCGGAAGTTACGGCTTCGAGGAAATAGATGCCCGTGATTTCGCCGAGTGGGGAGTGGATTTGTTGAAATATGATTATTGTGGTGCTCCGGCATCACGGGATACGGCGATTGCACGTTACCGGAAGATGGGGGAGGCTCTGCGGTCTACCGATCGTTCGATTATTTACAGTGTTTGCGAGTGGGGACGTCGTGAACCGTGGGAGTGGGCGAGAGAAGTCGGCGGGCATTATTGGCGTACAACGGAGGATATTCGTGACGCTTGGGATTTGAGAGACTCGGGAACAGGATTATACGGCATACTGGATATTATTGACAAGAACGCTAAATTGGCCGATTACGCTTTCCCGGGGGCATGGAATGACCCAGATATGTTGGTTGTCGGAATTTGCGGGAAGAGTTCGAGTATTAACTCCGGCGACGTGCAATATGGTTGTAATTTAAAAGAGTATCGTACACACATGAGTATGTGGTGTATGATGGCCGCTCCCCTGTTATGCGGGAACGATGTTCGGAATATGCCCGACTCTGTTTTAAGAATATTGACAAATCCGGAGATTATCGCGATTAATCAAGATGTGCTAGGACTGCAAGGGAGAATGATGAAGAAAGAGGGAAATTGCGAGATATGGATGAAACCGCTGGATGGCGGGCGTGTCGCTTTAGCCGTGATGAATCGGGGGGATGAACCGGAAGAGGTCGTGGTACCATTGGATTTATTGGGATTCGGGAAAGCGTTCGTGCGAGATGTCTGGTTACATCAGAACGTGGGAGAATTTGAGCAATTGAAACTCAATTTAGAACCGCACGTGACAGCCGTATTTAAGCTGGAATAGAAATAAAAAAGCCTCGTGAAAAACGAGGCTTTTTTTATATTATTTCAACCATTTGTCCAACCAAGCGGCGAAAGTTCGTTGCCATAAAATACCGTTCTGGCATCCGAGTACCCAGTGACATTCCTCCGGGAAATATAAATATTGTGCCGGAATGCCACGCATACGTGCGGCATTGAAAGCTCCCATACCTTGCGATGCGTCGATGCGGAAGTCTTTTTGACCGTGGATCACCAGAATCGGGGTGTCCCATTCTCCGACAAATTTGTGCGGGGAATTTTCGAAAGTACGTTGAGCCACCTTGTTTTTCTTGTCCCAAGGCGCACCGCCCATGTCCCATTGTGCGAACCACATCTCTTCGGTGTTGAAATATTGCATTTCCATGTTGAAGATACCGCAATGGGCGATAAACGCTTTGAAACGTTTGTCGTGATGTCCAGCAAGGTAGAACACGGAGTACCCTCCATAAGAGGCTCCCACGCATCCCAAACGATTCTCGTCAATATAAGGTTCTTGCTTCATCTCGTCGATGGCAGAAAGATAATCCTTGATGTTTTGTCCGGAATAGTCCCCGCTGATCTGTTCGTTCCATTCCTGACCGAATCCCGGTAAACCGCGGCGGTTAGGAGCAACGATGATATAGCCGTTGGCTGCCATCATCTGGAAGTTCCAGCGAAAACTCCAGAACTGGCTGACGGTACTTTGCGGTCCGCCCTCGCAATAAAGGATTGCCGGGTATTTCTTGTTCGGGTCGAAATGGGGAGGATAGATAATCCATGTCAACATCTCTTTGTTGTCGGTAGTTTTTATCCAACGGGATTCCACCTTACCCATGGTCAGTTGATCCAGTATCTTTTTGTTCACGAACGAGAGTTCCGTGTCCTTTCCGGTTTTCGGGTCTACTTTGTAGATTTCTGCTGGCTTGCTCATGGATACTTTGGTAGCGATCAGGTAATCGTTTACCGGGATAACGGAAGTATAGTTGTGTACGCCCTCGGTTAATTTGGTGATAACCCCGTCGTTCAACGTCAACTTGTAAATCTCGTCGGTGGCGTGGTGATCGGAAATAAAATAGAGCGTGTTATTGTCAGCCCAAGTAAGACCACCCACGTTTTGGTCGAAGTCTTTCGTGTACTCCTTTTTCTCGCCTGTTTTCAGATTCATCACGAAAAGGCGGATTTTATCAGCCTCGTATCCATCACGTTCCATACTTTCCCATGCCATGAATTCCCCGTTGGGAGAGATCACTTGGTTTTGGTCGTACCCCATCATACCTTTCGTGAGATTCTCGGTTTTCCCGGATTTCACGTTATAAAGGTATAAGTCCGTGTTTGTAGAGAAAGCGTAATCGATACCCTCTTTTTTGCGTGCCATGTAGATAACGCCTTGACCGTCTTTTGTCCATGTCAGTTGCTCGGTGCCACCCCAAGGACGAACGGGAGATTCCCATTTCTCGCCTTCCATGATGTCTTTACCGGAGGTAATCATTTGTCCCGCGATATAGTCGGCGACAAACGGGTGGGTGTACGCTTCCACCCAATCATTCCAGTGACGATAGAACTGGTCGTTGATCAAGCGGGCATTCGCTTTCGGGAGGTCCGGGTGCAAGTCGTGTACATCTTTTTCCAGTTTCACATCTTTCAAGAAAAGAAGTTTGGATTTGTCCGGGGAGAAAATATATCCCCCGATACCACCTTCCACGTTGGTCAATTGTTTGAGATTACTGCCGTCCGGGTTCATTTCCCATAATTGGACAGAACCCGATTTACTGCACATGAAGGCAATTTTACCGTCGGGAGTCCATGTTGTCCCGAATTCCTTGTAATCCGTGTCGGTTAATTGTTTGGATGTTCCGTCAGCAAGATTCATCAGGTAGACATCACTGTACGAGCGGTCTTCTTCTTTGTTGAAGTAAGTCACCTCGTACACGAGTGATTTCTGGTCGGGGGATACACTTATTCCGCCGAGTCTGCCAAATGACCATAACACTTCGGGAGTCATCACGTCGGATGCTAATTTCATATCCGGTGTTTTATAACTTGTTTTTACTGCCTCTTTCTGGCTATCGCACGACACAACAGATAGCAGGATAAGTGCAGAAAATAAACGATTTTTCATTGTATATTTCAGCTGTTTTATAGGGTTTGTAAAGTTTATAAGGTTTATAAAGTTCTTAAAGTGACGGGTGTCCTTCGGACAGTATTTAACGGTAGCTTTAGCTACCGTGGAAAAGCATCCTGTGGGGAAAAACAATTACTTTATAAACTTTATGAACCTTATGAACTTTATAACTTATTTCGTTGCCGGTTGCACACCACTCTTTATTGCTTCCACGATCTTTTGCGTGAGTTCTTCTGCCAATTCCGGGTTGTCCATGACAAGTTGTTTCACGGTTTCCCGTCCTTGTCCCAGTTTGCTTTCCCCGTAAGAGAACCAACTTCCGCTTTTTTTGATCACGTTGTATTCAACACCCATGTCAACGATTTCACCGGAACGGGAGATACCTTCCCCGTACATGATATCGAATTCCGCTTTTTTGAATGGAGGAGCTACCTTGTTTTTCACTACTTTCACGCGGGTGTGGTTACCGTAAATTTCCTCCCCGTCCTTGATCTGACCGATACGGCGGATATCCAGACGCACGGAAGCGTAGAATTTCAGAGCGTTACCTCCGGTTGTCGTTTCGGGATTACCGAACATAACACCGATTTTATCACGTAATTGGTTGATAAAAATACAACAAGTATTTGTTTTGCTAATTGTTCCCGTTAATTTACGTAGGGCTTGGGACATCAGACGGGCTTGTAATCCCATCACGCTGTCACCCATCTCTCCCTCGATTTCAGCTTTCGGGGTAAGGGCGGCAACAGAGTCAATCACGATGATATCGATAGCAGCCGAACGAATCAATTGTTCCGCTATTTCAAGGGCTTGTTCCCCGTTGTCGGGTTGTGAAATAAATAAATTATCCACGTCAACGCCCAGTTTCTCCGCGTATACCCGGTCGAAAGCGTGCTCTGCGTCGATAATAGCGGCGATACCACCCATTTTCTGTGCTTCAGCGATAGCGTGAATAGCGAGTGTTGTTTTACCTGAAGATTCGGGGCCATAGATTTCTACGACGCGTCCCTTGGGATAACCGCCTACGCCCAGAGCTCTGTCCAGTCCGATAGAACCCGAGGGGATAGCCATAACATCTTCTACGACATTATCCCCAAGTTTCATGACGCTTCCCTTCCCGAAATTCTTCTCGATCTTGTCGAGCGTGAGTTGAAGTGCTTTTAACTTGTCTTGGTTGGTTTCTGCATTTGCCATACTTGATTTATTTATGATTTTAGATTTATGATTTTTGTTCACCTTCGGCGAGTTACAAGTTGTTGTTCTCGCATTTCATTTTCAATTTTCAATTCTCAATTTTCAATTGCTCTTGGATTTGCTTCGCGTGCTCCTTCGTGTTCACTTTCGTGATGATTTTTTGAATAATACCGTTTCCGTCAATGATAAACGTGGTGCGTAATACGCCCATGTAAGTTCTGCCGTACATTTTCTTTTCTGCCCATACGCCGTAAGCTTCTAGTATCTTTTTGTCCGTGTCGGCGATAAGGTTGAACGACAAGTTGTATTTCGCTATAAATTTCTGATGAGAACTTGCCGAATCGGGGCTAACTCCTACAACCTCAAAGCCATTATCCGTGAGGGAGGAATACCCGTCGTTCAAGCTGCAAGCCTCTGCCGTGCATCCTGAAGTGTTATCTTTCGGGTAGAAATAAAGTATTAATTTTTTCCCCTTGAAATCATCCAAGGTAATTTTTTTGCCGTCTTGATTTATGCCCTCGAAATAAGGGGCTTTTTCTCCTTCTTTCAGTGTTATCATAGTTGTTTAGTTTTTTCTCGTACTTCCATACAAAAGTAGGAATATTTTGGAGAAATAAGGTAGTGTTTTGGGAATATTTGTACATTTGCGGGAGTCTAAAAAAACATTTATGGAATTCATTGAATCATATAACTTGACTGGATTAATTATCGGGATTTGTACCTTCCTGATTATCGGGTTATTTCATCCCGTGGTAGTAAAAGCGGAGTATTACTGGGGTACAAAATGTTGGTGGATATTCCTTGTATTGGGAATCGCCGGAACGCTTGCTGCCCTGTGGGTTACCAACGTGTTGTGGTCATCTTTGCTGGGTGTATTTGCCTTCTCGTCTTTCTGGACGATTAAGGAAGTTTTCGAGCAGGAAGAAAGGGTAAAGAAAGGATGGTTTCCCGCGAATCCCAATAAAAAGAGAAATTAATTTACGATAAAAAAGCCTTGGGCTGTGAGTGGAAATCTAAAATCATAAATCTAAAATCAATACATGTTAGAGCTTATAGAACAGATGAACCGGGAACGCCGGGGGACATTGATGGAAAGTTTGGGAATTGAGTTTATCGGGGTGGGAGAGAATTGGTTGGAAGCAAAGATGCCGATTGATGAACGCACGATGCGTCCGGGACAATTGTTGCACGGTGGAGCGATTATGGCATTGGTGGAAACCGTGGGAAGTGGATTAACCTATATCGGGGAAAATCTGGAAGAAAATCACGTGTTCGGAATCGAGATTAATGGCAATCATATCCGTAAAGCCCAAGGGAGTTATGTTATCGGGCGGGCTGAATTTATCCATAAGGGACAACGAACCCACGTGGTTGCCGTGAACGTGACGGATGAATTCGGGAACTTGGCTTCCGTGTGCCGTATCACGAACGTGGTATTGCCGAAGTCGTCAGATCACAAATAAAAAGTTATAATTTTTGCCGAAAAAACAAAAAATCGGAAGCTTGCCGGATGATGAGGAAAAAAATTGACATGGCACGAAAACCAAAAGAGTTTCATTGTTTGGGCTCTTCTGGTTTTCATGTTTACAAAATACCCTATTTATGTAGTTTAAAGTTTCTCTACTTCCAAAATCGATAGCCCTGTACTTTGAGCGATTATTTCAATATTCAAACCTGCTTTTTTCAAGTTTGATGCTATTTCCTTAGCTTTTTGTAACTCACCTTCCGCACGTCCTTCCATACGTCCTTCCGCGCGTCCTTCCGCACGTTCGGTAAAAATATTATCCCGCAAAATAACCACATTATCCAAATGCCGATAATACGCGTCTAACTCTTCTTTAGTCATTCTATCAAGCTTCAGACGTTCACGAACTTCGTTCAAACCGGGTGCTGTAGCAGATTCCGGAATGTTACCCGTGTTCAAATAATAAATCCATTCTTCCAACGGACTTTTCGCTATTTGATTGAAATCATTCACTCTCAAGATGTAATACTCGGGGTAAAGTTGGCTAACTGTATCCACCTTGAATGTTTGTCGCTGAAAAGGTGTTAATTCAAGTACTTCACCGGTGTGAATACCGTGAAATTCCGTTTTACCATGATAAACGATATCTTTCCCGTGTCCCAGGGAGAAATAGACTATATTCACGCTATACACTTTGCGTACCTTGTCATATCCCTCTCCCCGGTTGATATATTCGGTAACTAACTTTGACGTCCCGAACAACATACGTTGGAAGTAAGCGTATTCATTATTATTTTGTACCTCTATCAAGATAAGTTGGCCTTTGGAATCTTCAGCCAACATATCCACCCGATTATATTTATCATATTCGTCTTCCTGATTACTCTCGCTCTCCAACAATTTCTGGATAGTAATACGCTCACCCAACAACACGGTCAACAATCCTTCCAACACGGCAAAATTAGCTTTATTACGCAGCAAGCGCTTCATGGCCCAATCAAAACGGATATATCGGTTTCCTGTTTCCATATGCATTCTTTATTAGTTCTACCAACAAATATAAGTATAATTACTTTACAAACAAAAAATCACGCTTGTGCGGGGATTGCACTTCTATTGTGAATCTTCATATTCTATCAATTTGTATACACTTTATTTAGAAAATATCGGATAGACAAGATTACCATGTGAAAAAATCGATTCTATAATTTCGATGAAGAGAGCAAGAATTTGAACGAGGTGTGTTCTCGTGGTATATTATAGGTAAACCTAGGCAAGTTGGTAACATAACAGCTATATACCAAGCTGTTTGCAGGGTGATACTTCTATCATACTCCTATCATACCCCCATGAAACACCTATTAGGATAAAAAAATGTCGTGGCATAATTGTTTTTTGGTATAAGATTGTGTATATAAAACACCACGGAAATAGATTTGAATATTCCGATAAAGATAGTTCTTCTATAGTTATCAGATATTTAATGGTTGGTTTATTCCGATTTTTATAGAGGATAGTTTATATTATTTTTTAGATATAGAAAAGACCAAGTTGAAAAGTTTATGTGCTGTCAGAAAAGTTATGCTCTCTTCTTGCTTTTATTTTATAAAATTATCTTGGAAAGATAACCTTTTGAGTAAAAGTATTTAAGCGAGATTTGTCGTCAGATTCAGTTACCGAGAATTCCTCGGTAACTGAATTTTCGTCCAGTTCGTTTTCTTTGAATATATTCTTAAGATGCAGCGATATGTTGTCCGTTGAACAATCTTAAAGTTCCAGCCGTTTTATTGTTTCTTCGAGTTTGAACATTTCGTCACGCAGGCGGGCGGCTTCGAGGAAGTCCATTTCTTTGGCGGCTTTTTGCATGGCGGCTTTTGTTTTTTGCAACATCTTTTCCAGTTCGGGTTTGCTCATGTAAGCGGTAACCGGATCGGCGGCCATGTTGATATGCTCTTCTTCCACGTAAGCACGGGAAGTTTCTTTTAGCACGGATTCGGTTGTTTTGTGAATTTGGGTGGGGATGATGCCGTGTTCACGGTTGTATTCCATTTGTTTTTCCCGACGATAATTGGTTTCGTCTATGGTTGCCTGCATGGAACGGGTAATCGTGTCGGCGTACATGATGACTTTCCCGTTCAAGTTACGGGCTGCACGTCCGGAGGTTTGTATGAGTGAGCGCGTGGAGCGTAGGAATCCTTCTTTGTCGGCGTCGAGAATGGCGACAAGAGAAACTTCCGGCATATCCAATCCTTCACGGAGCAGGTTTACCCCGACAATGACATCAATAATTCCCTTGCGCAGGTTCTCGATGATTTGCACTCGTTCCAGCGTGTCCACGTCGGAGTGGATGTACTGGCATTTGATGCGAATACGGTCTAAATATTTACTCAGTTCCTCTGCCATGCGTTTGGTCAACGTGGTAACGAGAACTCTCTCTTTTATTTCTATTCGTTGCTGTATTTCGTTGACAAGATGATCTATCTGGTTTTTGCTGGGTACGACTTCGATTTCCGGATCGAGGATACCCGTGGGGCGGATAATTTGTTCGACCACGACGCCTTCGCATTTCTCGAGTTCGTAATCGGCAGGGGTAGCGCTGACGTATATCGTTTGTCCCGTGTTTGCCTCGAATTCCTCGAAAGTAAGCGGACGGTTGTCAAAAGCGGCGGGAAGCCGGAAGCCGTATTCCACGAGCGATTGTTTGCGGGAGCGGTCGCCCCCGTACATGGCTCTCACCTGTGGTAGCGTCACGTGCGATTCATCGACAACCAACAGGAAATCTTGCGGGAAGTAATCCAGTAAGCAGAATGGACGTACACCTGCGGCACGACCGTCCAGATAACGGGAATAGTTTTCGATTCCGGAACAGTATCCCAGTTCCCGAATCATTTCCAGATCGTAATTTACCCGTTCTTCCAGACGTTTGGCCTCCATGTGTTTCCCGACAGAATTAAGAAAATCGACTTGTATAGTGAGGTCATGTCCTATGTCGTGGATGGCTTTTGCCAACGTGGCTTTGTCCGTGACGAATAAGTTTGCCGGGTAGATGTTCAATGTTTCCATTTCATCCATGGTCTTTCCGGTCTGTGGGCTGAAAGAAGTGATCCGGTCGATTTCATCATCCCAGAATTCTATCCGGTAAGCCATGCCCTCGAAAGTTTCGATGGAGGGGAATATATCCACGGTTTCACCTTTTGCCCGGAAACTTCCCCGTTTGAACTCGAGTTCGTTGTTCACGTAAAGGGCGTCTACCAGACGTCGTAATAATTGATTGCGGGCGATTTTCAGTCCCCGGCGCAGAAAGATGATATTTGCCCCGAAAGCTGTCGGGTCTGCCATACCGTACAGGCAGGAAACAGATGAAACTACGACCACATCCCGTCGTCCGGAGAGGAGGGAAGCGGTTGCCCGTAGGCGTAGTTTATCGATCTCGTCGTTAATAGCGAGGTCTTTTTCTATATAAGTGTTTGTCGTCGGAAGATAAGCTTCCGGCTGATAATAATCGTAATAGGAAACAAAATATTCGACCGCGTTTTCCGGAAAGAACGCTTTGAACTCCGAGTACAACTGTGCGGCTAATGTTTTGTTATGACTTAAAATAAGGGTAGGGCGTTGTACCTTTTCAATGACGTTCGCGATCGTGAATGTTTTCCCCGAACCCGTGACCCCCAGCAACACTTGTCCCGGGGTACCTTCTTCAAGTCCCTGTGTCAGTTGTTTTATTGCTTCCGGTTGGTCGCCGGTGGGTTGAAATTCTGAGGTAAGCTTAAACATGTACTGATTTTAGATTTTAGATTTTAAATTTTAAATTGCAAGATGAGTATATTCAATCTAAAATTTAAAATCATTCAATTTACAATTAAGAAAGTTTGCTCATAAATTTCTCCGGGTTGATGATGAAACGGTCGTGGACGGCTGTTCCGATAGGGGCGGTTTCGTCCCACGCTTCGATTTCAAAGCGAATACGGCGACCGTCGACTTCGGTAATGGTGGCTTTGCAGCCTACTTTTTTGCCCACGGCGGTAGCTTTCACGTGTTTGGTGTTGATTTCAATACCCACGGTATCGCTGTCAGCGTCGAGCATTCCTTCGAGGCATTTAATTGCCGTGTTTTCCATCAATCCGACCATTGCCGGGGTTGCAAATACTTCCAATTTCCCCGAACCGTAAACAGCCGCGGTATCTTTATGCTGAACTGTTATTTCCTGCGTGAACGAGTGTCCTATTTTTATTTCCATGGTGATGTAAAATTTGATTTACAAAGTTACCAAAATATATTGTATCGATTTGCATTTTAAGAAGTTTTCACTAGTGCAATATTTTGTTATAATAGAAATATTGTATATTTTAGCAAAAATCTAAAATGGAGAGTATATGAAATGTTATGTATTATTTGTTTTCATGTTTGTTTTGTTGGTTATTTCATGCGATAAAAATGATAATAATCAAGTAACGTTTCCTTATTCAATAAAATCACAGAAATTACGTGTTCAACAAGATATAAAAGTTTATGTCGGAGGGGTAGAAATTATAGACAAGGATGTGATTAATCGTTTTTTGAATGAGAATCCGAAATTTCCAAATCCAAAAAGAGATGAGCTCAAGGAAACGTTACTTACTTTTCTTAATGCAGAGGAGGTTGTTGTGGATGGAACAGATACATTGAAGGTTCTGGTTGAAGGTGATAAATATACATTTTTTATACGTGGGGAGAAGATTATGTCATCGAAAGAATATGTACACTTCATGACGGGTTTTGGAGATTATTCAAAAATAAAATTATACTGTGCTAGTTACAAATCTGCGGTAAATGTTACTTCTTCCGGTAGCGGTTTTTGGGAAACTCCGGGTTTTGTATCTAAGTCGATAGATCCTTGGACAGGAAATGTCATTGTGGGAAACTATAAATCCATAGGAACAACTTTTAGACTTTGGGATAAGGATAATATTGCCAATATGGGAGCAAAGGACACTCTTGCCATAAAGGAGTATTATTGGGAATTCTATTGATATTAACTAAAATAAAGGCGGATAGCCACGACTACCAGTATCACGAGCAGGAAATAGCGAATGTATTTCGCTCCCCATTTCACGCTGAAGCGTACGCCGAGCCATGCGCCGAGCATATTGCCGCAGGCGAGGATAAGACCTACTTTGAAGTTGACCAGATCGTTGTATATGAAGATTGCTAGAGCGATAATCGTGTAAAAGAGAACGATAAACAGTTTTATGGCATTAGCTTTCAACAGGTCGTAACCGCACCCCAGCACCAGTCCGGCAAGCAGAAAGAAACCGATACCGATTTGGATGAAGCCGCCGTAAATACCGATAAAAAAGAAGATCAGGTTTCGCAGCCACGGTTGTTTCATTTTTGCTTTATCCGCGTTGGCTTTTACCCAAGCGTCGGGATTGAGAAGCAGCATGAAGAACATGATAATCAACAGTCCGGCAATGACTTTTTTGAAGACGTCCTCGTTAATATCTACCGCTATCAAAGCCCCCACGATACTTCCGAGGGCAACGGGGAGCAGAAGTTTGTAATCGGTTTTGAAATCAAGTATTTTCTTTTGTTTGAAACTTCCGACGGAAACCATGTTTTGTAACAAAATGGCAATCCGGTTTGTCGCGTTGGCTACATTTGCCGGAAGACCGATAAAGATCAGGAAGGGCACCACCAACATGGAACCACCTCCGCCCACTGTATTGATAAACCCGGCTGCCATGCCGAGCAATATGGTGATGAGTGCTTCTGTTATTGTCATGGTGCGAAATTACATACTAATTTTAGATTTACAATTGTTAGGAGTATTTTCTCGGGTACCGGAAAAATATGGCTAAAAGGGCGGCTATTCCCATGAGGTACGGGTAATAAAGATATTGCATGATAGCGAGTGGGGTAACAGCTGCTAATCCGGCAGCCATGAGTAGTTGTGCCCCGTAGGGAATGATTCCCTGTACAAAACAGGAGAACGTGTCCAATAAACTGGCCGATTTCCGGGGATCTACGCCAAAACTGGCGGCAATATCCTTGGCAATGGGACCTGCCATGATAAGCGCTATCGTGTTGTTTGCCGTGCAGAGGTTAGCGAAGCTCACGAGCGCGGCAATACTCAATTCTGCTCCTTTTTTCGAGTTCACGCGGGTGGTCAGTTTCTGTATGATGTAGGCGATTCCCCCGTTATAGCGGATCATTTCCAGCATCCCCCCGGCAAGCAGCGTGATGATGATGAGTTCACCCATGCCGGATATCCCTGTTCCCATGGCCGCGATCCAATCCCAGAATCGGATACTTCCGGCAAGGATGCCGACTATGCCCGAGCATAAAATGCCAAGTAACAATACCAACATGACGTTCATTCCGGATAAAGCGGTCGCGAGAACCAGAATGTAGGGGATTATTTTCAACCATTCGATTTCATGGATCACGGGATGCGTGGTTATTTCCGTTCCTTGAAACAGGTAGACAAGAGCGACGAGTGCGGCTACGGGAATGACGATCAGACTGTTTACCTTGAATTTGTCTTTCATGTTGCATCCTTGTGTGCGGGTTGCCACGATGGTCGTGTCGGAGATAAAAGAAAGGTTATCCCCGAACATGGCGCCGCCAACCACGATTGCCACCATGTAGGGCAATGCTATGTCTGTTTGCGCGGCAATACCCGCGGCGACGGGAGTGAGGGCGACAATCGTGCCGACAGAGGTTCCCATCGATAGCGAGATAAAGCAGGCTGCAATGAACATTCCCGCGAGCAGCAAGTTATCCGGGAGAACGGCTAAAGCAAGATTTACCGTGGCATCGACGGCTCCAACCGCTTTGGCGGTCTGGGCGAAAGCTCCGGCAAGAATGAAAATCCACACCATAAGCATGATGTTGCTGTTTGCCGCTCCTCTACAAAATAAATCTACTCGTTTGTGTAACTTGCCTCCCGAAGATATTGCCACGGCAACCACGGATGATACGAGAAACGCTACCGTGATGGGCATCTTGTAGAAGTCTCCGATGATAATTGAAGCTACCAAGTAGATTAGTAGAAAGACAATCAGTGGTATCAGTGCGAAAAAGCGTGGTTTCGGTTCTTGGTTCATCTTTTTGATTTTTTCAAAATACTTGTTTCACTATCTCTTGTATGTTTTCCGATTTTCCCATGGTATAATAGTGGACAGCGGGAACGCCATGCGCGATCAGCTCCTTGCTTTGTGTCACGCACCACTCGATACCGACTTGGTTGATTTCCTTGTTGTTTTTACAGGAGCGGATTTCTTTCACCAACTCTTGGGGAATATCAATGCTGAATGTACGGGGCAGCATCTCCAAATGTTTGAGCGTGGAGATCGGTTTTAATCCCGGAACAATCGGAACCGTGATTCCTTGCGCCCGGCATTTTTCCACGAACCGGAAGAATTTAGAGTTGTCGAAAAACATTTGAGTCACGATATAATTTGCCCCGGCATCTACTTTTCGTTTCAGGTTTTCGATATCACAGGCTTGGTTCGGCGCCTCGTAATGTTTTTCCGGGTAACCAGCCACGCCGATACAGAAATTCGTGGGAACGGAGTCCGTCAAAGTATCATCAAGATATTGCCCGTGATTCATGCGGTATATCTGTTCGACTAACTCGCAACTGTATTTGTGTCCGTCTTCTTCGGGTGAGAAAAAACGCTGTCCCGGTATGGGATCTCCCCGGAGAGCCATTATGTTCTCGATGTCGAGAAAGTTCAGATCAATCAATTCGTTTTCGATTTTGTGGCGGGTAGCCCCACCGCACACGATATGCGGAACCATATCCACGTTGTATCTTCTCATGATGGCGGCTGCCAGAGCTACCGTACCCGGACGCTTCGTGACGGTAACTTTTTTAATTGTTCCGTCTGGTAATTCCCTGTATTCCAATTCATCCCGGTGGAACGTGATATTGATAAACGGGGGAGCGAGAGCGATAAGCGGCTCAATTGCCTCGTATATCTTGTTAATATCTCCCCCTTTCAGCGGTGGCACCAGCTCGAAAGAGAATACCGCTTTATCTGATTTGTTTAAGATGTCAATAACTTTCATGATTTTAGATTTTAAATTTTAGATTTTAGATTCCCTGCGCTTGAACCAACGCTTCAACTACCCCCTCTTTAGCTTTTATCTTATTTCAGCGTTTACACGCTGAAATATTTTGCTTCCGGGTGTGAGATCAGCATTCCGCAGAGGCTGGTTGAGGGATAGATTGAATATCCTTCTGTCAGTTGTACCCCGATTTGGGCGGGTGCATCTAATGCTTCGAAAGCGATCTTTTTTAACGCGTGATCCGGGCAAGAGGGGTAACCGAAAGCGGGACGGATGACACGCGTACCCTCGTTTATCTGCTCCTGCATCCATTCTGCGCAGGCTTCCGTCAGTCGGGCGCACAGGCTTTCCCGTAGAAGGTGCTCGAAATCACGACAGTCGTTACACTTGTGCTTGTCGGATACTTTCAGGCAGAACAAACCGACACTTCCCGTCCCTTTCTCTTTGGGGATCACGAAGTCTGCCAAAGAGATACATTCTTGCAGGTCTGCCTGTTGCCGGGGCATCGGGAAGCGGAATTTGCCATCCAGCACGATTTCGTCGTTTTCCGAACAGGCATCGAAAAAGCGCACGATGATGGAAGCGTCAAATTCGTTGCCGGCAATGACTTTCCCCAACATATCCAGTGCTGCCTGATAAGTGCGGTCAGCCTCGTCATTCGTGTAAACGATCTCCGGGTATTTTCCTTTGAATCCCCAGAAATGGAAGAACGGGGTCCAGTCAATTCTTTCCACGAGGTCTTCGATATTAAGGTGTTTTACCAGTAAATTGTGTTCCCCGAATGTTGTCGGTTGAACGTTATCCCAATTAAAGCGTGGCGCTCTTCGGCGGGCTTCTTCAAGCGATATGTGTTTTTGTTGACGGTGGTAATAATGCGTCCGGATTTCTTCCTGCTCCCGTTTGAGTTCACGGGTATAATTTTCCCGGTCGTTCAGCAAACGTTTTATGATTCCCACGGTACGTGAAGCATCCCCCCCGGGTACAACACAATGATCATATTTGGGTGCCAGTTTCACAGCCGTGTGCACGGATGAGGTGGTTGCACCTCCCACGATTAGCGGTACTTGCAGTTGTTCTTTCTGTAACAGTTCGCATAGATTTTCCATTTCCCCCAGTGAGGGAGTGATCAATCCGCTAACCCCGACAATATCCGCCTCGTGTTCTTTAATAGCCTCGATAATCCTTTGGTTGTCTACCATGACACCAAGGTCGATCACTTCCAGATTATTACACGTTAATACAATGTTTACAATGTTTTTGCCGATGTCATGCACGTCGCCTTTTACCGTGGCAAGAATTACTCTGGGCAATCGTTTCACGTTTTGTGCCGCCGCGTTATGGCGTTCTATTTCGGGTTGCAGGATATTCACCGCTTCTTTCATCACTTTTGCCGATTTCACCACTTGCGGGAGGAACATTTTGCCGTCCCCGAAAAATTCGCCTACGCGCTCCATGCCTTTCATGAGCGGTCCCTCGATGATTTCTACCGGATTGGAATACCGGGCGAGGGCCTCTTCTATGTCCGCGGGAAGATAGTCCGTGATGCCTTTCACGAGCGCGTGTCCCAAGCGCTCTTCCAGCGGGCGGATGCGCCATTCCTCGTTTTGTACGTTTTTGTTTTCGCCCTTTACTTCTTTATATTTCTCGGCTAGGGCGATTAATGTTTCCGTGGCCTCCGGAGCGCGGTTTAAGACAACATCTTCCACTGCTTTCAGAAGTTCCGGGTTGATTTCGTCATACACTTGCAACATGGCGGGATTGACGATAGCCATATCCAGTCCCGCCCGTATCGCGTGGTACAGGAAAACGGAATGCATGGCTTCCCGCACGGTATTGTTACCGCGGAACGAGAAAGAGAGGTTGGATACTCCGCCCGATGTGCGGCAGCCTTTCAGGTTCTGTTTTATCCAGCGCACGGCTTCGATGAAGTCCACTGCGTAATTGTTATGTTCGTCGATACCCGTGCCGATAGCGAGGATATTCACGTCAAAGACAATATTTTCGGGGGTAAATCCGGCACGGGTAGTCAGTAATCGGTAAGCGCGTTGGCAGATGTCTATTTTCCGTTGGAAAGTGGTTGCCTGTCCTTCCTCGTCAAAAGCCATAACCACGACTGCTGCCCCGAGGCGTTGTATCGCTTTCGCCTTGTGCAGAAATTCTTCTTCCCCTTCTTTCAAGCTGATGGAGTTCACGATACATTTCCCTTGCGAATTTTTCAATCCTGCAAGAATGGTTTCCCATTTCGACGAATCGATCATCAAGGGTGCCTTGGCTATATCCGGTTCGTTGCTGATTATACGAATGAAGCGTTCCATTTCCGCCGTGCCGTCCAGCATGGCATCGTCCATGTTGATGTCTATGATGGACGCTCCCGCCTCGATTTGTTTGCGGGCGATGATAGCGGCTTCCGTGTAATTCTTTTCCCGTATCAGACGGGCGAATTTGGCGGAACCTGCTACGTTGGTGCGTTCCCCGATATTGATAAAATTGCTTTGCTCTTTATCAACAATTACAGTTTCCAGTCCGCTCACTTTCAACCGGTGTTCCGAAACCGGGATTTCACGGGGAGGGATGTTTTTCAACACTTCGGCGATAGCCCGAATGTGTTCGGGTGTCGTTCCGCAACATCCGCCCGCGATGTTGATTAACCCTTCTTTTGCCATATTTTGCAGGCATTGTGCCGTGAATTCGGGAGATTCGTCGTATTCACCCATTTCGTTGGGAAGCCCGGCATTCGGGTAGATGCTGATCGCGCAAGGTATATGTGGCGCCAGCTCCCGGATGAATTGGTGTAATTCTTTTGCCCCGAACGAGCAGTTTAACCCGAAACTCACGATGGGGTAGTGGGACAAACTGGTGAACAGTGCATCCAGTGATTGCCCTGTCAGCGTACGACCGCTTTTGTCGTTGATCGTTGCCGAGAGCATCACGGGGAGTTGTGTCCCGCGTTCCTCCTGTACTTTGGCGATAGCATACAAGGCTGCCTTGGCATTCAGGCCGTCATAAATGGTTTCCACGAGCAAGAGATCTACGCCTCCCTCGATTAGTGCGGTAACTTGGGTAGTGTAAGCCGCGACTAATGTGTCGAAGTCCACGATACGGTAGGCGGGCTGTTCCGGATCGGGGGCAAGCGTGAGAGATTTGTCCGTGGGACCGATACTTCCTGCCACGAGTATTTCGCGTTCTCGGCAGGCGGTAGCCGCTTCTTTGGCGATTCGTGCCCCTTCCCGGTTTATTCGGGTAATCCATTCCGTGCACCCGTATTCGGCTTGGGATACGGCATTGGCGTTGAACGTGTTTGTTTCTATAATATCGGCACCCGCTTCAATATAACTTTGATGCACTCGGCGAATCACGTCGGGACGGGTGATATTCAACACGTCGTTGTTGCCTTTCAAGGGGATAGGGTGCCCCGCGAATTCTTCTCCCCGGAAATCGGCTTCCGTTAATCCGAATTTTTGTAGGGCTGTCCCCGTGGCTCCGTCGAGGATGAGGATGCGTTTGTTGTCGCCTGCGGCGAGTTGCAGGTTGCAGGTTGCATTTGCCTTTGGCAAGTTACAGGTTACAGGAACTCCCGTGTCGGTGTTGTTTGGTTGTATGTCTTTGTATGTTTTCATTTCTAAATTTCTTCATTTCCAAATCTTCAGATCAAATATTCCGTGAATACCGATTTTATCGTCTTTGATACAAATAGCTCCTAGGATTTCGTCTTTTTTTCCTATCTCTTCCATGCAGGGGGCAATGTCCTCCACGGTCTGTATCCGGTTGGCGAAGGCAGTGGCGTATGTATCGGCCAAAGCACAGTCTTTGCAGATAATCATTACCGCGTCCGCTTTCCCGAAACTGAGCGATGGACCTACGGTGCCCGATGAGGTGCATATTCCCAGCGGGGCATATCCGGCGTTGATCGTGAAACCTACTTTCTCGGACAGGGGAGATTGCCCGGCGAACACGGCGATATCCATGTCTGTCCGGATGTCGGCGTATATATCTCCGCCGTTTTCCACGATAATCTCTTGTACCCCGAACTTTTCTTTGACTTCTATGCCTATTTCGCGGGCGACAGCTCCGGCAACGGCACTCATGGGACCGATGCCCGAACGGACAGCCACTTCCGCCATCTCACGGAAAATAACCGGTGCTGTCGGTTGTGCCTCGTGTGGTACCAATGCTTTCAAGTAGTCCGGATCTTGGGCTATGTAAGCGTCCATTTTCTCCCGTAACGCCCGTACACGGGTTTCCGTGAAGACGGGAATCTCCGGGTGAAACGAGGCTTTGTCAATCCCTATCCACAAATCGGTTTCCTTGAAAGCGACCGTGAAAGAATACCAGCGCTCTTCCTGTAAATGTTCCCTGTATGTACGATCTTTGTATTCCATTTGAGTTCGTAAAGTTTATAAGGTTTGTAAAGTTTATAAAGTGTCTAGTGTTATTATTTTTGCTTTCATAAGGTCTGCTAACTTTATAAACCTTATGAACTTTATAAACTTTATAAACTAATTCAGCGAATCGCTGAATTCAATCTTGAAAAGTTTCAGCGGGCAGGCTTTCAGACATAGCTTGCAGGCGATACACTTTTCCGGGTTGAATTGCAGTTTCCAGTCCGGAGCCTCAATAGTCAAGGCGTGGGAGAAACAGGCGGACGCACAGTTGCCGCAATTGATGCAACGGGTTTCGTCATACGAGATTTTGCTGGAAACGGGACTCACGGTGACTCCGTTGTCGTTCAGAAATGCGATAGCTTGTTCTATACGCAATTCGTCGGCATCCATTTCAATGAGTAAAGAGCCGGTTCTTCCGGGTTGTATTTCTCCTTTCAGTATATTTATTTTTATATCATAAATACGAATCAATTCGTATGTCAAAGGTCTGTCTGTTGCGTCGACCGGGAAGGTCAATATTACTTTTTTCAAACCGATCATTTTTTCAATAGATTCTTCAATAATTTTTTTAATGCAGGATTAGAAGGCCGGAGTGCTTCGGTATCTACCCAATTGCCTTCTTTATCGATCAGGATAAACCGGGGAATAGAACCGACATGTAACTCTTCCGGGAGGTAACTCCAATCACCGGCCCACAATTGTACGCCTCCTAATTGATGTTCCCGGACATATTCTTTCCATTTTTTCCGGTTTTTATCTATGGAGATACTGATAAATTCAATCTCTTTTCCCTGAAATTCAGCCTCCAACTGTTGTAAATAAGGGATCTCAGCTTTACAGGGAGCACACCAGGTCGCCCAAACATCGATAAACTTATATTTCCCCCGGAAATCGGCCATGGAGCGGTAGTGTCCGGCTGTGTCGGGAAAGATAAAATTAGAAGCCCGTTCTCCTTTTTGAAGGGTAGAATGGGGGCGTCCCCGGTACTGACATAACCGCAGGCGTTGTTCCTCATTTTGCATCAA
>OGKG01000659.1_pt1 | contig 44338 bp, 27 predicted proteins | sample 1572201 | NCBI WGS metagenome assembly OGKG01 (sample SAMEA2582146, study PRJEB24529) | metagenome | biome: Human gut stool | place: China | collected 2011 | reverse complement strand
TTTGGCTGTCATAAAACCGATATATTTTAAGTATACTATATTTTGAAGTTAATAATATTGCATAATCTATTGTTGCTCCTAATTGAATTGTTCCTATTACTATTGAGGCTATAAATGGTAATGTTGTATTTGTATATGTTGATATTCCCATATTTAAGAATATTGCAAATTCTATTACTACCATTAATATTACTGGTAATGAAATTGATTTTAATACAAATATCATTATTACAAATATTACTGCTATTGATACACTATTTACACTATTGAAGTCATGGTCACTTATTTCTACTAAGTCTTTCATTAGTGGTCCTTCTCCTGCTAGTAATGCATCACTGTCATATTCTTTTATTATTGTATTTATTTTATCTACTTGTTCATTTAATTCATCTGTTGCTAGTTCGTAGTCTGAGCTAATTACAACTAGTTGGTATTTATCATTTTGAAGTACATTTCTTATGCTTTCTGGTATTATTTCTTCTGGTAATCCATTATCTGCAAGTGTTGAATAACCTAATGCAAATTCAACTCCATCTAAGTCTTCTATTTTATCTAACATTTCATTTACTTTGTAGCTTGGTACATCTTTATCTATTAATGCAAGTTCTGTTGATACCATGTTAAATTTTTCTTCTAAGGCATTTGTTGCTTCTATACTTGGTAATGTTTGTGGTAATGTTTTATTTAAATCATAATAAACACTTATATTTGAATATCCATAAATTGCTACTGGTAATATTATTAGAAATACTACTATAATTGCTTTATAATGTTTTATATTGAAGTTTTTTAATTTTTCAAATCTTGGTAAGATTTCTTTATGTTTTGTTTTTTCTATTGCTTTGTCAAATATTAAAAGCATTGCTGGTAATACAGTTACAACTGAAACTACTCCTAAGAATACTCCTTTTGCCATTACTATTCCTATATCTTTTCCTAGTGTCAAGTTCATACTACATAATGCTAAGAAACCTGCTATTGTTGTTAGTGAACTTCCTACTACTGATACTAAGGTTTTTGATATTGCATGTGCCATTGCTTCGTCATTGTCTTTGTAATTTTCTTTTTCTGCTTTATAACTATGATATAAGAAGATTGCAAAGTCCATTGTTACACCTAATTGTAAAACAGCACTTATTGCTTTTGTTATATAAGATATTTCTCCTAAGAATATGTTTGAACCCATATTATAAAGAATTGCAATTCCTATACTTGCTAAAAGAAATACTGGTGCTAGATATGAGTCTAATGCAAATTGTAAAACTATCATACATAATACAACTGCTATGACTACATATGTTACTATCTCTGAATTTGCTATATCTTTTGTATCTAATACTAATGCTGACATTCCACTTATTTTACATTGTTTGTCTGCTATTTTTCTTAGTTGTTCTATTGATTCTAGTGTTTTGTCTGATGATATTCCTTCTTTGAATGTTACTAAAATTGCTGTATCTCCATCTTTGTATGCTATATCTTTTATATTATCTGGTAACATTTCTACTGGAACATTTGCCCCTAATAAATCTGCTACACTTACTACTTTTTCTACATTGTCTAATTGTTTGAATTTGTCCTCTAATTTTTGTATATCTTTTGTACTCATGTTTTCTGTAATTACAATTGAGTATGAACCCATATTAAATTCGTTTGTTAATATGTTTTCACCTTGAACTGTATCTACATTGTCTGGCAAATATGCCAATATGTCATAATTAATTCTTGTTGCTTTCATTCCTATTACTGATGGAATTAAAAGTAATAATGCTATTGCAAGTATTATCTTTTTGTGCTTGCATATTTTCTCTGCTATTTTTAACATTTTTTCTCTCCCTTCCTTTTTCAGTCATAAATTATCTTTATGACCATTAGTCACTTTCTATATAATACTACTTTTGTGACCGTTGGTCAATACTTTTTGCAAAATTTATTAAATTTCTTGACCAAAAGTCAATTTTGTGCAATAATAATATTATGCGGGGTGTAATAATATATGAAAAATGATAAAGAAGAAAAAGAAAATAGATTATTAAATACAGCATTTAGATTATTTACTGAAAAAGGAATAAAAGAAACCTCTATTCAAGAAATTGTTGATAATGCTAGTGTAGCAAAAGGAACTTTTTATTTATATTTTAGAGATAAATACGAAATTAGAGATATTTTAATTGTAAAAAAATCTCAAAAATTATTTGAGGACAGTTTGAAGTCTCTTAGAAAAAATTATATATCAGATTTTTCTGATAGTATTATTTATATTATTAATTATGTAATTGATGAATTAACTAAAAATCCTCTTTTATTAAAATTTATTTCCAAGAATTTATCTTGGGGTGTTTATAATAAAGCGGTTTTAAATATATATGACAAAACAGGAAATGATACTAACAATGAACTTACTCTTCACGACTTATTTATAAATGGTATTAAGGAAAATAATATAAAGCTTTCAAACCCAGACGTAACTTTATTTATGATTATAGAGTTAGTTGGTTCTACTTGCTTTAATTCAATTCTTTATAAAGAGCCTTTACCTATTGAAGAGTATAAGCCTTATTTATATAAAACAATACGAAATTTAATAAAATCAGAAGAATGATATTTATTGTGGGAAGTACGAAATTTGTATATTTTGTGCTTCTTCTTTTCTTATTGCTATTATACTTCCACGAACAAAAAAAGCTCTTGGATCTTTTGATGGGCTTACTAAAACTGGAACAATCTTTGTCCCTTTTACAAGTCCTAAATCCAATAGCCTTCTTTTTATATTTCCTATACATTCTATATTCTCTATTTTCCCATATTCATTTAATGGTAATTTATCTAATGTTGTTATTGTTTCCATTTTAATCCTCCAAAATACAATTCTTTATTATATTATATTTTGTCGAATTTTAAATGTTACTGTTCTAGTTTATGTTCTCTTGTGTAAATTTGTGCATCTGCATCCATTTCGTTTTTTACATTTTCTATTATTTGTTCTGTTGATATTTTGTCTTTGTATTTATCTAAATCTCTTAATAGCTTATCTTTTATTTCTTTTTCTGTAAACACTTCATTTATTGATTGTTCTCCATCTTCGTTTTCATAATTCTGAATTTGTCTTACATAGTAATCAATATCTATGTGTTCATGAGTTTCAGTATATTCTTTTCCACCATTTTCTGTATGTTCTTCAATTTCATCTTGGACTTTATCATTTTGATAAACTCCTTGGTTTCTGTTAAATACTCTTCTTGTTTCTACTGGAATTTTTTTAGTTTTTGATGTTTCTATTTGAATACCTACATTTTCATTTTCTTCTTTTGTTTTTTGATATAAGAACATATTTACATTTCCCATATCATTTTCACACCCAATACTTGCCCCATTTGATTTTCTTGTATATACAGATTGGTCTTTGTTATCTCTTGTTGCTGTACTATCTGCTCTTACTTTTGTTTGTTCTCTACTTGCATTATTACCAACTGTTTTGTCCATTTCAAATTCATCATTTAAAACCTTTGCAGTTCCATCATTTTTCATTCCTACCAAAGAATAGGTTGTATTATTTATTTTTTCCTTTGATTTTTTTGAAATATCTTTAATATTATCTGAATATATTACAAATATACTATCATATTCTTTCAAATCAAGTCTTTGTGCTAAATTTTCTTTTCCATCAACTTTTGTATTTAAATCTACTTTTTGAATTCCATTTACTTTTACTTTTTCAGCTTGTTTATCTGTTAAACTATTTTCTTCTTTTTTATTTTCTTCTTTTTCTTCATTTAACTCTTCAAGTTCTTCTTCAGACATCTTATCTAATTCTGTTTGAACCTCTTCTGGTTTTATTTTTTTACCTAAATATGCTGATAAAACTTCTGCTAATTCTTTATTTTGTAAATTATTTAAAGAATATTCATTTAGCTCTTTATCTGAAACTTTTTCTAATAAGTCACTTACTGCTTGCATTTTATCTGGTTCAGAATTTGCAAAATTTGATTGATAAATGACATCATTATTTTCTAATCCACCACCTATGCATTTATCTCCTAAATAATAATTTTTTTGTTCTGTTATTCTTTCTTTTCCATTTTCATTAATTTCTTTAATTTGTTTCTCCACTATGAAAACAGCATCAGAAATATCTTTTCCATTTACTTTGTCTTTCCAAGTGGCTTTTCCTACATATTTTATATCTTTAATTTCTACTTTTTTATTTTCTGTATTTTGTTCAGCTATTTCATTTTCTAAAGTATCTTTAAAACTTTGTTCTATATTTAAAATTTCTTTTTCTTTTTTATTCATAATAGCACTTCCTATCTATTAATTATTACATATTAATTGTACCCTATTACTTAATAACTGTCAAATTTTCCAAGTCAATTTTAAACTATTGACACATATTATATAATAGTTTAAAATATAATTATTAGATAGATTTTAGGGAGTTTAGATGGAAAGTTTATTACAAAAAATTTATAGTAATGATGAATTTATTCAAATGATAGATGACTTATTAAATAATGACACAGTAAAACAAATGAAAAACTTTAGGCAACATTATGAAACTAGCTGTTTTGACCATTGCCTAATAGCTTCATATTACTGTTATTTATATGGAAAAAAATTTAATTTAGATTATGTTTCTTGTGCTAGAGCAGCAATGCTACATGATTTATTTTTATATGATTGGAGAAAAAAACAAGATGATAGAAAAGGGCTTCATGCTTTTACTCATCCAAAAACTGCATATAAAAATGCTTCTAAATTATTTGCTTTAAATGAAAAAGAAAAAGATATTATTTTAAAACATATGTGGCCAGTTACTATTGCTTTACCTAAGTATAAAGAAAGTTATTTATTAACTTTAGTAGATAAATACTGTGCTTTAAATGAATCTTATCAAGAAATTTATAATAGATTTTGTCAAAAGAAATTATTTAGATATGCTTATGTTTTTTTATGTGTATTATTTATAAGGCTATAACCAATAATTGATTATAGCCTTATTTTTGTTATTTTTTTAATTCCTTATATCTTTTAATTTTCATAGTAGATGTTTTTTCAAATTCGCCATCTTTAATTTCAAGAGCTTTTACTGCTTTATAAGAATTTAATTTTTTATTTTCTTCTTTTATTTTTTTCCAAATTATATCATATATTTCTTGGTCTGAAATATCTCCATATAATTCTTTTATTTTTTCTTTATCTGGAATTACTCTTGCTGTTATAATTAATTCTTCCGCCTCTTTTCTACTATTGTTTTCTGGCTCTTTTCCATATACCATTACTTCTTTTATTTCATCAAGTTTTTCTAATAGCATTTCTATTTCTTCTGGATATATGTTTTTTCCGTTTTGTGTTACTATAACATTTTTACTTCTTCCTGTTATGAATATAAATCCATCTTTATCTATGTAACCAATATCTCCTGAACGGAAATAACCATCTGCATCTATTACTTTTTTTGTTTCTTCTTCATCTTCATAGTAACCCATCATTAAAGTTGGTGATTTTATTAATATATCTCCTTCTCCATTTTCATTTGGATTTTCTACTTTTATGTCAGCTTGAACAATTGCTTTTCCTGCTGAACCTACTGATGTTTTATATTCTGGTGTAAGTGCTGCAATTGGAGCTGTTTCTGTTAATCCATAACCTTGTAAGAATGTTATTCCTATTCCTTCTAACCATTCTCCAACTTTTTTGTCAATTGGTGCTGCTGCTGATACTATTATTCTTAATCTTCCACCTAAGTTTTCATATATTTCTTTAAATACTTTTCTTTTTATATCGATTCCTGTTGTTTTTAATGCATTTGTTATTCCAATCATTGAGTTAACCATTTTATCTTTTTTGCTTTTTACAATTTTTTCATTTATTTTCTTGTATAAACTTTCTACTAATAGAGGAACTGTTAAAATTGCTGTTGGATGTGCTTCTTGTAAATTTGGTACTATATATCTTAAACCTTCACATATTGCTACTGCTGAACCAGTTGATATTGGTAACAAAAAGCCTATTGTTGATTCATAACAATGATGTAATGGTAATACTGAAAATAACATATCATTTGGATACAATTTAACATATGCTGATACAGCATTTATATTTTCTGCTAAATTTCTATTATTTAACATAACTCCTTTTGCATTTGATGTAGTTCCTGATGTAAAGAATAATATTCTAAATTCTTCTGGATCTATTTCTATTTCAGCGAAACTATTATTTCCTGTTTTTATAATATTTTTTCCTAAACTTATTAAAGCATTAATTCCTACATCTTTGCCTTCTAATGGTTTATCTGATTTCATCTCTATAAAATATTCGACTTCTGGAATATTTTCTTTTACTTTTTTGATGTCTTCTGCTTTTTTAGGAGAATATATAACTGCACTTGCTCTTGATCTTCTTATAATATTTTCTAATTCATTTTCTGGTAATTCTCTATCTGTTGGTACAGCAATACCAACTCCGCATAGTATTGCCATATAAGACACATACCATCCGTATTGTGTTTCTCCAACAATTACAACTCTTTTATCTTTTAAATTTAATACACTTGTTAAAGCTGTTCCTAAACCAAAAACATCTTCTTTAAATTCTTTATATGTTGTTATTTTATATGGTGTTTTATGGTCAGGTTTTTCTAATATACAATCTTCTTCAGGGTATTTTTCAACTGAATTCAAGAAAAATTCTTTTACTGTTTTATAATGTGTCATATCCTCATATGGTGTATTTCTTTTTTCTTTTGAATTCTTTCTTTGTATTTTTTCATAATCAATATTATTTAATTCTTCTTCTACATTCATTTTCATGTTTTTAAATTTAATCTTTGGCATTTTAAAATCAATAATACTCATTTTGTTTACCTCTCTTTTATTAACTTTCTCATATTATATATAAATTCATAAAATTTTTCAAGTACATTTTATACTATTTGGTCAGTTTTCGTTATTAGCTGGTAATTTACGGTAACAGGAGGAGGTGATATGTTAAAAAAGAACGGGAAAACCCGCTCTTTTTACTCTATTTTACTTCTTTTGAAGTTTTTTTATATAATACATAACTAAATGTTCCAACTATTGCAATAACAACTATTGCTATTACTCCACCTTGTTCAATTCCAGTTTTTGGTAATGTTGTCTTTTTTGTAACAGTATTATCTTTTAAAGTTGTATTTTGTTTCGTAGTATTAGTAGTGGTGTTTGTAGTTGTTGTTGTATTACTAATTGTATTTTCATTTTTGCTTATTGCATCTGAATCTGCATTAATTGTTACAGAAGCATTGTTTACATTTATATCTCCTGTACCACCATCTTGAACTCTACCACCAGATACTACAATGTCTTTTAATGTTACTGTTGTTGATTTAACACTAAGAGTTGATTTTACTTTTAATGTTATTGTTAATACTGTTTCACCTTTTGTAACTTTTGAATTTTTTACTGCTGTTAACATATTTGTTGATGAAGCATATGTTGGTGTCCAACTATTACTTGCAATTAAGTTTGATGTTTCTACTGTTTCAAAAACATTTTTGTCGTAGTTTAATTCTGCTGTAATTGTATCGATACCATTTCCAGCATCAATATTTCCTAAACTCATTGTTACTGTTACAGTATCACCTGCCTTTAATTTTGAGTTACTTGATAATGTCATTCCTACTGAAGCTGCATTTGATATTGTAGAAATTACTACTATTAATGCCATAATGCTTACTGTTAATAATGTTTTTAATTTTGTTTTCATCACGTGTTTCTCCTTTCATTATTTATATTTTAAAGTTAAAAATTTAAAATCTTATTCATTTGTTTTTTTGTCTAAGCTCTTATCATATGTTAATTTTATATTTTTTAATATTGTATTATTTATTGTTGATAAATCTGTTGCTGTTAATTTCTGATTATCATCTAAATCTGCTGCTTTAAATTCAAGCTCTCCTAATTTAGTATCTTTTAGTATTGCTTGATTTAATGTTGATAAATCTACTGCTGATACTTTTCCATCTCCATCTAAGTCTCCCATTACAATTGCTGTTAATTGAATTTGTTGTTCATATCTAGTAACTTTTATCTTCATTCCTGTTCCTACAATTTCATCTTCTGTTATTTCTTTTCCATTTTTATCTATAACAGATATTATTCCGTTTGTATCACAATTTTCCATTAATTGTTTTAATGTTGTTTCTGGTTGTATTTTATCTAAATAGATATCTCCATCTTCATAATTGTCTATATCATTTTCTCCAACTTTATATTTTTCAGATTTTAGATATAATTTATCATCTTTCCATTGAGCATATAATATTATATTTTCCAATTTAGAAGTATCTATACTTTCTACTTTGTTTCCTCCAACTGCTTTATCATACCATCCTAGGAATTTAGACCCTTCTTTATCTTCTAGATTTTCTAATGTTATATTACTGTCTTTTATTGTGTAACTTGTTGGATTTTTAGAATTGTCGCAATCTCTAATATTATTGTATATTATTTTATATTGGATGATTGTTACTTCATATATTGCTGTAACAGTAGTATCACCTTGTATACTTTCAAGTGCATCTTGATTTTCCCAACCTTTGAATTTTGATTCATATCCTGGAATTATTTTTGTAGAAACCGGTGTTTTTCCTGAATATACTATTTTATTTCCATATTGAGCTAATGTTGTATAAAGTACACTTCCATCATCATTTTTAAATGTTACTGTGTATTTTTTTACACTCCAACTTGCTGTTAATGTTGTATTTTTTGTTATATTTACAATATCACTTGATTTTATAAGATTTCCATCTTCTGTATACCATCCATCAAAATCATATCCTTCTTTTGTTGGTGTTGGTAATTCTCCATATGCTTGTCCATATGTTACTTCTTTAGAATTTTGTTCAAGTGTTACTCCATTTCCATCAAATGTTATAGTATATTTATTTGCCTCCCATTGTGCATATAATGTTGTATTACTTTCTGGCATATATGATGTTTCAACTTTTGTTCCACCATTTTCTTGTGTAAACCAACCTTTAAATGTGTATCCTTCTTTTGTTGGTATTGGTAATGTTACTTTATTTGAAGTATAGTTAGCTACTATTTCTCCATTTCCATTTCCAAATGTATACGTTGTGCCGGCTATTGTACCACTTCCTTTTTTTGTCCATCCATTAAAGCTTTTTGTTTGTACAACACTTGTTGTATTTTCACTATCATTTAATGTTACTGTATATCCTTTTGGTGCTATAGGATTTGATATTTCTCTTGTAGAATTATATGTTCCTACTACTGTTTGAATTTCAGAACTTTCATTCCATGTACCACCATTTGGATTTACTGTTAATGTATAGCTTTCTCCTTGCCATTTTGCTATTAATGTTATATTTTCTGTTATATTAACATTATCATTTTCAGATATTTTTGTTCCGTTACTTGTAAACCATCCATCGAATGTATATCCATCTTTTGTTGGTGTTGGTAATGTTCCATATTTTTCTCCATATGTTACTTCTTTTGTTGTTGTTGAATTTTGTCCTCCATCATTATTAAATGTTATTGTATATTTATTTGCTGTCCAATGAGAATATAATGTTATATCATTGTTTGGAGTATATGGAGAATTTACTTTATTTCCTCCTGTTGATTCTGTATACCAACCATTAAATGTATATCCATCTTTTGTTGGTGTTGGTAATGTTACAACATTTGCTGTATATTCGGCAGTTAATGTTCCATCCCCATTTCCAAATGTATATGTTGTGTTGTCTCTTATATTTCCACTTCCTGAATTTATCCATCTACTAAATGTTTTTGTTTGTACAATACTATTTGTTCTACCATTATCATTCAATGTAACTGTATAACCATTTGGTGCTGTTGGGTTTGCTATTGTTTTTGTTGAATTATATGTTCCTACTACTGTTTGATTTGATGCACTTCCATTCCAAACTCCTCCATTTGGATTTACTGTTAATGTATATTCAGTTTCATTCCATTGTGCAAACAATGTTGTTGATTCTGTTGGTGTATATGCATCTCCTGCTCCACCAACTCTTGTTCCTCCTGTTCCTGATGTATACCATCCTTTAAGTGTAGATCCTGTTTTTGTTGCATTTGGTAATGTGACATTATTTCCTGTATATTGTGCTGTTAATGTTCCATTTGAAGTTCCATATGTATATGTTGGCGCTACAAATGTTCCTCCACCTGTTAATTTCCAACCATCAAATGCTGTTGTTTGTATTTGTTGTAATGAATCTGTACTTGTTCCACCATTTGTATTAAATCTAACTGTATATCCACTTGGTGTTGCTGTTGGATTTGCTATTGTTTTTGTTGTTCCATATCCTTGTTCAAAATTTTGTGATGTTGTATTTCCATTCCAAGTTCCGCCATTTGGGTTTACTGTTAATGTATATTTTATTACTTCCCAACTTGCTTTTAATGTTATATTTGTTGATGTATCAACTGTTGTTGTTTCTTCTATTTTTGTTGTATCCTTATACCAACCTTTAAATATATTTCCAGTTTTTGTTGGTGTTGGTAATGTTCCATATGTTCCACCATTTCTTACTTTTTTTGTTGTTGGATTAACATTTCCACCATCTGGATCGAATATTACTGTATATTCACTTCCTAACCATCTAGCAGTTAATGTTGTATTGCTTGTTATATTTACAGTATCACTTTCTGTTACTTTCGTACTTCCATTATACCAACCATCAAATGTATAACCTGCTTTTGTTGGTGTTGGTAATGTTCCGTATGTTTGCCCATATGATACTTCTTTCGTTGTTATTGTATTTTGTCCTCCTGCATTATCAAATGTTATTGTATATCTATTTGCTGTCCAATGTGCATATAATGTTGTATTATTTGTTGGCATATATGGTGATGTTATTTTATTTCCATCTGTTGCTGCTGTATACCAACCATCAAACACATATCCAGTTTTTGATGGTGTTGGTAAGTTTACACTATTTGCTGTATAATTTGCTGTTATTGTTCCATCTCCTGCTCCATATGTATATGTTGTTCCACTTATGCTTCCGCTTCCTGCATTTGTCCATCCACTAAATGTTTTAGTTTGAACTATGTTACTTGTTGTTCCATTATCATTTAATATTACAGTATAACCATTTGGTGCTGTTGGATTTGATATTGTTTTTGTTGAATTGTATGTTCCATTTAAAGTTTGGCTTGAACTACTTCCATTCCATGTTCCACTATTTGGATTTACTGTCAATGTGTATTGTACTTCATTCCATTGAGCAAACAATGTTGTTGTAGATGATGGTGTATATGATTCACCTGCTCCACCTACTCTTGATCCGCCTGATAATTGTGTATACCAACCATTAAATGTTGCTCCTGTTTTTGTTGGTGTTGGTAATGTTATTGCATCTCCTACATATTGTGCTGTTAATGTTCCAGCTGTATCTCCAAATGTATATGTTGTTCCATTTAATTGTCCTCCACCAGTTAGATTCCAGTTAGAAAAACTTTGAGTTTGTGTTATTTGATTTATTGTATTTCCTCCGTTAGAATTAAATCTTACAATATAACCATTTGGTCCACTTGTTGGATTGCTTATAGCTTTTGTTGTTTGATAATCCTGTGTATATGTTTGTGTTGTTGTTCTTCCTTCCCAAATTCCTCCATTTGGGTTTACTGTTAATGTTGCTGATTTTATTTGCCATTGTGCATATAAATTTAATTCTGCATCTGTTGAGTATGTTGCATTTGCTGCATATGGAGTTCCACTTCCATTTGCTGCTGTATTCCAACCTGTAAATGTATATCCTACTCTTGATGGAGCACTTGCTATTGTGTAATTTTCCCCCTCTACTTTTACTCCACTTGACATTATATTTTCTACTAAATCTGTTGTATTAGGATTATATGTTATTGTATATGTAGTTGCTCCACTTTCTGGGATTTTTATGCTCATATTGCCTGCATCAATATCACTTTTATTTACATCAACTAATGCAATATTGTTAAATTTTATGGTTGATGTTGTTGCATTTGCAATCGCTTTAAATTTTATTGTGGCTAATAGTCCATTATCTGGTACAGTAAATGATGTTCCTTCAGATTCTGAAACACTTATTTTTTGTACTCCATTTGAATCAGAATATGTTTTGGTCCATAATCCATAATCTTCATCAGCAATAAGTTTAGAATTTATTGAAATACTACTCTTTGTGATTTTTTCAAAAACACTTTCATCATATTCTAAATATGCTGAAAAATATGAAGTTTCTCCTCCTGTAACATAAATATTAACACTAATTGTATCTCCTGCTTTTATTTCTGTTGCACTAGAAGAAAGCTTTACTGTTAATCCTGCTGCTAATGTTGTTAATGGCATTACTATTTGTATTAATATTGAAATAAGCAATAATAAACTTATAATTTTAAATTTTGGTTGTTTTTTCAACATTCGCATAATATCCCCCTTATAATATTTCTTATTATTTTTAATTTAACATGTATATTTTTTTTATTCAAGTACGTTATTTTTATTTTACAATAGTATGATTTATAACGCTCTGCGGAAGCTAAACTTTCATTATTTTATAACTTGAATATTATATTTATATTACATTTTTATTACATATTTTTATATCAATTTAAATGATAATTATAAATACAATATTTAAATCATAAAAAATATATTATTAGCTAGCACTCAAGCCTTTAAGCTCAAGTGCTAACTTTATTTTATAGAATTTTTAGTAACATTTTATTTAATGTAGATAAATCTGTTGCTGTAATATTATTGTTTTCATCTAAGTCGGCTGCTAACTTATATTCATTTTCTAGTTTTGTTGTTTTTAAAATTGTTTGGTTTATTGTTGATAAGTCTGTTGCCGTAACTTTTCCGTCTCCATTTAAATCTCCTGATACTGCTATTTTCAATTCTATTTTTTCTTTATCTTTTGTTACTGTTAATTTCATGCCTGTTCCGACATACTCTTCTTCTGTTAATTTTGTTCCATCTTCTTTTGTTACTGTTATTTCTCCATTTGTTTTTAGATTATTTATATAATCTTTTAACTTTGTTTCTTTTGTAATTCTTGATATATATTTATCTCCATCTTCATAATCTTTTATATTGTTTTCACCAATTTTGTATTTTTCTGTTGATAAATATAATTTTTCTTCATCATTATTTTCAGCAAATGTTTCTGTGACATCACCAAATTCTATTGTTTTGTCATCATTATAAGAATAACAATTTCCATAACTAACTTTAAATTTTGTTGTACTTATATCTTCAATATTGTCTAATACTTTTAGTTTTAGTTTACAAAGTTCTGTTACCTCAGTGTCTTCATCAAATTCGACTACTATTTTGTTGGCTTTATTACTATAACTAAAGTAACTTAAAGTATTTTCATTTAAACTATTTGAAAAATCTTTTGATGTAACTTCTTCAAATATTTCTTTGTCATAATCTATATATGCTTCAATATATGATATTTTATTTTTCATATTTTTCAAACTAATTGTTAATTCTATTGTTTTGTCCTTTTCATAATTAGTCATATCTTTAGTGATTTCTATATATGGTTTTTCTTCTGTGGCTTTTGAATATATGAATGGCGTCATTATTATTGCTAATACAACAACTAGCACTATAGTAGTTTTAAATATTTTATTCATATTCTACACCCCCATTCCACTGTTATCATCATTTGCTAATGCTTGTCTTAGTACTGTTAAGTCTGATGGTCTTATTTTTCCATCTAAATTCACATCTAATGATAATCTCTTTTCTATTGTATCAAATCTAGTTGAATCATCTTTGCTTATAAAGTTACTTGCATTTGTTTTATCTGAACCGTCCAAACTTCCATTGCCATTTACATCACCTAATACTATTGCAATAATTTCAATTTTTTGATTTCCTTTTGTTAATACAATTTTCATTCCAGTTCCTATTAAATCTCCATTTTCTAGTATTGTATTGTCTTGTTTTATAACCTCTATTTTATCAGCATTTGTTGTAATATGATTTTTTAATTCTTCTAGGTTTGTTCCTTTATTTTCTTCTGAGTTTTTCATTGCTCCTATTGCTGGCTTAATTCCAAATATATATTTATCTCCATTTACATATTCATTTGAATTTGTATCTGTTGCATAATCATTTTCATTTGAAATTTTATATTTATCAGATTTCAAGTATAGTGCTTCTTCCCATATCGCATATAGAGTTATATCTTGATTTAATGTAAATGTATCTCCTGGTTTAAATTGTGCTACTGTTCCATTTGGTAATGTTGCCCAACCTTCAAATGTATATCCTGTTCTTGTTGGTTCTGTTGTGCTTAATGTTATATCAACATCTTTGTCTTTTATTTGATCTTCTGGTACAACTGTTCCTTCTCCATTATCATTAGCGTCATAATGTATTGTAAATTTATTTTGTTCTGCTGGATAATTTATAATATCAACACTAAATCTTACATTAGTTTCACTTGGTGTATCTGTATTTATTCTTAAGTATTTATCATTACTTGATGTTGCATCTGCAATATAAAGTTTTCCATCTTCGTGTTTTTTAAATGTTAATGTTAATATTAATTCTTCATCAATTTTTGCATATCCTTCTGGTGCAACAATTTCTTTAATAACATATTTATATACTCCATCTCTTGATGGTAATTTCATATGTGTTAATCTTACTTTATAATCTTTATCTTGTTCGATATAACAATAATCTAGTTTTCCAGGTCCTAACCTTGTTTCAGAAGTTTCTGTATATACTGATGTGTTGTAATCATCTGGTAATGCTACTTTATAGGTTGCTGTTTGTGGAATTGGTTGATTTGTATCTCCATCTACTTTTGTTAAATCTAGTGAGTATTCATCATCTTGTATTTTATCATCAATATCATTGCCTATGTTTAGTCCTATTAATTGTTTATTGATTTTTGATATTGTAACATTATGTTCTTCATCTTCAGATACTGTTGAAACAATCATCTTTTCTTCTGAATCTTTTTCAAATCTAACATCTAATTCAATTGGATTTTCTAGTTTTTCGTATCCTTTTGGTGCTTTTACTTCTGTTAAGATTAATTTATAGTCTCCAGCTTGAGTTGGCATATCTACATTATCTATTATTGCCTTACCATTTTTGTCTGTAAATATGTTTTCTATTGTATTTTTATATGCAATTTCTCCATTTTCGTCTAATTTTTGTATTTCTGCTTTAAATTCTGCTTGGTCTTCTGTAATACGTTTGTTACTTGTATTTGAATATTTGTTTAATATTAATGTAAATTTATCATCAGATTGGACATCTACTGGTTTTAAATAAATTTTTGTATAATCATCATCTGTTGTAAAGTTTACATCACCATCTATTTCTTCTATTTTTCCAGTTTCACTGTCTCTATATAATCTTATTTTTCTTAAACTGTCTATTGCATATCCATCTGGTGCGTTTAATTCTTCAAGTGTTATTGTTATATAACCATATCCATTAAATGTTAGACCTTCGATTACACCATTTTCGTCTGTTATATCTGTCCAAGTTGTATATTCAACTCCTGCATCTTCTTGATTTACTGTTATTCTGTATTTAGCTCCTGATAATAATCTATCATATGCTTCTTCATCAATGTCTGTATCCATTGCATGTTTTTCAACGTATACAGTATAACCACTTAGTACTTTTGAGTTATATACGTTTAATGCAATTGTTCTGTCTTTAGTTTTTTCAACAGATATGTTTGCGTTATCTTGTGAAGATAATAATTCATAATATTTAATATATCCATTTGAATCATATTTTACTTCTATTTGTATATCATCTATTTTCAAATATCTATCTGATATATTTTGATGTAATGTATATACAACTGTTTTTCCTGCATATGCTTTACCTGTATTTGCTGTAGTTCTACCATTTTCATCTGATAATGGTGTTGTAACATCAACATCTGTTAATATGCTATCTGTCGCTGTTTGAATTTCAGCTGTAATTTTATAATTTACTCCTTGTATTGCTTTTATATCTTGTTGTTTTGTTGCTTTTTCTGCTGTTGTTATATCAAATCCAACTTGTGATTCATTTAAAATCTTAATTGTTATTGTTCTATTTGCATTATCAACTATAACATTAAATCCATCATTTTGTACTACTGTAAATTCAACTGTAGGGTCATCATCTAATTGTGGTACATATTTTGTTGATATTTGAACATTTCCATCTGTATGTTGAGATCCATAAACATATCCTACTGCTGTTCCTTTTTGGCTTATTTCTATATTTATTGTTCCTTCATAATCAATGTTATCAATATAAGTTAAACCTCTTTCAACAATTATTGGTACATCATTTTCTTCTGAATTATCTTTATTATCTGTATATGTTTTTCCGTCTATTCCTAAATTAAATGTTTGAGATATCGAACCATTATCAGCTGAGGCTTCTGTTTTTGGTTGTACTGTTATCAAGTCTCCTGTTGTTGCATCTGTTATGTTCATATATACACTTGATCCATTAATTCTTTTTCCGGTTTCTGCATCTTCTGTTACTACTTTTACTGTGTAAGCTGGTGATACATCTCCATTGTATATAATTGCATACATATTATGGCAATTGTAATAACTATCTTCCATAATTGCATTTAATCTGCTTTGTTTACTTGATACTTGTCTTGATATTCTTCCATATTGGTCAAAAGTTACAGTCATTGTTAGATCTACAATTGGGTTATAATTTTCTGGTGGAGTTATTTCTTTAAATGTATATTTCCATACTTGAGATTGTGGAGCTACTCCTAATTCAAATTTTAACATACCATTTTTATCTGTTACTTTATTGTCATCTGTTGTTAATGTTATTGCATCTCCAATTTCTGCTCCATCACTATCAATTTGTTGTGCTAGAACTTCAAACTCAGTATCTTCTAATCCTACTTTTGAATTAATGTCTTGGTTTAATACTGTTAGAGTTGTTTTGGTTTCGTTTTTAAATGTAACTTCAATATTTCCATATGTTTCATTAATTTTAACTATTGCTTTTGTTGTTGTTGCATTTTCATTGTCTACATATCCATCTGTACTACTATCTAAGTCTAAACTATATACATCAACTCCTTTTTGCAATTTTATAGATACTTTATTATCAACATCTGATTTATATCCTTCTCCAGCTTGATGTTCTGCAATGTTAATTGTTATTTCTCCTGATTGTGTAAGATCATTTATTATTGTTGTTCCATTTGAATTTGTTGCATTTGGAGAATATGTTACTCCATTTATACTTACATCATATTGTGTTCCCTCAATTCCTAATCCACTATAATTTGTATCTTCATCTTTTATTATCAAATCATATGCATTATCATTTGGAGCTACAACTTTAAAGTGAACTCTTTCATTATTTAACATTTGAATATTACCATTTGTCGCTACATTTAACTGTACTTTTGTATTTAATATACCATTATCATTTTCTACTTGATTACATGAAGCTATGCTTCCATCTGGATTATATCTAATTATAAATACGACATCTTCCATACTTCTATATGATGCTGGTGTTTGATTTTCATGTATTGTATATTTTATTGTTTTTCCATTTAATGATGTATTAAATGTATCTATTGCAGCTATAACACTTCCATTTGTTTCTGTTACAATGTCTTTTTGTGTAGTTGCCCCAGAATTAATATCTGTTTTTGTTACTTTAAATGACACTGCTGACATTGGTGCGTTTGTTGTTTGATCATATTTATATAGACCTATTTTTAAATCTTTCGGCATATTCATTATTTGCATTGATATTTTTCTAGTATTCATATATTGACTAGAATTGAAGTTATTAATTATTTCGTTTCCTTTTATAATCTTATATTCTTCAATTTTTCCTGCATCATTATATTTTACTTGTAATTGTATTGTTGTTGTATTTGCATAATATCCGCCTATTGTATTTGTTTGTTGTATGTAATATGTTACTGTTTCACTTGGATATACAGGTCCTGCAATTACATTTGCATAACCTCTACTGTCTGTTTGTGGGTTACCTGCTGCAACGTCTCCTTTATCACTTGTAACTTTTAAGTATGCATTTTGTAATCCATAATTCTTATAGAATTTATCAATTACTTGTAAGTCTAATGTAAATGATGGTTTATTTTTAATGTTAATTGTTAAATCTGGTGTTGTTTTATTAACTTTTTCAGTGTTTTCTACTGTATTTACTGTTTCAAAATATTCATTATCTGATTTTACATTATTTACAGAGAAGTTTCCTCTATCATTAAACGTTATATAATAATCAATTGTTTTTGATATTGGATAATAACCATCTGGTAATCTTGTTTCAGATAAAGTATATTTTACTGTTGTGTTTTTATATACTTTTCCTAATGGTGTCATTTGTCTTGCATCTATAGATGTCTTTAATCCTCTGTTTGATGTTACATCAAATCCTGCTGATAAGTTATTTATTGTGTTATCATAGTAGTCAACTTTATTCAAAGTTACTTGTAATTTCCTACTATATAACATATTTATATAAATGTTTCCTGTAGTTGAATCCCATGAAATATTTGCAACATTATTGTCTCCCCATAAATCCGCTTTTAAGGATTGTACATTAGATATTTTACCATTGCTATCATATGTTATATCTAATTCTGTATAATAATCTGCTTCATTTCCACTTCCACCAAGTCCTGTGTTTGCCATATCACTTGGGAAGAAATATCCATTATACTCATTTCCATTTCTTGAAGATCCTATTATATATTTATTTACATTATCATTTATTGCAGCTCCCCAATAAGTCCATGCTGATTCTCCATTAGAATTTGTATCTCTATAAGATATTGTGTTGAATTCATATGAAGTATTTGATACATATGTATCGTTTACAAATGGTGACAATCTTATATTTGAAATTGGATTATTAGAAATATTATCAATAGCTTTTACATGTATTTTTGTTGTTAATGCATAACCGATATAGAAGTTAATATTTCTATTTGCACTTTCTTTATCATAATAATAATTGTATTCTTTAATATTATTATCTGATAAATATGCACTTCCACTTTCATCCATATATGGTTTTATTGTATTTTCATCTATTTTTCTTATTATAGAATTGTTATAATCAATTTCACCATTTTTATCAAAAGTTACACTTATAATTGCTACTAATCTTTCTTTATATGTTTCTTGATGTCTTGGTGTATATTTTTGATAGTTTGTAGGTTCTGAATCTTCATATACATAGAATATTCTTGTGTAATTATTTTCTATTGGTACAAATAATTCATTTGTATCTTCATAAATAGCTCCATCAACTAAACTTCCTGACATTCCATAATAATTTCCATATCCAATATATCCAGCTCTAACAAATTCATCTTTATCCCTATAAACATTTTTTCTTTCTGTCGATATTGTGTATCTAGCTCCATCTAATGAAATTGGTTTTCCACTTTCATCTATTTCGCTTTGGAATGTATAATTATCCATTGCATTTAATTTTAAATCAAACATTGGGAAGAATTTTAATGTAATATTTAATTTATAATTTGTATGATCAATTAAATTATTTTCATCAATTTGTACATATCTTCCATCTACTAGCCATCCTATATGTTGATTTAATCCTGTTTGTAAGTTTGCATTTGTTATTTTTCCTTCATCATCAAATGTTACATCTATTAAATATTGATATGCTACTGTTTGATATTTTGCATCTGCATAATATTTTGTTCCAATATAATATCCAACATTGTTTCCAGAATTTGTTCCATCTCTACTATCTAGGTAATATCCACTTTGTCTTGTTTGGTTTGAATCATTTTTGATAACTAATCTTAATGTTCTTGTTCCAGCACCTTTAGTATATTGTCCCATAGATTTATAATCTTCTCCATAAGAAATATCTGGTGTTCCATTGTTATCTCTATCAGCCCCTGTTAATAATGCATTATCTCCAATTAATTCATATTCTCCATCTGATACATAATCATTTGGATTATTAGAATCTGTTAAGAATGCTTCTACATTCATTCCATTTAATTTTTTGTCAACATTATATGTGTCAACTGTTGTTAAATGAATTCCAAATTCTTTAATTTCTTCATTGTATATTTCCATACTAATTTCAAAATTATCTGCATCAAATGATGTAATATTAATTAATTCTCCACCTTGTGTTGGTGTAATTGTTGATATTTTTCCATTATTGTCATAACTAACTTTTAAAATTATATCTTTATCTTGCCAATTATATCCTGGTGATTTTTGAACTTCTTTTATTGTATAGTACATATCTTTGTTTTCTAATGTTCTATCTAAATATGAAGCTGTATAACCATTGATATCTGTATAAGATGTTTCTGGTATTGATGTTTGATTTACTCTATTTGTTGCTGATGAATTTGAATATACAGTTTCATTATATTTACTTACAATTTGGAAACCAATATCTTTAATTTTTGTATCATGTACTTCACTATCTTCTGCTGTTAAATTAAATTTTAATACAGGATTATTTTTTATTTGTACATTAACTTTAAAATTATCCCTATCATCATTTACTGTTTCTAGTTTTGATGCACTTGCAATTTGATTTATATTATCTTTTAATTCAACATTACTTACATATCCATTTTCATCAAATGTAACAATTACATCTATATCTTTTCCTAATGATTGATATCCAACTCCTGGCATACTTTCTGTGATAGTGTATATTACTATTGTGTTATCTTTTGTTTTATCTAGGTGTGCTAGACCTATTCCATTTTCATTTGTGATTGCATTTCCACTTGTAAATTCAACTTCTGAATTATCACTTGTTGTATATTTAGAAGATATTTTATAACTTGTTCCTGATATTTTTGTTGTACCATCTCTTCTATCAACATTTTCAATATTCATTTGAAATTCTGGATAATTTAATACTTGTATTTTTACAATTCCTTTAGTATTTCCATTATAACTTGAAACTGTTGAAGTTTTTGCATATGTTACTGTTATAAATCTATTTTCTTCTACATCATTTCCATTGCTATCTACAAGTTTTGCTTCTGTTATTTCTCTATTTTCATTATATTTGACTTTTACGTAAAAATCTTCTACTGTTGCATAACCACTTGTAGCTGTTGTTTGTCTTATTTTATACATAAGGTCTTGATTTGTTCCTAATATACCTGCATATATTCCAGCTATTCCGTTTGCACTTGTTGTTCCTGTACTTCTGTCTTCTCCTGCTATTTCTGTTACTTCAAAATTTGCTCCTTGTAGTTTTGTTGTATTTTCAAAATAATATAAGTTTGTAATTTCAAATGGAACTTTTGGCTCTACATATACTCTTATTTTTATTGCTTTATTTCCAGTTATTGTTATTACATCATCATCTCTATCACTATTTAGTGTTACATTTGATACTTTTTCATTTGTATATGTAACTGTAAAAGCTTTGTCTTTTATTTTTGCATAAGAATTACTTATTTTTGTTTGTTCTAGTTTATAAGTTCTAATTCCATTTTCTAAACAATATCCTACTTTTATAGTATCTGTTCCAGTGCCTGGTAATTCTTGAGATTCTGTTATTTTATATTCTACATCTCTTAATACTGCATTTGTTATTTTGTCAACAGTTTCTACATTTACTACTAGTGGATCTTGGTGATCTAATAGTATTTGTATATTTATTTTTCCATTTGTTTCTAGATTTTTTATGTTCCATAATGTTCCATAATTAGCATCTGTTTGTGCATTCATTGTACTATCAATATCAACATTACCTGAAACATCAAATACTACATTTACTTTTATTGTATTTTTGAATGGTTTATAATAATCAGCAACTTTGTTTGAAGTTATTGTATATGTTATTGTGTTATTTTCTATATTTCCTCCAACATTTACTGTTCCATCACCATCAGATCCTGTAGTTACTGTCTTTTGAGCACCTAATGAACTTTGAATATTAAATCCATAACCTTCTACTCCATTTAAGCTTGTTGAATCTACTGCATTAATATTAAATTCAAATTTATCTAATGAATAGTCTATTAATGTTACTTGATAGTTGCTTTTTACTGTTCCTGCTGATGTTGTTGTAGATTGTTGCTTTTCTAATTTTAATCTGTTCGTTGAATAAGCTTGGTCTATTTGTTGTAAAGTAATTTCACCATCATCAGCAATTTTCTTAACTTCTAATGTTTCGGCATTTGTATTTACTCCATAACCAATTGGTGCTTTTGTTTCTGTTAAGTAAATTAAGCTTCCTACATTTACTGATAATCCTGTTAATTCTATTGCAGAACTTCCATCTCCATTGTCAACTTTAACATGTTTTCTAACTACTGTTGTATCTGGATTTACAACTTTTATATCATATTCCGCTCCTACTAATTCTTTACCAGTATTATCTTGTTTCTTTAAGTCTAATGCTAAATTTCCAACATCATCATAATTTGTATATAAGTCTAAGGTGATATTTGCTAGGTATACTCCTAATGCATCTTCTTCATTCTTGCCCTCAACGTTATCTGCTGAACTTGAGAATGATTTATTTTTTACTAATCTGTTTCCATAGATAGTTTCAACGTTTGTTAATACAATTCTGTCATCTTTCTTTCTAAAGATTAGTCTTAATTTTACTGTTGTTCCATCCTTTACTGTATCTTGTGATGGATCATTATTTTTTCTATCTATTTCTGATATTTCTAAGTCATAAACTATTTCGCTATTTTCTGTTCCTTCTTCTCCCATTCCTGGAACTCTTATATAATTATTATTTTCAGGATCTTTTAAATAACTTTGATAGTCATAAATTATTGTTCCTGCAGAACCATTTTCGCCTGTTTTAAGTGTATTATCTAAGCTTCCGCCTTCCTCTTTGTCTTTTAATCTACTTGATTTTAGGTTAACTAAAACTCCATCTACATATGCTCCATTTGTATCCATTTTATTTATTGTTAAGTTTACATATGTATCTTCTGCTGTTCTCTTTCTATTTAAATGTTGATATACAACTGTTGTTCCACCATTTATGTATGCACCTTGATTTGGTTCAGCCACATTAGTTTGTCCTCTATCATATGGAGATTGTGATGTTATATTTGTTAATCCATTATTTTTAAATCCTAGATATATTTCTTGAGTTGTTGTATCAATTGTGTATCCTGCACTTGCTCCAACTTGTTGTACATATATTCTTACTTGGTCTGCTTTTATAATTCTTGTAGATAAGTTTCCACTAGCATTTGTTTGTCTTTCCTTTATTGTTTTTGTTCTTGTTACACCATTAATATCCCATTCAATATTAATGTTATATTTTGCGTCTTGAAGTGCTTTTGTTGTATTATCTTTATCATTTAATTGTACTCTAAATTCTACTGTATTATCTTCTTCTAGTTTATATCCTATAGTTATAAAACATGTATATTCTACATAGCTATCATTTGAAACTTTAGAGTAATAATTTTTTACAACTGTTGCTGTATCAATAACATTTTCATCAACTATATAACCACTTTCATCAAATACTAGATTGAAGTTTACATTGTCTGCTATTTGATTTGTATCATATTCATCTGGAACTGTTGTTTTATCTACTATTAAAGTATATCTATGTTGACCAACTGTCTTATTATCTACAACAAATGATAACTCACCATTTTTATCAGATACTGATGGTCCATATTTTGTATCTGTTTCTGTGTCTTTTAAGTAATATGCTACATTTTTTCCTACATCTATATCTTGCTCATCTGCATCTACTAATGATACTCTTACCATATTTTGTGAAGTTTTCTTTGTACTTTTCAAATTTAATATCATATCTTCTTGATTTGTACTTTGTTGTAAATCTAATCCTGTTGTTGAATACCAAACTGTAATTATATTATTATTTCTTGATACTGTCATTTCTTTTGCTGTAGTATCTGCTACATATCCAACCTTAGGTGATTGTTCAGTAACTTTTATGTTTAGATTTCCTGTTCCATAAATCTTTGTATTAATTTGTCCATCTGCATTTGTTGTAACATACTCATTTCTTACTTGATTATTTGCATTTGTTGTTGTTATTAAATATGTTACTCCTTCTATTTTTGAATTATCAGCTGAATCTGATAAATTTATTTGAAAATCAAATGGATCTGTTGCTACACAATCATTTCCAACTGTTATTAATACATGATTTTCTGTATCTGTACATACTTCTGTATTTACATTTGGATTAAATTGTTTTGAAATTTTTGTAATTATTCCATTTTTATATGTAATTTCTATTAAAGTAATGTTTGTTACTTCATATGCATCTGGAGCTGAAACTTGTCTTAGAATATAATTATAAGTTCCATCTTTTGTCATAACTGTTGGTGCAAAATGTAACGCTCCATTTTCGTCTGTTTCTCCATTTAATACATCCATTTCATATTTATTGTTTAATTTTGGTTGAATTAATTCAAATTCACATCCAGAAATTGTAGTTAAATCATTTCCATTTTCTACTGCTTTTAATTCGAAATCAATTCTTTGTGTATTAATTGGCATTGTAACTTCAACATTTCTTTTTTCTTCATTTACAACTCCTTTTAAATTAGATTCATGATTATCAAATATAAGTTTTCTTGTTGTTTTATTATTTGTAATATCAAATGTTATTGCATCTGTTGATACATAACCTACTTTATTAACACTTGGTGTTATTGTATATGTTATTGTTCCATCTCCTCTTAATGCTCTTGCATCATCTGCTGTAATTGTTACATAACCATTTGCATCTGTTTGTTTTGTTATATCACAAACAATTTCTCCATCTTCATTTTTTCCTTCAACTTTTACACTTACTCCATCTACACCTAAATCCTGATTTTTCTCATTTACCGCTTTTACAGTTAAATCATATCCTTGGCATATTTTTATTACTGTTGATTCTGTTTCTTCTCTTGAATCAGTTCCTCTTAGTTGTGTTTGGTCAGAATTTTTATATGTTGTATATGTTAAGTCTTGTGTTTTGTTTGTATAAATTTCATTAAATATTAAACCTGCATCAATATCCATATTAGATTTTAATGTTAATTTAAATGTTAATTTTTCTGTATCACCAAATTTTATTTTATTAACTTTCCAATTATAACCATTGTCTTGTTTTGTTAATTCTCCATTTGTTGTTTTATAATCTGTTATATCAAAATATGTTAATATTTCATCTGAGAAAACGTTTGATACTTGTATATTTTCAACTGTTGTATTTAATTTATCATATATTTCATTTACATCTAATATTGAAGCATCTGTAATATCTTCTTCTGAAACCCCACTTGGTAAAACATATACTTCTCCTGCTGTTGGAACTCCATTATTAATATAAGATGTACTTGTCATATCTACTAATATAGATATAATTTGTAAATCAGAATTATTTTCCATTAGATTTTTCATTTTATCTGAAACTTCATCTGTTGAATCTGTAAATACTATAATGTATTTTTTTACAGTATTTTTTGAATCTATTGGTGTTGTAAAAGTTTTGCAGGCATTGTCTAAACCAACATTACTGTCACTACCTTCTCCATCTTTCAAAGCATCAATTTGGCTATTTATATTATTTATGTTGGTCGTAACATTTGTGTTTATACTAGTCATATTAAGCTTAACACCACTATTGTTTGAAATAGAAATTCTAGAATTCTTAACGTTTTTCAAAATACCACTTGCTATTTCTTTTGCTTTAGCTCTTGCAGTATTTTCAGGATCATTTATTCCCATACTATATGAAGAATCTATTACCATAGCAACTTGTGTTTCAACATTTTCTTGCATTATATTTTTCAACTCTACTTCATAATTCAATTCTTTAGAGTCAAAATATTGTTGCCTAGAATCCTTTACTATTTTTTCAGTTATTTGCAAATTCTCATCTTTGCTTACAGCATTCTCTTTAACAACATCAACAACATAGTGATTGTCATTAGCTGAGTATATACCCTTAACCAAAATTCCTATAACTGTTGTTGCAATTAATATTGCTGCTACTATTTTCAAACTTTCCTTACGATTTCTCATTTGATTTTCTCCTTTGATTTAATATATATACTTTAAGTTTAGCAAATTTATTTTTTATTTCAAGATGTACTTTTTTCCATTTGTTTTTTGTACTCAAATACGCTTACGGAAGTCATAATTCTAATTTTTTAGTTAATTCTTGACATTTTTATTAAACTTTTGTAACAATGATATTATTTTTTTTACCTTTTCTTACGGCATGCTGGATTTTCGGCAAAATAAAAAATCCAGCATTTTCTGCTAGATTTTTTATTTTATGTATTTTTGTAATAATTTATTTTGCCCTCTTGAAACAGTATATTCATCTATTTTTAAATAAGTTTTATATTTTTCCTCTATATTTTTTCCATTTCTTCTTAATTTGGATATTGTTGAATTTTCTAAATTCATTGTTTCTCTTAATTTGCTTATATTTCCTATTGCTTTTATAACATATGGTGAACTAACACAATTACTATCTACTAATATATATTCCTTGTTAATGTCCATAAGGTCTGTCATATTAACAATTCTGTTATCGTTTATTGATATTGCCTCTGCTCCAGCTGAATTCAAGTCATTTATTAATTGTAATAATGTAATTGCTGTTATATCACTAGTTTTAGATATATCAATTGTAATTTCAACTCCTGAACCTGAAACACTTAAATTTCCAATTAATTTATCTATCTTTTTTAATTTTTTAACACTATTTTTTTCATTTACAACATTTTGCATTATTGTTTTATTTGTTTTTGATATTTCTATATCTTCACTTTTTTGTACATCTACTTGTATCCCATCTTTAGTTAGTGTTGCTACATATCCTTTATTTCTTGTAATAGCTCCATAAATTGTTTGACTATCTCCTATAGCTTTTATAACAAACGGATTTCCTATTTTTACTCCATCTATTAATATTACACTTCCATCACAATAAACATATGTATTACTTACAATTCTTTGTCCATTTACAGATATTGCCTCTGCTCCAGTATTTTTTAATTCATCTAATAATATAACTATATCTTCTTGATGAATTAAATCATTTCCATCTTTTATATTTATTATAATTCCTTCTCCATGCACATCTGTAGTTCCTAGTAATACTTCTTTATTTGATATTTGTTCTTCTATATTTGGTGTATTAAAATTTATATATACATTTTCTGCAATTATTATTAATATTGATATAATTAGTAATATTAATATGTTTCGTTTTTCCTTTGTTTTCATATTTTTCCTCTTCTCTATTTGTATTCACATCAATTATATTGTATATTATTTTACTTTAATTATCAAGCTTATATTTTAATAAATTCTTTTATTTTATTAAATTTGCTTTCACCTATTCCATTAACATTTTTTATATCTTCTATTTTATTAAATTTTCCATTTTCTTTTCTATAATTTATTATTTTTAATGCTGTTGATGGCCCAATTCCTGGTAAGGTTTCTAATTCTGTTTGTGTTGCACTGTTTATATTAACTTTTGAAATTTTCGCATTATTGGATAAATTCAAATTTTCTTTTATGATATAATTTTCTGTATTATTACTAGCCTCATTTCTACTCTCATTCGTACTCTCATTTTTTGATGGTATATTTATTTTCATTCCATCTTCTAATACATATGCTAAATTTATTTGTTTTAAATCAGCATCTTCTTTTAATCCTCCTGCCATTTTTACAGCATCTGCTATTCTAGAATTTTCTTCTAATTCGTAAATTCCTTCATTACAGATTGCTCCTGTTATATGTATTACTATTTTTTCTTGATTATTATTTTCTTCTGTAGTATTTTCTGTTTGATTATTGATTATAATATCTTGGCTTATATTTTCTAAATTTTCTTTATTCTTATTCTGTGTGAAATAGTTAAAAATTCCATATATAATGCCACTTATTATAATTACTATAAATATTATTTTTTTATTTATTTTTTGCATATTTTTCCTCCTTTTATATTGAAATTTAATTTAAAATAATATAATATATAGTATATAATTTTTTAAATAATGGAGATATAAAAATGAAACTAAAGAAATTACTTTTAACACTAATTGTACTAATACTTTTACTTCCATATCAACAAATAAATGCAGAATCAGAGTCTCCAGATATAACAGCAGGAGCTGCTCTTTTAATGGACAGTAAAACTAGTAAAATTTTGTATTCAAAAAACGAAAATGAAAAAATGTATCCAGCAAGCACTACCAAAATTATGACAGCCATCTTAACAATAGAAAATTGTAATTTAGATGATATTGTAACAGTTCCATATGATGCAATAGCTACAATTCCATCTGGTTATTCAATAGCTGCTTTGCAAACTGGTGAACAACTTACAGTAAATCAATTATTACAATTAATGATGGTACATTCAGCTAATGATGCAGCAAATGTTTTAGCTTTTCATGTTGCTGGTTCAATAGAAAGTTTTGCAACTATGATGAATACTAAAGTTGCAGAATTAGGATTAGAGCATACTCACTTTTTGAACCCAAGTGGGATGCATAATGAAGATCATTATACAACAGCCTATGATTTAGCTAAATTGATGCAATATTGTATGAAAAATTCAACTTTTAGAACAATCGCAGGTTTAAAATTTTGTACAGTACCAGCAACAAATAAATATGGAGAAAGAATTTTTACTTCAACAAATGAACTTTTAACATTAGTAGATAATAGAAATGTTGCTAGTAATTATTATTATAAATATGCAATTGCTGGTAAAACAGGTTATACAACAGAGGCTAAAAATTGTTTAGTTTCAGTTTCTAATAAAGATGGTTTTGAATTAATTTCTGTTATTCTTTCTGTTGGTTTATACCCTAATAATATAAGTGGAAAATTTGTTGAGACAAAATCATTATTTAACTACGGATATGATAATTACACACTTCGTAAACTTAGAGAAAAAGATGCTATTGCAACTCAAGTTGAAGTTGGGAATGGTACAAAAGAAACTAAAAATTTAGACTTATTAATTTCTGATGATATAACTGCTACAATTAAACAATCTGATTTTAATACTGAATTTGAACCTGAAATACAAATTAACGAAAATTTACATGCTCCTATAGCACAAGGTGAAGTTTTAGGAAAAATAACATATAACATTGATGGAATTTCATACTCAGCTGAATTAAAAGCTTCTCATAATGTAGAAAAATCTGGTTTTATCACACTTTTAATTCAAATCATTATGGCTGTTTTAATATTATTCTTGTTATATAAATTGTTATTTGATGGGAAAAATAAAAGAAAAAAATATAATAAAAAATATAGAAATTATTATTATAGATAAATTTATAGATATAGGCAGATATTAAATATCTGCCTATTTTTTATTTAAAATCTTCTCCAATTACTATTGTTATATCTACTTGACTTGATGCTTGTTTATTTGTTGAAATACTTCCTGCATTAAGAACTTGTTTTATATTTTTTAGTTGTTCATCTGTTGCATTCTTTTTATTTGTTATTACTGTTTTTGAAATTGTAGATGTTTTACCAGTTTTCTTTACTGTAAAACCTGCTTCTTCCAATTTTGTTTTAGCTTCTTCTAGTTTTGAAGTATTTCCACTTCCATTTATTAATTCTATTTTTAATTCATCATCTTTTACTGTTGTTGTACTGCTAATAGAATTACTTGTAGTATTTAAGCTATTGGTAATTGTATTGTCTTCTGTTTCTTCTGTACTATCTACATAGAACATAGATTGTATTAATTCAGTTGATAATTTTTTATTTATTACAAAAATGCTTACATTATTTGTATCTTTCATATCTGGTGTTGTTCCTGGTAATGTGGCAGTTTGTAAATTATCTGTGTTGAATTCTACTGCATATGGTATATAGTCTTTTATGTATGAAAGTTCTAAATTTGTTTCAACATTTTTATGAGCTATTTCTAATATTTCTCCAAGTTTAAATATATTTCCTGGTTTTAAAGTTTGTTTTAATAATGCTGAAATAAAATCTCTTTGAGTTCTCATTCTTCCAAAATCATCATTACCATATTCAGATGGATATGTTGACATTACACCATTTTTATCTGGATTACTATGTCTAAACCTTAAAACTTGTTCTGCTTTTTCTCCATCTAATTTTTGTGTTCCAGCCTTTAAGTCTATATGTAGATCTTGTGTTGGATCATCATATTTCATATCTATTGGGACATTAAATTCTACTCCTCCAATAGCATCTACTAATTGTATTAATGCTTCTGTTTTTACAATTACATAATATTTTATATCCAGCCCTGTTATTTCATTTACTGCTTTTAATGTTTTTTCAGGTGTTTTCTCTATATTATATAAAGCGTTTATTTTTAATGAAGCAGTTGCCTTTGCTGTGTTTTTACCTGTATAAGAGTCTCTTGGGATTGATAATAAATTTGCTTTTTGTGTATTTGGATTATAAGATGCTACCATTATTGTATCTGTTAGCTGAGAGTCTAAATCCGTGCTTACCCCTAATATTAATACTTTTATTTCTGACAAATTCTTTTTAGTGTTTTCATCATGTCCTACTACTGTTGCAAGCATTCCACTTAGACCCCATCCATTTTTATATGTTCTATATGTGAACCATGCTATTCCTAATAATAGCACTATTAAAATACCTATTAATATTTTTTTACCTGTTGATTTTTTAGCTTTTGTTTTTCTTCTATTTCTATTATTTCTTTTTTCTTGACGTTTATTATTCAAAATAATCACTCCTAATTTTTTATAGCCTTAGTATAGCAAAAAAAATAAAAAAACGCAATAAATTTGCGCTTTTTTATTTAATTTTTACAACATTATCATAAACCTCTTTAAGCAAATATGTACTCTCAACATTCTTACTCAAAGAACCATTTGGATTTAATTTTGCAATAGTACCAATTACTAAAATTAAAACAAGAGAAATTATAGCTCCTCTAACTAACCCATATAAAAAACCACCAATTTCATTAAATTGTTTTAATATTGGTAAACTTGCAACAGCATTCGCAAGTGATATAACTATAGAAAGAACTATTTTGCTTACTATAAATAATATCAATGCAGTTGCTCCATAAACAACATTAACCGCTATATTTCTGGCTTGCTCTGGTAGCACTTCTTCTTTAACTTGTGAAACTGCATTATCACTAGCATCTTGTATATATTTATTATCTGATATTTTTGAATTTTCATCTATAACATTAGTTGTTTTTTCTAATATTGTATTTTCTATTTTTTCATCAATACTTGTATTTTTTATAACTATATTTCCTACAGGTTTATAAATTATTAATGTTATCACAATTGCAATTATTCCTGCAAATAACTTTGCTCCTAATTCAACTAAACCTTTTTTATATCCTAAAAATGCAGAAAGTGCTACTATTAATACTAAAATTATATCTATTACAATTCCCATATTTTACTCCCCTTATAAATTTATTAATTCGATTTTGTCTCTATAAACTATTCCAGCCATTGAGCTTGATAAAACAATATTTGTTATTTCTTGTTCTGCTGTGTATTTTTTTACTAGCCATCCACTTGTATTAATGAATTCTACTTCAGCACCTAAATTTAAGCCTATAATGTTGTCATATGTATAAATTTCTTTTGTAACCGCTTCTGTAGTATATGTTGATATATTTTTGTTATCCGGATTTATAATACTAACAATAGAATCTGCGGTAAATAATCCAGATGATTTCTCTTCTAACATCACAGCTGAATTTGAAAGACTAATAGATGTAAAAGAAACTTTTTTATCTTTATTCTCAGAAATCGTTTCAGTTGTTTCATCTGTTTTTATCACATCAATTTTATCTGTATACATACATAATAGCTTATCTTTTTCTTGATATTTTATTTGTGTTATTAAATCTCCTTTTTCACTATTATATACTTTTTTTATAGAATTACTTGGATTATTTTTTCCTTCTTCAATTGACATTACTTTTATACTTGATTGTATTTGTGTTCCTGATGTATCTATTTCAGCTAGCGCAAGATATTTATTATCATTTGATAAAGAAGTTGATACTACTCTTGTTGTTGAAAGTATGTTATTAAATAGCCAATTACCTGTATTATCATATACAGCAACTACAGTTTTATTTATTGTATCTACAATTGTTATTGCCACATAACCATTCTTGTTAACTTCTACTTGTGAAATATTACCTTCTATGCTTTTTTCCCAAGCTATTCCTTTATCAGTAATTAGATATACCTTTTGTCCTTTTTCTTCTGCTATTACTAAATGTCTACCATTTGAATTAAAAATTGGCTTTGTAATTTCAATATTTAATTCATCTTGTTTTTTTCCAGAATTATCATATATAGCAAATTGATTTTTACTTAGAACACCTATATACTTATTAAAGGCATATATATTTTGTGTATCACTTTCATTTAATTCGATTGTTGGTAAATTATTTTGAATTACTTCTTTTCTAAAAATATTTTTATCAATCCATAACCTTACATTTTTATTATTTATGTATATGGCACTTATAATAATTAAAAATAATATTATTATAATTGCTATTATTGTAATTATTACTTTTTTCTTATTTACCTTTTTTTCCTTAGTTTCTTTTGGTTCTTTCCAGAAATCCTTCATAAATAACTCTCCTATCTTTAGTTATTTATGTTATACCAGTTTTTAACCTTTTTTGCAACATTTTTTTAGTAATATTTGTAAAATTTGAATCAGCCCAATTCCGCCCAATATAGGGTATAATAAAGTAACTAATTTTGAAAAACCTATTTTGGAGAAAAGTATTGCACTTATGCAAATAATTATATTTATTTTATTGAATTGACTTTTACTTTTGGATGTGTTTTTTAAGAAGCTCATTCCAAGTGAAATCGCTGTTGTAAGTATAGAAATTAAAATTATTATTCCATAAATTATTTTTATTTTAGGTGATATCTTTTGTATTACATATATAACCGGCATTTCTAATTGTTTTATATCAACATCTATATTAATTAAAAACATATATACAATTGTTAATAATATCATAAAAATAATTGTTGATATTATTGATATGTTTTTAATGTCTCTTTTATCTCTTATATAATCTTTCATTGATATAAGTATTGGTATTAACAAAATACAATTGTAGCTTCCATATATTATACTGTTAATCAGCCAATTTTCCTGATTTTTATCTATTATATAATTATTTATATTTTTTAAACCAAGACCTTTTATATTCAAAAATCCGTACAAATACTATTACTACAATGAGAATAGGAATCAAAAATTGATTTACTTTTACTACCCCTTTTAAATTTGATTGAAAAATAAAGTAACAAATTATTGATAAAATTCCGCTTCCAAGAATACTATTTATGTGTAATTCTTGTTCTAAATATGCTCCAAATCCAGCTATCATAATATAAAATGATATTAATATAAATATATTTATTAATATATCTGCAAAATCTTTTATCTTTTTATTTCTTATCAAATTTTTCAAAAACTCATCATAATTTTGAATATTTTCATATTTTATTATTTTTAAACTTTTATATATAATTAATCCAATTATAACACTAGAAATAATAATTCCTATTAATCCTTTTATTCCATGAGAAAAAAAGAATATATATACTTCTTGCCCAGAGGCAAAACCAGCTCCTATAATTGTTCCAATTATAACACATACTGTTTTTAAAATATTTTTCATAATAAAAAAGACCCCATAATATTTTATGAAAGTCTTTTTTTCTTATTCCTTATTTCTTTCTTTTTCTAGAAATCCATACAACTATTCCAATTAATATTATTAGTATTGGAACTGCTGTTATTATTGCTAAAATAATTCTGCTTTCTTGTTCTGTTGCAGTATATTTTACTGTTCCTGTTCCTTTTCTTACTGTTATGTCTTTTTCTCTATTTGATAAATATGCTATAGAGTTTAAAGCTAAGTCTTTATTTTGTCTGTAAGCTATTATTGGAGTTTGTGATGATTGTGATAGTTGAGCATCTGATGCGAAGTAATTTTCTCCATATATTATTAATTTTGATTTTACTTCTTCTGTTCCATTTTCAGAATTTGCTTCTGTTATTGTTTTTTCTAATTCAGCTCCAACTAGATATGCTTGTTTTTCTTCCCCTTCTTGTGGTTCTTCTGATTGTATTTTGAAGTTACTTCTAAAATATGAACCTTCACTTGTTTTTATTAAATCTGTTTTTGTTACTTTTAAATTGCTTAATGCTTCACTATCAACTACATTTATTTTTGTTGCATTTAAGAAAATAACTCCTGTTGAATTATATATTTTCTTTGTAACATCACTATATTGTATTTCTGGTATAATTAAATCTGGTGATTGTGAAACCATTTTGCTTGTGTCTGTTTCTCTTATTGCTCCAACTTCAAATGGATTTACTCCATATGTTGCTAAGATTTTGTTTACATTTGTATAATCAACTTGATTTGCTATTGCTGAATTTAACCATAAGATGTTTCCACCTTTATTTATATAATCCATAATAGCATTTGTTGCTATGTCATCAAAATCTTTATTTGGTGTTGTTATTACTAATGTATTACAATCATCTGGTACTTTTCCTGTTGATAATATGTCTAAACTTGCTATTTCATTAATTTCATTTTGTAGATACATATTTAAATATTGCATTCCACTTGTTAATGAAAATTGGCTATACCCTGTTAAGAAGTATATTTTTGGAACTGTATCTGCTGTTACTGATTTTATTGCTGCTGTTAATTTTTCTTCAGCTATACTAACACTTTCATAAGTTTCTGAATCATATGTATATAAATCACTTGAAGATAATACTTTATATTTATCTCCATTTTCTACTATAATTCCTTCACTTCCACTTTCAATACCATATTTTTCTACTAAATCTGGTCTATCATTTGCTGTTACAGCTTCAACTGATATTTTATCAGTTACTTTTGTGTATTGTCTTGCTAAATCTAATGTAGAATCATCTTCTGAATACCCTACAAAATATATATTTACATTGTTATTATCAAAATTAATATTTCTTATTTGTTCTTTACTTTCTTCTGTTAATGTAAATAGTTTTTGTTCTGTTAAATCAATTGGTGTTAAATCTAATTTTTGCATACACATTGTTATTCCTATAAATATTCCAAGGATTATAACTACTAATAACAATGTTTTTGAGCCATTTATTAACCATCTCTTTTTTATTATTTCCAAAAATTTGTTATTTTTTTCTTCATGCTCTTTTTTAGTCTTTTTTTCTTTTTTCTCTTTATTTTTCAACATTAACCCTCCTTTATTATTTTACACTTTTTCTTCTTTGCATAACTACTGCTGTTAATAATAAACATGTTATTGTAAATGTTATAAATGTTACTGTATCACCTATATCAATTTGACCTTGTGTATATTTATAAAACATATTTATAAATGAATAACTTTCTAAGCTTGAGTTAAACTCTGGTAATACCCATGTTATTATAAAAAATCCTATTGATATTATACCTGCTATTATTTGATTTTCTGTAATACTTGATGATAACATACCAAATGCTATGTATGCCATAACAAATAATAAAAATCCTAATAATGTTGCAAATGTAGTTGTTAATTTTGGTATTCCATAATGGCATAATATTCCAAAATACATAAATGTACAAATTTCCGTTATTACAACAATTGCAAGTGCTGCAATGAATTTTCCTATTACTATTTTTGTTATGCTAATAGGAGATGTAAGTAACAATTGTTCTGTTCCATTTTTTCTTTCTTCTGCAAATGATCTCATTGTTAATAATGGAATAATAAATGCTAATACTAATATTGTTGGTAATGAATAAAATATATTTTCAAAATTTACATTTCCATACCCTATTACACTAAAATAAAATGATATACTAAATGCAATTAAAAATACTCCTATAAATACATACCCTATTGGTGTGCAAAAATAAGATTTGAATTCTTTTTTAATAACTGCCCACATTATTTTTCTCCTCCTTCTATTAATTGCATAAATGCATCTTCTAATGTTATGTCTGCTTTTTTCATTTCGAAAATTGTTATATTTTCTTTTGCAAATTCTGAGAATATAACTTTTCTTAGGTCTGTATCTCCATTTGCTTCTATTATGTATTGTTTTGTTCCGTCTTCATTTTCTTTTACTAATTTTACATCTTTGATTTCTTCTATTTTATCTTTTATTGAGTCCATTTTTTGTTCTAAATCTTCTACTGTTACATATACAGTGTTGTTGTTATTTACTTTTTTCTCTAAGTTCTCTGGTGTATCTATTGCAACTATTTTTCCTTTATTTATAATTATTACTTTATTACAAATTTGGCTTACTTCAGATAAAATGTGTGAACTAAATATTATTGTATGTGTTTTTCCTAATTCTTTTATTAACTCTCTTATTTCTGTTATTTGTTTTGGGTCTAATCCTACTGTTGGTTCATCTAAAATTAATATTTTTGGTTCTCCGACTAATGCTCCTGCCATACTAACTCTTTGTTTATAACCTCTTGAAAGATTACGGGTTAGCTTGTTTTCTACATTTTTTAGTCCTGTTTGTTCTATTATTTTTTCTACTCTTTCTTTTCTTACTTTTCTATCTACTCTTTTTAATTCAGCCATATAATTTACAAATTCTTTTACTGTTAAATCTGAATATAGTGGCACTCCTTCTGGCATATATCCTATTTGAGATTTTGCTTTTTTAGGTCTTTTTGATATGTCATACCCTTCTACAAGAATTTCTCCTTCTGTTGGTTCAATAAATCCTGTTATCATGTTCATTGTGGTACTTTTTCCTGCACCATTTGGTCCGTAATAGGCCGATTATCTCGCCATCATTAATTTTAAAACTAATATTGTCTACGGCTGCAAAGCTTCCGTATTTTTTTGTGATGTTTTTTACTTCTATCACGAGAATTCCTCCTTACTTTTGTAATTTTTATTATAATATCATTTTCTTTTTTTAAAGTAAAGTAATTCACAAAGATTTCACATTACGGACATAGGAATTAGCTGTTTTTGAAAATTTTTGAAAATTTTTCATTTTTTGTTTATTTTTTCATTGACATTTTATTTTTTTTGTGCTATTATATTTATTGTTCAATGATTTGGGTCAGTAGCTCAGTTGGATAGAGCACGCGCCTTCTAAGCGCGGGGTCGGGGGTTCGAACCCCTCCTGGCCCACCAATGATTGTAACATTGTAAAAAATCGACTTTTAGAGTCGATTTTTTTATTTTGAATAATTTTTTATTTTTTGTGTATAACTAATAATTATACACTATTTTTATTTGCTTTTTTCTTAAAGTATTATAGTATGACCTTTTTCGACATTTTTCTTGTGTTTCATTTATCATATTACCAATTGGTTCAAATGTCTGCTAACACTTGTTATACTTATAGTGTTATATCTACATAGGAGGCATATAATGGAAAATATATCAAAAGAAATTATTAATAAAGCTTTAGGAAAAGTCGTTAAAGAATATCGTATAAAAAACAAATTAACACAAGAAGAAATCGCAGAAAAATTAGAAATTTCTGCTAAATATATATCAAGAATTGAAAATGGTAGTGGTGGTGTAAAAACTGAAACTTTGGTAAATTATATTAATCTTTTAGGTATATCTCCTAATGTTATATTTAAAGATTTAATAAATAACAAAGATTTAAATTTAGAATTAGAATTATCTGAAAAAGCAAGTAAACTATCAAAAGAAAATGTCCAATTTATAATTTCTGTTATAGATTTATTAGAAAAAGATAAAGAAGACATAAATAAATAAAAAATGGGGCTGTAAAAAGTCCCATTTTTTATTTTTATTCATTCCAAAAAGCTTTATAAGTTTCATATGCTGAGTAAATATCAAATTTACTTGTTACTTCATAAGGAGCGTGCATTGAAAGAACTGGTACACCACAGTCAATTACATCTACACCTTTATTAGCTAAAATGTAGGCTATTGTACCGCCTCCTCCTATATCAACTTTTCCAAGTTCTGCAATTTGATATCTTATATCATTTTTTTCTAATACATTTCTAACCCATGCTACATATTCAGCATTTGCATCTGATGCTCCTGATTTTCCTCTTGCACCAGTGTATTTATTAAGGCTAATTCCTTTTCCCATAAATCCTGCATTTAATTTATCTGATACTGATGCATAAATTGGATCAAATCCAGCATCTACATCTGATGACAACATTTTTGAGAAGCAGAATACTTTGTCTAATAAATTTGGTCTATTTACTCCTAATTTATTCAACATTTCTGATACAAAGAAATCAAACATATGTGATTCCATTCCTGTATTTCCCATACTTCCTATTTCTTCTTTATCAGATAAAATACAAACTGCTGTATTTTTTACATTTTCTAATGTCATCATAGCTGCTAAAGATGAGTACGCACAAACTTTATCATCTTGACCATATGCAGCAACCATACTAGAATCAAATCCTAAACTTCTTGCTTTAAATGCTGGTATTACTTCTATTTCTGAACTTGATAAATCAGCTTCTGTAATTCCATATTTTTGATTTAATATATTTAAAATATTTAACTTAACTTTTTCTTTAGCTTCTTTATCATCATACGGAATACTTCCAATTAACACTCTTAAATCTTCTCCATCTATTCCGTTTTTTAGTTTTTTCTCCATTTGTTCTTGAGCTAAATGTGGTAATAAATCTGTAATTGTAAATATAGGATCATTCTCATCTTCTCCAATATTTACTGTAATTTTTTCTCCATTTGTTTTTACTATAACACCATGTAAGCTAAGTGGTATTGTTGTCCATTGATATTTTTTTATTCCACCATAGTAATGTGTTTTAAAATAAGCAAGTTCTGTATCTTCACAAAGTGGATTTGGTTTTAAATCTAGTCTTGGAGAATCAACGTGTGAACCAATAATATGAAGTCCATTTTCAATATTTTCTGTTCCTATAACAGCTAAGTACATACTTTTTCCTCTATTAACAAAAAATACTTTATCTCCTGCTTTTAATTCTTCAAATTCATTAATATCTTTGTAGCCATTTTCTTTAGCCTTTTTTACTGCTTCAACAATAAATTCTCTTTCTGTTTTAGCTTTATTTAAATAATTCATATAATCTTTTGTAAAACTGAATATTGCTTCTTTTTTTCTTGTATCTACTGTGTCCCATCCGTTTTCTCTTTTGTTAAATAATTTTTCTTTTAAATTCTCTTCCATTTTATCCTCCTTAGTTTAATTTTTTTTAGTATATCACTTTACTTTTTATTTTTCCAGTTTTTTTAGTATTTATTATATTTTTTTGCAAATAATAAAATTACTAATTATTTTTGGAGGTTTTTTATGAATTCTTTATGGTTATCAACTGCTAATTCAAAAAATTTTGAAACTTTAAATACTAGTTTGAATGCAGATGTATGTATAATTGGTGCTGGAATATTTGGCCTTTCCTGCGCTTATTATCTTTCAAAAGCTGGTTTAAAAGTTATAGTTTTAGAAAAAGACTCGATAGGAGAAAAAACAACTGGACATACTACTGGAAAAATCACTTCTGCTCATGGACTTTTTTATAACTACTTGGTTAATAATTTTAATGAAACTTTTGCTCATGATTATTTATTTGCAAATGAAGAAGCAATTTCAAATATAAAAAATATTATAGATACAGAAAATATTAAATGTGATTTTGAATATAAATCTAATTTTATATATACAACTAACAAATCAGAAGTAAATCAAATAAAAGCAGAAGTTGAAACTGTTAATTATCTTGGTTTTCCTGCTAATTTTGCTACAAAAACTGGTCTACCTTTTGAAATTGCTGGAGCTATTCAATATAAAAATCAAGCACAATTTAATGTGATTTCTTATTTAAATGGCTTGTGTAAAGCAATTTTGAATAACAGTGGTAAAATATTCACACATTCTACTGTTATTGATGTAAAAAATACTGGTTCATCTTATATAACTTCAACTTTAGAGGGTAATGTTGAATCGAAATTTGTTGTATTAGCATCTCATTTTCCTTTTTTAAATTTTCCAGGAATGTATTTTACCAAAATGTATCAATCAAGTTCTTATATTATTGGAATTGATACTAAAAAAACTTTGTTTAATGGAATGTATATTAGTGCTTCCTCCCCTATTTATTCTTTTAGAACTGCAAAATATAATGGAAGAAATATTTTACTTATAGGTGGATCAGAACACAAAACTGGAACAGTCGTAAATTATAACGAAACTTATGGAGCATTAGAAAAGTATGCTAAACAATTCTACCCTAATTGTGAAATTTTATTTAGATGGGATACTAGAGATTGCATTACCTTAGATAAAGTTCCATATATTGGTCCATTTTCTAATGCAATGGAAAATATTTATATTGGAACTGGTTTTAAAAAATGGGGTATGACTACTTCTAATGTTGCGGCAAATATAATTACTGATTATATTTTAGGCAATGAAAACAAATATACTTATTTATTTGACTCAACCCGTATGCAACCAATAAAAAATAGAGTTGAATTTAAAAATATTTTAACCGAATCCGTAAATTCTTTAGTTTTAAATAAGTTTAAAACTCCTAAACTTACTTTTGATAATATATCTAATAATTCTGGTGGAATAATTGAAGTAAATAATCAAAAAGTAGGTATTTACAAAGATACTTCAGGCAATATTTTTGCTGTAAAACCAGTATGTTCTCATTTGGGATGTTTACTATCTTGGAACGATGCTGATAAGACTTGGGACTGCCCTTGCCATGGTTCTCGATTTGACTATATGGGAAAAAATCTTTATGACCCGGCTATTAAGGATTTAGAAAAGTACAATTTATAACAGATTTTTAACTTTTTTAGCATTTTTTGTTGACTTATTTTACTGTTTTTGCTACAATTTGCTTATAAATTCATATATTTATATATTTTTTATTTATGAACTAGATTTCTTCATTCGTGATAATCTAGTTCTTTTTACTATAAACATGTTAAAAGAGGTAAAATTATGAGCAAAAGAAAAAGAAATAATAAAACAAAATATTTAAAATTTATATCATCAATAATATGTTTAGTCTGTATTTTAATTTATGGCTTCATAATGCAAAATACAGAAAATACTAATAATGTAACTGAAAATATCTCACAAAATCAAAATGTAACTTTTGACTTATCTTCAATTCCAGAATATTCTTCAAGTCCTTATGTTAAAATAAATAATAATATTCCATACTTTGAAGAAAAAGACTATACTACTAAGAGTTTTGAAAATTATAGTGAATTAGATGTTCTTGGTAGATGTGGAGTTACTTTTGCAAATGTATGCACAGAAATAATGCCACCAGCAGGAGATAAACGTGGAGATATAAGTTCTGTAAAACCATCTGGTTGGAAACAAAAAAAATATAATGGAGAATATTTATATAATAGATGTCATTTGATTGGTTATCAATTATCTGATGAAGATGCAAATAAACAAAATTTAATTACTGGAACACGTTATTTAAATGTTGAAGGAATGTTGCCTTTTGAAAATAAAGTTGCAGATTATATAAAATCAAATAAAAACAATCATGTTCTTTATAGAGTAACTCCAATCTTCAAAGGAAATAACCTTGTAGCTAGTGGTGTTCAAATGGAAGCTTGGTCTGTTGAAGATAATGGACAAGGTGTATGTTTTAATATTTACTGCTATAACGTTCAACCCGGAATAGTTATAGATTATTCAACTGGCGAAAGTCAAATTTCTGCTAAATAAAATTTATAAAAATCATTGTAATCTTATGTAAAATGATATATAATCACTTCTAGTTTTATTCTTACTACTATTTTTCAATAGTAGTTTCCCTACACAAAAATTTAAAAAGCGAAGGAGTGATTGCATATTGAATTTAGATTTAGTAAATGATTTATTTAATAATTTAAAGGAGAATAAATTCGTGCAAAATTTTATGAAAGAATTATCAAATTATTTAGAAAAAAATTTATCTAATAATAATTTTAGTTCAAATAGTTGGATTGATTTATCAAACGATGATTTAACTATTTTTGATACTAAAATAACTACAAAATTTAGAGATGAAATGTTAGTTGAAAGAAATAATATTTTACAAAATTATGCTAAAAATATTAATGACGCTGATGATATTTTTTACATCTATTCTATTAATTCTAATAATAAAAACTCTTATAATTTATATAATTGTAGAACTAATGAGATTGTTACAAAATCTATTGATGATCTACCTAATGGTTCTAAACTTGGAAGTATTTTGTCTTATAAGTCTGGAAATTTTATTTTAGATAATGAAGCAACTGAAATGCTTGGAAATGAGATAGTTTCTATTATTAAAGATAAGATTATTGAGCAAAATGATTTTTTAGCTAATAATAGAATTGAAGGTCATATTTACGAAGTTGGTGAAAAGTCTTCTGGTCGTGTGTGGTTATATGATTTGAATAGTGTTAATGGTGGCAGTGATGGTATTGAAGAGGTTGAATTTACTGCGGAATTGTATGATAGAATTGATGAAAATGATAGAGTTGTTTTTAGAGATGGTGAGTACAATATTGTAGAAAATTAATAATAAAAAAAGAGACTGTAAAAGTCTCTAAATATGGTCGAGGCGACAGGGATCGAACCTGCGACCTCATGGTCCCAAACCACGCGCGCTACCAACTGCGCTACGCCTCGAAATATTATTTTTTTGCTCAACGCTTATATATAATAGCACATATTTTAGAGATTTGCAACAATTTTTGAAAATTTTTTTGCAAAATCTTCAAAAACATCTTGAAAATTATTCCAAAAGCAATTATAATATTGTGTATGCACCAGTAGCTTAGTTGGATAGAGTGTTCGGCTACGAACCGGAAGGTCGGGGGTTCGAATCCCTCCTGGTGCACCAAATATAAAAAGTCATACAAATATTGAATTATCAATGTTTTGTATGGCTTTATTTGTTTAAAAGACTGCATTAGTACTGCAATATTCACTCTTCTAAAAATCCACTAATTCTAAAATATCTTTTTCTGTTAATTTATCAAACTCAAATGAAAATTCTCTCATTTCATTATATGAATCACTTGATTGAACACTGCATCTAATTGGTAAAACATTATCTTTACTTATATAAATATAATCATTATTTCCAGCTTGATAATTATATAAATTTGTAAATCTATAGCATTTAATTCCATTACATGTTGTTTCTTTAATACTAGCAAATAAATAATTTTTTAAATAATCATATGGACTGATCAATTTTAAATAATATAATCTTCAACAATATACATTAAAACACATTAAAAATGTTGATTTTTCAATATTTTTAATGTGTTTTGAACTTAAACAATTTGATATTCTATTCTCCCTTTTCTTGGAATAAAAAATTTCCATCATACTCATTTTGTTCAACTTCTTGTCCATTTTGACTAGATAAAATTTCGCCTTCTAGTTTATTGTTTTTACTTTTTAAATTTAAATAAAGTACTAATATTGTGCAAAAAGCAATAGCTAAACCAATACTTAAAGTCAATAAAATTTTATCTAATTTATTCATATGTATTTTCTCCTTTTTTCTATATTTAAATTATATCATTAAAAAATAATAATTAATAGTATTTTTATCTAATCTCCGGATTTTCCTCCAAAATTCTCTCTACAACATCATCATTAATAGTAAAAGGAACAACATACCCCTCCAACAAATTAGCTTTTTCCTTTAAACTCTCATTAGCAGAATTAACATATATTCTGGATTTTCCCTTACCATTTTTAGCCTCTTGAACCAAATTAGAAACAGGTGAATTTCCATCAAAAGCAATAACTATGGAAGTTCTTCTTTCAAAAATCTCGTAATTAAAACTTTTATATATACCAAATTCATCACTTTCTGTAGAAATACAAACTCCATTTAATCTTTTATCTAATAGACGTTCTTTTACTTCTTCAGAAATTGTTTTGGGTATAATTGCATCAACTTCAAACTTTTTATTTATTTCTTTTTCTATATCAAGTATCTCTTTTTCATACCCTTTCATTTGATGGCCAATTACAAAATATACTTTATCACTATCTACATTTTGCATTAATTTCTTTAATAGCTCTTTTCCCTTTTTTTCAACTTTTGTATCTCTGTTTCTAGCATTAAAGCTTCCCCCAGCTATTATGATTGGCATTTTATCTGTAGGTAATTTTACAATTTTATCTTTTAAATCTATTTCAGATAATATGTTGTTATTTAATCTTAATTTCATTTTATTAGATTTGCTTGAATTTCACCTTTTGCATGTACA
>OGKG01000655.1_pt1 | contig 44558 bp, 48 predicted proteins | sample 1572201 | NCBI WGS metagenome assembly OGKG01 (sample SAMEA2582146, study PRJEB24529) | metagenome | biome: Human gut stool | place: China | collected 2011 | reverse complement strand
CTTCCTTGACCTTGGTCATGTTCACGGCCATGCAGTGTGCGGTCATGCACAGGGGGTACTCGTAGTAGGCACCGGTTTCAGCCTTACAAGCGGCGGCAACAGAAGCATTGGTGTCAGCCAGGACATCGGCAGTCCACAGGTCGCTCAGGTCAACCATCTTACCCTTGGCACCCCAGTTGGTGACCAGGCGCTCAGGTCCTTCCATAACCAGGTCAGGAGCGGCATTGCCTTCGATGGCAGTATTGACCTTGTCGTCTCCATCCTGGTAGGTCAGGTATTCCACGGTAACCTTGATGTTGGGATAAACGGCATTGAACTGGGAGAGCAGGCTCTCAACGGTAGCCTGATCGCCCCACTTGCCAATGGGGTAGGTCCACAGGCTGATTTCGGTGGTGGCGGCGGGAGCCTCGGTGGCGGCCTCGGTAGCGGCAGGGGCCGCAGTGGTGGTGGGGGTTTCAGCCTTCTGCACGGAGCAGGCAGCCATACCCAGAACCAGGATCACAGCCAGAGCCAGAGCAATCAGTTTCTTCATTGTACTTCCTCCTATTATTGTCTTGTGATTAGCTTGGGAAAGCCCTTCACGAGGGTGGGGCATTTCCCACAACTTCTGCATGTATCCTACCATCATTTTTTCGCAATGTCAACAACAGTTCGAAAAATTTTTTCAAATACTCACTATTTTGAAAATTTTTTCCATATTGCACAGAAATTCCTTCTCAATTACAGCATAATGACGAAAGTCATTTTCATCTCTTGACGGAGACTAAAATCATGCTATTCTTATTTTACAAATCATCAAGGAGGCTGATTGCCATGAAAAAGCATATTGTCTGCTATGGAGACTCCAACACCCACGGCTACTGCGCCGATCCCGCCGACTGCCTGGGCGGAGGCATCCGCTTCAGCGAGGAGCAGCGCTGGACCTGTCTCGTTCAGGAAGCTCTGGGCAAGGAGTACCTGGTAACCGAAGAAGGTCTCTCCGGCCGTACTACCTGCTTCGACGATCCCATCCATGAGGGACTCAGCGGGCTGGAACACCTGTACCCCATTCTCAAGAGCCATGAGTTCATCGACCTGCTCATCATTATGCTGGGCACCAACGACTGCAAGGACCGATTCTATGCCAGCGCCGACTGCATTGCTTTAGGACTGGCCCGGCTGGTGAACAGAGCCAAGGCCACAGACTGCTGGGGCGGAAAGGCTCCTAACATTCTGGTCATCGCCCCCCCTCCCATTGGCGCGGAGATGCTGGAGAGTCCCGTGGCCAGCACTATGGGACAACTGTGCGTTGAAAAATCCCGGCAGCTGGCGGACAGCTACCGGGCACAATGTGAACTTCTTGGGGTCCATTTCCTGGACGCCGGGGCCCTGGGCTGCGAATTCAACCAGGTGGACTTCATGCATCTCACGAGCCGCGGTCACCGCACCCTGGCGGACCACCTGTCCAAGCTCATTCCTCAACTGGTGAAGTGACCGGCTCCTCCGGCAGGAAAGGCCGAAAAATCGGCTCCACCAGGAAGCTGTCTACCAGGGCAGCCAAGGCCGGAAGGAAGAATAGCGGAAACACAAACCGCACGCAGAGATAAAGCGCCGCCCCCTGGACGATTCCCAATCCCAGGGTTCTGGGCAGGTTGGCAAGGCTCAAAAGCAGGGTGTTTTTCAATTGCATAACCGTGGTATTTTCAAACCGGGACAGCAGCGGAAACAGCAGGCTCAGGGTACCCAGGGCCAAAAGCCCCAGCAGAGCACCGGCAGAGAAGATGTTCCAACTCAGCTTTCCCAAAGCGGCAGCATTCCACAGCAGGATCATGCCCCTGCCCAGCAGGAATAAAAGTACCAGAAACGCAAGCGTCGGCAGGATCCCCGCCTTCCAGTTTTCCCGGAAAACATAAGCGAACCGCTGCCAGCTGTGCTTCTCCCCCTGGCGAAAGCCCCGAAACGTTGCGTCGTACAGCGCTGCGCAGGAGGCTCCGATGGTCACCACTGGGAAACATCCCAGTAACCAGAACAGACTGAGGAAAATACTGTCCGTCACATGGGTCAGCATGATCATCAGGCCGCTGTCCGGCTTTAGAAGATTTCGAAACATAGTGTTTTCTCCTTTGAAAAAGCACAGCCTTTCCGAACGAGAAGGGCTGTGCTTTCGCTCTTATTTCAGTCTTTCTGCCAGGCGTGCCGCGCCATAGAGGCCTGCCATATTGCCCAGGGCCGCCTGCCGGATGGTCACCCCACGGAAGCCCGGGATCAATCGCTCCTCGGCCAGATTCTTGGCCTTTGCAAACACAAGGGGCTGCTCCATAATGCCGCCGCCCAACAGTACACAGGGGATATTGTAGCTGTGGACCAGGGCGCAGATCCCTGCCGCCACTTCCTCCAGCCAGTGGTCCAGGACCTGTCTCAGCGCCGGGTCATCCTGGCGGGCAAAGAGCTGCCTGCCATTTTCGATGGCAGGGTTCACCTGCCTTGCCCCGGCGATCAAGGCCGTAGTAGAGGCATAGCGCTCATAGGTCCCGGAGAAGGGGTCTCCGGCCACTACGGCCTCCGGATGCGTAATCAGCCCTCCCAGCATCACACCGGCGCTGGCTCCTCTGCCATAGTAGGGCTTGCCGTCCAGGACCACACCGCCGCCAATGCCGGTGCCGTAGGTCAGGCAGATATAGTCCGGCGTACCCATGGCCGCCCCCTGGGTGCCCTCCCCCAAAGCGGCGGCATAAACATCATTGACAACGGCGGTAGGCTTTCCAAAACGGCCTTCAAAAAAGCCCTTTACATCTGTCCCCGTATATCCGGGAATATTCTCATTGGCGTAACGGATGATCCCGGTATCCGGGTCCACCTGTCCGGCGGTGCTGACACCAATGGCATCAAAGTCCCCCAGTGCGGACAATATCTCTGCCGCCCGGTCCAAAAGGCCCGGTTCCTTTGCCCGTGTCGGCGCTTCTCGGAGGGGACCGGCTGCACCGTCTTCAAACAGGCAGGCCTTTATATTGGTGCCGCCAATATCCAATGCTCCAATCCGCATGATTTACTTCTCCAGAGCCGCTACAAAGCGCTTGGTGATGAGCATGGGCCGGGTAATGGCGGAGCCCACCACGGCGGTCATAACTCCCAGATCCATAGCCTTGCGCAGCTCCTCGGGGGTGGTCAGGTTGCCTTCCGCTACCACAGGCTTTCCGGACTGCTCCACCAGGGTGGAAATCATATCGTAGGGCGGCAGCTGGCACCCGGCAGTATAGGGGGTATAGCTGGCCATGGTGGTGCCGATCAGGTCAAATCCGATTTCTGCAGCGTGGAGGCCCTCCTGGATGCTGGAGCAGTCCGCCATAAACAGCTGGTCCGGATACTTCGTTCTGGCCTCGGCAAAAAGCTCGTCCAGGCTTTTGCCCAGAGGCCGGGTCCGCTTGGTAGCATCCAGTGCGATCACCTCTACTCCCGCGGCAGCCAACGCGTCGATTTCCGCCATGGTGGGGGTGATGTACACATCCGGATGGTCCTCATAGACCTTCTTGATAATGCCGATGATGGGCAGATCTACATTCTTGCGGATCTCCAGAATGTCCTCCACCGTATTGGCACGGATACCGGCGGCACCGCCCCAGGCAGCAGCCAGCGCCATCCGGCCCATGATAAAGGAGCTGTGCAGGGGCTCCTCCGGCAGGGCCTGGCAGGAGACGATGAGCTTTCCGCCAACCTTTTCCCGAAACTGTTCCATATTCATTGGTAGTTCCTCCTCATGATATACTTGCTTGTATGTTACCTGAAAAGAAAACTTTTTTCAATATCTATTTATTACAAAAAATATTTTTATTTTTGTATGTTTTGCAAGGTACTTTTTCTACAAAAAGCCTTGCAAATCCCAGCCATCCCCTTTATAGTAGACCTAAAGTTTACGTTTGAACCTAATTGAATCAACGGGAGGGCATTTCCATGGGAGAGCAGAGCGTCTGTGACCTGATCGTCGGCAAATATGATAAGTTGACAAAGCAAACCAAGACCGTAGCAGATTATGTTCTGGCCAATCGAAGAGAAATCCAGTACATGTCCATTACCACCCTGGCAGAAAACTGTGGCGTGGCTGATGCCACGGTGTATCGGCTATGCCGTACCCTGGGTTTCTCCGGCTACAACGACTTCAAGCTGGCTCTCGTAAAGGGGAACGGCAAGCGGCCCCTGGATATGCCCCTGGGGCTGGATGGCAATGTGACCATGGAGGACAGCATCGGAGACATGAGCAAAAAGCTCTATTCCGTCAACGCCTCCGCTTTGGCCGATACCCTGACCCGCCTGGACCCAAGGTCCATCGACAAGGCTGTGGATACCTTGAAGAAAGCCCGCAGCGTCTACTGTCTGGGCTTCGGCGGCAGCATGGTCATTGCCATGGAAGCCGTCAGCCGGTTTGCCACCATCACCAACAAGTTCCGCCAAATTTCCGACACCCATATGCAGGCCATGGCCATCGCCCTGTCCGGGCCGGAGGACGTGATATTGCTGTTTTCCTTCTCCGGCGCCACCCGGGATATATTTGATGTGCTGGAAAACGCAAAAAAGCGGGGCACAAAGATCATCCTTGTGACCCACTTTCCAAAATCCCCTGCTGCCGCCTACGCCAACACCATCATCACCTGCGGCGTGGAAGAAGGCCCCATGAACGGCGGCTCTATTGCCGCCAAAATCGGCCTTCTGTTTCTCATTGACATTCTCTTCAATGAATACTGCCGCAGAGATCCTCAGACCACCGCCCAGCACCTGGACGCCACCACCCACGCCGTCGCCGCAAAACTAATGTAGTTTTCTATTCACAGCTAGGAAGGACAATATTACTATGAAACACATTGTATGCTTTGGTGATTCCAATACCCACGGCTATTGCGCCGATCCCGCCGACTGCGCAGATGGCGGGGACCGATTCAATGAACAAGAGCGCTGGACTTGCCTGCTCCAGGAAAAACTAGGCCCCGACTATCGGGTCCTGGAGGAAGGCCTCAGCGGCCGGACTACGGTTTTCGATGATCCCATCCACGAGGGACTGCGCGGCCTGGACGACATTTTTTCCTGCCTGATGAGCCACGAGCCTGTAGACCTGCTCATTATCATGCTGGGGACCAACGATACCAAGAGCCGCTTCGGTGCCAACGCAGCCGCCATCGGCATTGGCATGGGCCGACTGGTCGACAAAGCCAGATCTATACCAGCCTGGCGCAAAAGCCCAAACATCCTGCTGATCGCCCCGCCCCACATCGGTCCTGGCATGGAACGCTGCCCGGACTGCGAAGCCATGGGACTTGGCTGCCCAGAAAAATCCGCCGCTCTGGCACCCCATTTCGCGGATGTAGCCAAAACCCGGGGCTGTGCTTTTCTGGATAGCGAGGGTGTGGCTGAATTCAACAAGATTGACTGTATGCACCTGACCGCTAAAGGTCACCGTCAGCTGGCAGAAAAGCTGGCAGAAATCGTGCCGACACTGATCTGAAAAAAGTCCCCTGCCATGGGTGACAAATCGCACATGGCAGGGGATTTTTATCTGTCCGCCGGAAACGCAATGCCCTGCCGGCGGCGCATTTCGTCCATAATTTCCAGGTTTACGGATGATGTTTTTTCCAGTATAATGAGACTATAGAAATTTCGGACCTATTGAAGGAGGCTACCTTATGAAGCTTGTTATTCTGGACGGCTACGCCCTGAACCCCGGGGACCTGAGCTACGACTGCCTGAACCAATTTGGAACGATCACCGTCTACCACCGGACGGACTCCGAAGAAGAGGCCATTGCCCGGATCGGGGACGCCGAAATTGTACTCATCAATAAAGTGCCCGTCACCGAGTCCCTTCTGGCGGCCTGCCCCGGCATCCGCCTGATCTGCGTCCAGGCCACCGGCTACAACGTGGTGGACTGCGCCGCCTGCGCCAGGCGGAATATCCCCGTGACCAACGTGCCCACCTACGGCACCGCCGCCGTGGCCCAGTTCACCATGGCCTTACTGCTGGAGCTGTGCCACCAGGTGGGGCTCCACAATCAGGATGTCCACCGGGGCGGCTGGACCGAAAACGGCAGCTTCACCTACTGGCTGACCCCCCAGATGGAGCTGGCCGGGAAAACCATGGGCATCATCGGCTTCGGCCGCATCGGCCAGGCTGTGGGAAAACTGGCCCGTGCCTTCGGCATGGAGGTCCTGGCCTACAACCGGAGCCGGTGCGAGGCAGGGGAGCAGATCGGCACCTATGTGGACCTGGATACTCTTCTGGCAAAGTCCGACGTGGTGTCCCTCCACTGCCCCCTGTTCCCGGAGACAAAGGGCATCATCAACGCCCGGTCCATCGCCAGGATGAAAGACGGCGCCATCCTGCTGAATACCTCCCGTGGCCCCCTCGTGGAGGAAGCCGCCCTGGCCCAGGCGCTGAACGCCGGAAAGCTCCGTGGGGCGGCAGTGGACGTGGTTTTTCAGGAGCCCATTGTGGAAGGAAATCCCCTTCTTGCCTGCAAGAACTGCATCATCACCCCCCACATGGCCTGGGCCCCGGTGGAGAGCCGCCAGCGGCTCCTGGATACGGTGGTGGAGAATATCCGGGCCTTCTTAGATGGAAAGCCCCAGAACGTGGTCAATCTGTAAAGGCATCCCGGCAAAGCCGGGATGCCGCCAGCGCTCGAAAATAGACTGAAAAGGCGGAACCCCCTCTCCTGTCCGGAGAGGGGGCTGCTCATCTATAGAATTCACCCAGCACGTCCAGCCGCTCCCGGGCCCACCGCAGCAGCTGCTCCTGGTCGTCTGCCCCATCGTAGCACATGCCCCAGCGTTGGTTATCTCTGTAGTATGCGCCGCTGGTGTTCACCCGGCGGATATTTGCTTCCAGCAGACCCAGAATGTTCTCTTCGGTATAGATGTTTTCTCTTTGCCGGTTCCAGCGGGCAGAAAGCCGCTGGGCCAGGTCCGGATACAGCTCCTCCATCTGCGGATATTCAAAGCGCTGCTGCGTGTTGCCCATAGTCACCACATAGTCGTAGAGGAATCCCTCATTCCACTCGATGCCCATGGACATATCCGTATCCCAGGGGACAAAATAGAGGGCATAGTGTCCATTTTCCCACCGCAATACGTAAAACATGTTCTTATAGGCTCTGTTGTCCCGGGCGGCGAAATAATTCAGGTAAAGGCTCGTCTCCAGGAAGGTGTCCAGATCGATGCCATTTTCCCCTCTGGCTTCCAGTACATCCTCCAAGATCCCGTAGGTCTCTTCCTTGCCGTAAGGCGAATACACGATCTCATAGCCATCCGGCAGGGTGTCTGCCTCCCAGGTGTTGACCCCCTTGAAGAGGATATCACTCTTTTTATCCAGGTTCAGATACTTCCGGTCTACCCGCCGCTGCAGGAGGAACAGCCCCCGGTACTCCCCATCCACAATAAGTTCCACATACTCGGCTCCGGACATGGGATAGGGCGTAGTGTATCCGGCCAGATACCGATTCCAGAACTGGATCTCGCTGATTTCCCGAGCCTTGGTATCGTCCTGGACCATAGAATTCAGGATCCAGTCATCATCCGACCCCAAGCCAAGAAAATTCCGGTTCTCCTTCTTCCCTGTTTCGTCTTTCAGGGACAGCTTCAGCGGGCATTTTTCAAAATGCCTGCTGGTAGCTCCCCGCCTATGCCACTCCACATGGCCGGACTCTGCCTGATAGGCATCATAATCGGCCCCCTTGCCAAGGAGCAGATAGCTGCCCACCAATATCTCCTGCTTTTCCTTCTCTTTTTTCCGGGTGTATTTCGTCTCCTGTTCCAGGTACAGCACTGGAAGCGTAGTCTCCACCACGTTGATCTGGCGATACCGGCTGCCGTCCGTCACAATAAGCTTTAGAGGTCTGCTGGTCTCCAAGGCCTTCGGAACATCCTGGAGCGCGGCATTTTCCAAAAAATACAGCTTCAAACCCCGCTGACTCAGCGTCAATTCCCCACGGAACCAAGAAAAACGGCCGCAGTTTTCCTCCGGCTGAGACACAAAAATCGTAGACAGCTCCCTACCGCCGCCGATCCGTTTCCCGTCTATGAGAATTTCGGATATGTCCATATTCGGGTCCTCTGTCAGAGGAGCCAAGATCTCATCCGAAACCACCCGTACTCCCATACAGGTCCGGGACTCTCTGTATTCCATATAGCCAAAAAACACCCCAAGGGAAAGCAGGGCCACAGCAAGGAGGATCAGTTTTTGTTTGATCGCACTCATTCTGCCCATGCTTATTCTTCCATCCCCCGCTGCTTCTTATATCCCTCGCCCCAGCACCACAGGGCATCCAGCACCGGCTTCAGGCTGTAGCCCAATTCCGTCAGCGTGTATTCTACGCGCGGCGGCACCTCGGGGTAAACGGTGCGGGTGAGGAGGCCACTGTCCTCCATCTGCCGCAGCTGGGCGGTGAGAACCTTCTGGGACACCTGGCCGATGGACTTCCGCAGTTCTCCAAAACGCTTGGTCCCGGGGAGCAAATCCCGCAGGATCAGCACCTTCCACTTGTCGCCGATGAGCGTCAGCGTTGTCTCCACCGGACAGGCAGGAAGCTCGGATTTTGTGACATTTTCCATGATAACCTCCAATAGTTTCTTTTTGGTAAGTACAGCACAATATAGTGCCTACTTTACGATTTTTCCTTACGGTGCTATTATACTTCCAGCGAGTGAAAAACGCAATACACCAATACAAAATCTTAGGAGGTACTCATCATGAACAAAGTCGTAGAATTTCTGAATGCCAACCCCGTGCAGTATCTGGCTACCGTCGGTCGTGACGGCAAAGCCAAGTGCCGCCCCTTTATGTTCGCCGGCGAGATGGACGGCAAGCTGTGGTTCTGCACCAACAACCAGAAGGATGTCTACAAGGATATGCAGGAGAACCCGGAGGTGGAGATCTCCGTTTCCAGCCCGGAGTACGCATGGATCCGTCTGCACGGCAAGGCTGTGTTCGAGAACAACATGGCTGCCAAGGAAATGTGCATCCAGAATCCCATCGTGAAGGGGCAGTACGGCGAGGCTGCCAACCCCATCTTTGAGGTGTTCTATCTGGCGGATGCCCACGGCGTTATTGCCGACTTCTCCGGCAATCCTCCCTACGAGTTCTAAGGAAGCAGCCCCGCAGGAACCCTACCTGTGGGGCTGCTTCAAATCCAAGCATATAAACGGCTTGCGCCGATCCTGAAAGGGCGTTGACGGTATGACGAAACAAGGCTATTTGGAATTACTGGTGGAAAACATCCACTCCACCACCATTGCCACCATCGGAGCGGACGGGCATCCCCAGACCCGTGTCATCGACATGATGCTCTATGACGAGCAGGGCGTGTATTTCCTCACCGCCAAGGGCAAGGCATTCTATGCCCAGCTCATGGAGCAGGGGTACATCGCTCTGTCTGCCACCAAGGACAAGCTCTCGATCTCTCTGCGAGGGAAGATCAAAAGCATCGGCAGCGAAAAGCTGGACGAGATCTTCGAGAAAAGCACCTATATGCAGTCCATCTATCCCGGCGATACCCGCAGTGCTCTGGAAGTGTTCTGCTTGTATGAAGCCCAGGGAGAGTACTTCGATATCAGCAATCCATCTCACATTACACGAGATGCCTTTACGATCGGTCTTGCAAAATCCGCGGTCCCAGGCTATTATGTTGGCAAGGGCTGCATTGGCTGCAAGCTGTGCTATTCTGTCTGCCCACAGAAATGCATCGACATTACGAAAAAGCCTGTGGTCATCGACCAGCACCATTGTCTCCACTGCGGGCGGTGTGCAGAAACCTGCCCCAAGCAGGTTATCGAAAAGAGGGTTTGACTATGAATCAAAGTGAACGCCGACTCTTCCTCATCCAATCTTTTCTCCGGGAGCGCCCCTCCTGCCAGAAGCAGATCATCCCCACGGACTCCGAGCGGCAAAGGATCCTCCTCCAGGGACTGATGAATGTCCGGAATCCGCACCCCGTCAGCCCGGAATTCCTGGAAACTCAGGCCACCTACGCCTGCATCAACCAGAGACAAGCGGTGTGTCCCCATGAGATTGAAAAGCAGTCTATCTGCATAGATGGGGATATCGGAGAAGTTTTCGCCAGACTCCGCTGAAATCTGATTGTTCCCAGCATCACCAACGCCCCGGAAGCCGCAGCTTCCGGGGCGTCTGTTTTCTACTCTATCGTCTTTGTCGCCACAATGTCCACGCCGGTCCCGGCAACGTCGTGCAGCAGCACATCCCCGATTCTCACCGGGGCGGCGGCGGTCACGGTTTTCAGGGCCTCAACCACGGCAAAAATCTTGCCCTTTGGGATGTCCTGGGCGGTTTTGCAGCTGACCACCCGCTCCCCGGCCTTGCTGCCCACAAGGCGGACAGTGCTGGTGACAATACGTGTGGGGTTTGTCACTTCTTTCCGCGCGTATTCCTTTCCCCGCTTGCAGGTAAAGCCCGCAATGTCCTTCACATCTTTCCCCTCTAGGGTCACGGTGATGGCGCAGCCCAAGGGGCAGCCGATGCAGGTCAGTTCCCGTTTTTCCATAGTCACGCCTCCTCCACCGCAATGTGGATCCGCTTCAGCTCCGGGTGCTTTGCCAGGGCCTCCCGGGTCAGCTTCAGTTCCTCCATCTCACCGGGAGCCATAACCGGGCGCTTGCGGCTGGTGACCTGCTCGTCATCCAGGTACAGCCGTACCCGGCGATCCTTCATAACGCTGCCTACCCGGAAGCGGATCACCAGATCCTCCGTTACCCGCTTGGGGTCGATGCTGGCGGGAACGGTATACCGAGGGCCTCCCTGGAAGGTGATGGGAACCTCCCACGCCTGGCTGCCAGGCCCCTGGTCCAGATACCGGATGGCAGCCCGTCCGGCAGCGGCGGCCTCCTCGGAAACAAAGTCCACCAGATCGTGAACGTGAAGTACATTGCCCGCGGCAAAGACACCGGGGATACTGGTTTGCAGACTCTCGTCCACTACAGGGCCGTTGGTCACCGGGGAAATGGTCACACCCATGGCCCGGGACAGTTCGTTTTCCGGCAGCAGGCCGCAGGACAGCAGCAGGGTATCGCAGTCGTAGTGGATCTCCGTTCCGGGGATAGGCTTTCTGTCCGGACCCACCCGAGCGATGGTCACACCGGTGACCCGCTCCCTGCCCTGGATATCCACCACCGTGTGGCTGAGTTTCAGCGGGATACCGAAATCATTGAGGCACTGGACAATATTCCGCTTCAAGCCGCCGGAATAGGGCATCAGCTCCGCCACCACCAGGACCTTGGCCCCCTCCAGGGTCATGCGGCGGGCCATAATGAGGCCAATATCGCCGCTGCCCAGGATGACCACTCTCCGGCCTGGGAGATACCCCTCCATATTCACCAGACGTTGCGCCGTTCCGGCGGAATAGATACCGGCAGGGCGGAACCCCGGGATATTCAGGGCTCCCCGGCTCCGCTCCCGGCAGCCCATGGCCAGGATCACCGCCCTGGCCTCGATGTCGATGAGCCCGTCGGTCCGATTCATGGCGGTAATTTTTTTATCCTCGCCGATGGACAGCACCATGGTATTCAGCTTATAGTCAATGCCGCGATCCAGGACTTGCTTGGCGAACCGCTGGGCGTATTCCGGGCCTGTCAGCTCCTCACCGAAGGTGTGCAGGCCGAAGCCATTGTGGATGCACTGGTTCAGGATCCCTCCCAGCCGGTCGTCCCGCTCCAAAATCAGGATGCTCCGGCCCCCGGCATCGTAGGCCGCAACCGCCGCCGCCAGACCGGCAGGGCCGCCGCCGATAATGACGATATCGTATTTCATCCCTCACACCTCCCCGATTTGGTCTTTGTTTACGCCAACAATGAGTCGGGAGTTTCCGCCGCACTTGGTGATATCCTCCTGGCCCACACCCAGCTCCCGGGCCAAGATCTCCATGACCCGTGGCGAACAGAAGCCAGCCTGGCACCGGCCCATACCGGCCCGGGTCCGGCGCTTGACGCCGTCCAGGTCCTTCGCCCCCAAGGGACGGCGGATGGCATCCAGGATCTCCCCTTCCGTGACCTGCTCGCAGCGGCATATGATTTGGCCATAGGCAGGCTCTTCCCGGATCAGCGCCTGATAGGCCTCTCTGGAAAGGGTCTTGGGGTCCAGAATGCCCTTCCGGGTCGGAACAAAGTCCGGCTTCTCCTCCAGGCCCAATTTTTCTTTCAGCAATTCCGCTACGGTCAGCCCGATGGCAGGGGCAGAGGTCAGGCCTGGGGACTCGATACCGGCACAGTCCACAAAGCCGGGGGCATCCTCCACTTCACCGATAACGAACTCGTGATGGTCCTCATGGCCCCGGAGCCCGGCGAAGCTGGTGATGGTTTGGCCCAGAGGCAGGTGATCCACAGCAATGCCGGACTTGGTGATGACCTCCTCCAGACCGGCGGCGGTGGTGTTGGTGCCGTCCCGATCCTCCACGTCGATGGCCGTGGGGCCAACAATCGTGTTGCCGTGGACCGTGGGGCTGACCAGAACACCCTTGCCCAGCTTGCCGGGGAGTTGGAAAATTGTGTGTTTCACAAAATTCCCCGTCTGTTTATCCAGCAGGCAGTAGTCTCCCCGGCGGGGGGTGATGTGCAGCTTCCGTTCCGAAACCATATTGTGGAGCACGTCCGCATAGACCCCGGCGGCATTGACCACATACCGGGTCCGGAAGTCCCCACGGTTCGTGTGGACCGTCCAGAAGCCCTCCCCTTTTGTAAAGCCCAAAACGCTGGTATTGAATTGGAATGCCACGCCGTTGGCATTGGCGTTCTCAGCAAGAGCGATGGTCATGTTGAAGGGGCAGACAATTCCGCCGGTGGGGGCCCACAGGCCCGCCACGGCATTCTTGCTCACATTGGGCTCCAATTCGTGGAGCCGCCTGGAATCCACAATTTCCAGCCCCTCTACCCCATTTTTCAGGCCGTTTTCATAGAGGGCTTCCAGCCTTGGCAGGTCCTCTTCGGACATACAGACCACCAGAGAACCGTTCATCCGGAATGGGAAATCCAGTTCCTTGGCCAGCTCCGGCACCATCCGATTTCCCTGGACGTTCATCTTGGCCATGAGGCTGCCGTGGGCGGCGTCGTGGCCCGCATGGATGATGGCACTGTTGGCCTTAGAGGTGCCGCAGCACACATCCGACTCCCGCTCCAAAACCAATATATTTCCCTGATAGCGGGACAGATACCGGGCCACCGCGCAGCCGGTGACACCCGCTCCGATGATCAAGCAATCGTACAAACGAAACGCCTCCTTCAAGAGAAATCGGGCAGCCCAAGGACACCTTCCCGTAGGAGGGGATTGGGCTGCCCGACACTTACACTATGAGCAGAATATATAGATTTTCGAAGTTACCAGGGGATCGCGTTGTACAGCAGCACTGCCACAATACCGCCTAGGATGGGTCCCACAATGGGTACCACCAGGCCATACTTGAAGTTGCTGTCGCCCTTGCCCTTGATGGGCAGAATGGCGTGGGCGATCCGGGGACCCAGGTCACGGGCAGGATTCAGGGCGTAGCCAGTCAGGCCGCCCAGGGACATACCGATGGAGACGATGATGCCGAAGACCAAGAGTTTGCCCACACCGGCGTCCAGACCGGGAACCTGGTTCATGCCGCAGATGGCAAACACCAGCACGAAGGTAGCAATGGCTTCCTGCACAATGTTCCGGCCGGTATTGGGAACGGAGGGGCCGGTGGAGAAGACACCCAGCTTGGTGCCTGGGTCCTCGGTGGCGTCGAACTGATCCTTAAAGAGAATATACACCAGGATACCACCGGCGATACCGCCCAGGATCTGAGCAATGACATAGCCGGGAACCAGAGCCCAGTCAAACATGCCGCCCACAGCCAGGGCAATGGTCAGCGCGGGATTGAAGCTGGCGCCGGAGGCCTGGCCGAAGATAAAAGCGGGAAGCATAACAGCAAGGCCCCAGGCAATGGTGATCTGGATGGAGCCGGCGCCCTTCATGCCGGATTTGTTGAGGCTGACGTTGGCGACAACGCCGTCGCCCAGAAGGATCAGGATCATGGTGCCCAAAAACTCAGCAATATACGGTAACATAACAAATAACCTCCCTAAATAGTCGCTGCGGATACTTCTTATCTATTTGTATTCGTATACACTCGGGGAAACGCTGAACTGTGCTTATTCGTCCTTGGCCCAGCCGTAGGCGCACTTGACGGCCTTGTTCCAGCCCTTGATCTTGGCGGCACGGTCCTCCTCGGTGATCTTCGGATGGAAGACCCGGTCAATAGCCCGGTTGCGGACAACGTCTTCCTTATTGGACCAGTAGCCCACAGCCAGACCCGCCAGATAGGCGGCACCCATTGCGGTGGTTTCCACACAGGTGGGCCGCTGGACAGGGGCTCCGGAGATATCGGACTGCATCTGCATCAGCAGGTTGTTGGCGGAAGCGCCGCCGTCTACATTCAGGGCCGCCAGCTTGATGCCGGAGTCCGCCTGCATAGCGACCAGGATGTCGTTGACCTGGTAGGCCAGAGATTCCATGGTGGCACGAATGATGTGATTCTTATTGACACCCCGGGTAATGCCCACAATGGTGCCCCGGGCGTACTGGTCCCAATGGGGCGCACCCAGGCCCGTGAAAGCGGGAACCACATAGCAGCCGTTGGTGTCCTTCACTTTACCGGCATAGTACTCGGAGTCGGGAGCGGATTCCAGGAGCTTCAGCTCATCCCGGAGCCACTGGATGGCAGCCCCCGCTACAAAGACGGAGCCCTCCAGGGCGTATTCCACCTTGCCGTCCAGGCCCCAGGCGATGGTCGTGACCAGTCCGTTTTTCGAGAAGACAGGCTTCTCACCGGTATTCATCAGCAGGAAGGCACCGGTGCCGTAGGTATTCTTGGCCTCGCCGGGATGATAGCAGGCCTGGCCGAAGAGGGCGGACTGCTGATCCCCGGCGGCGCCGCCGATCTTGATGGGGCCGCCCAGCAGCGACGGATCCGTCTCCCCATAGACGCAGCTGGAGGGCATGGGGGTAGGCAGCATGCACTTGGGAATATCCAGCTCTGCCAGGATCTCATCGTCCCACTGGAGGGTGTTGATGTTGAAGAGCATGGTCCGGGAGGCGTTGGAATAATCGGTGACATGGACCTTGCCGCCGGTGAGCTTCCAGATCAGCCAGGTCTCCACGGTGCCGAAGAGCAGCTCGCCCCGCTGGGCCCGCTCCCGAACACCTGGGACATTCTCCAAAATCCAGCGGATCTTGGTGCCGGAGAAGTAGGCATCGATGACCAGGCCGGTCTTGGCCCGGAAGGTATCGGTCAGGCCCTTTTCCTTCAGGCTGTCGCAATACTCGCTGGTGCGGCGGCACTGCCAGACAATGGCATGGTATACAGGCTCTCCGGTTTTCTTATCCCAGACAATGGCGGTTTCCCGCTGGTTGGTGATGCCGATGGCGGCAATGTCGGCAGCGGTAGCGCCGATTTTCTGCATCGCCTCAACGGCAACGCCCAGCTGAGTCGCCCAGATCTCATTTGCGTCGTGCTCCACCCAGCCGGGCTTGGGGAAGATCTGGGTGAACTCCCGCTGAGAGACGCTGCACATTTCGCCGTGCTCATTGAAGAGGATGCAGCGGTTGGATGTGGTACCCGCATCCAGGGCCATGATGTACTTTGCCATAATTTTTTGCCTCCTTGTATAATGAAATTGTTCATTTTGCACATTTGTAATCTATGTGGATTCTCAAAAAATAGAACCGCCTCACATATCCCAGACAGCGCCAGCCGTACTGGAGATGGCCAGAGCCCCAGCCTCCAGGGCCTGCAGGACCTCCTGCTTCTCGGTAATGAGGCCTCCCGCCAGCACCGGCAGTCCCGTCAGATTCCGGACCTTGCGGATGATGGTGGGCATAAGCCCCGGCAGGATGTCGATGGCATCCGGCTGAAAGGTCTTGACGCTGAGCAGGGCCTCCAGAGCCATGGAATCAATGACAAACGTCCGGAAGATGGCGATCATCCCCAGCTCCTTGGCCCGCTGGAGCATATTGACCCGGGTGGAAATGATCCCGTCCGCTCCGGTGGTATTGTGGAGGAAGTCCACACTGACTTCCTTGCAGGACAGGCCGGTGATCAGGTCCGCATGGACAAGGGCCAGCTTCCCGGCATCTTTGATGCGCTTTACGGTCCCGCCGATGCCGCATATGTCTCCATAGAGCACGAACACCACTGACGGCTCCGCCTTCAGGCAGCGCTCCAACCCCGTTTCATCCCGGATCGCCGCAATGATGGGGTTTTCCTGCAAGCGCTTATAGAGTCTTGCGTCCATTCCTTTTCCATCTCCCCTTTGATACCCTGAACACAAAAAGCATGGAAAACAATACGGGGCTTTTTACTCCGCTTGTTCCCATGCTCAACGCTCCGGGCAAGATATCCAGTTGCCTTTGTTTGACTGTATTCTACCAGTTGTGTACAAAAAAGTCAATAGATAATAAGCACTTTTTGTAGAAAATGTTGTACAAATGTGGAGAGGATTTTTTGTAGAAAATGGGGATCTGACTTTAGCTACGTCAAGCCCTAGATAAAGTCTGGACTTTTCCTCATATCGGCGGTAAAATCTGTCTATAAAAGTGCCGGAGGTCAAGTCATGAACACAACCACTGAAAAAATACGCCAAGCCACCCCCGCCGACCTCTCCCGCATTGCGGAAATCCTGGTCTTCGACAAGCGGATCAACTTCCGCCCGATTTTCCGGGATGACGACTATTCTTTCAACGCTCTGCAAGTCTTGAAAGTAGCGAAAGACTACGCAAAACCGGAGATTCTGAACCACATCCACGTCTATGACGACGGCATTGTAAAAGGCCTGATCCACATTGAGGGCACCGAGATCAAAGAGCTCTATGTGGACCATTTTTTTCAAAGCCAGGGGATCGGCGCAAAGCTCATTGAATTTGCCAAGGAGACCCATTATGCGGATCACCTGTGGGCCATTGAGAAAAACACAAGGGCCATTGCCTTTTATGAGGCCCATGGGTTTCAGCTGACTGGAGAAAAGGCATTCGAAGAGGGAACTACGGAATACTTGGTAAGAATGGAATGGAAGCCTTAACCGTCATATAGAAAAAACCGGCCACCCCGCGGCCGGATTTTTCCATTGTTTAGCGAAACACCATATTGGCAAATATCCGCTCCATGCGGCTATTGGGGAACCTTGCGTCAATAAAGGCCCAGAAGGCATTGGCGGCAGGGATGGCATCCACCCGCTGGGACCAGCGGAAGACGGCGATCAGGGTCACGGCGCAGTCGAAGACGAAGAAGGCCGTCAAGGCCCAGGTGAGGATCTTTCCCGCCTGATTGGGAATTTTCAAAATCAGCTGGGCCATCATGGGATACAGGTTTTTCACCCAGAAAATGCCCAAAAAGCCCCAGAACACGGAGTATATCAGGCAGATACGGCCGTTGATATTAAAGGGCATATGGCTGTAGTCCCAGCTGACGGAGCCGAAGAGCATCTCCTGGGCCCAGGAGCAGAAGTATTCCAGGGCGCTGCCCACCAGGAAGCCTCCCAGGAAGGAGAGCCATCTGCCCCGGTTCCGGTAGCGGTAAAGGGCAACGGTCAGCACCAAGGCACCGGCTCCATAGACCATGTTGAAGGGTCCATACACCAGGCCGGACCGGCTCTCAATGTAGCCATTGGTCAGCAGGCACCAAAGGAGCTCAATCACAACGCCGCCAAAGCAGCCGATAAAGCACACGAGAAGCAGCTTATAGAGATTCATCCCCGAAGCAAAGTGACCCCTCCGGGTCTCCTCCAGGTCGATGACGGAGTTTGCCGGTGGCTTCAGCCGGAAGTGGGGCTGCCGGGTCAGGTCGTCCCACCGGGCAGAGAGCTCGTCGGACCGCTCCAGCAGCTGCTGGCTGGCCTTGGCCACATTCACCGCCGCCCGCCGCTGGGAGCGAAGCCGGACCATGACGGTCTTGCCGTAGGCCTCCGGGTCCTCCGCCTGGGCCAGATCCTCGTAGAGGCTCTCCACCGTTGGCTTTTCGGCAGCCAGGGTGGCCAGCAGGGCCTGGCTCTCCGCTTCCTCCGGAGATACCACGTCATCTTCTGTAACGGCATCAAATTCCCGCAGGGCCTTTTTCCATTTTTTTACCTTCTCCCGGGCAAGGCGCTTGCCCGCTCTTTTCTTTCCCGCCATGGCGAAACAGGTCCTTTCCTTGACAAAATGATAAAGTATGTTACGAAGAGAATCGAAAGTTAAACTGAACTGTTCATGAATAGAATGTGAATAAATAAAAAAAGAATTATTTGGTTGACTAATGAAAAAATTCGTGATAAAACTGTTAAAAAGAGAGGTTTTAGGAGGTTTTTCTATGAGCATTTTCCTAACCCTGGCCTACCTGTTCTTCATAGGCAGTGTGCTCGGCTGGGTCATCGAACTGCTGTTCCGCAACATTGTACACCACAACAAGAAGTGGGTCAACCCCGGATTTTGCACCGGCCCCTATCTTCCCATCTACGGCTTCGGACTGTGCACCCTGTATCTGCTGGCGAGCCTGGAAAAGTACGAGGTGATCTCGAACCCCATCGTCAACAAGATCGTGCTGTTTGTCCTGATGGCCATCGGTATGACCCTCATCGAATACATTGCGGGTCTGTTCTGCCTGAAATATTTCAAGGTCATGCTGTGGGACTATTCCGACCTCTGGGGAAACGTTCAGGGGCTCATCTGTCCCCTGTTCTCCTTCTTCTGGGCGGTGCTGGGTGCCCTCTACTATTTTCTGGTCCACCCCTACATTCTGAGCGGTCTCGACTGGCTGTCCCGGAATCTGGCCTTCTCCTTCTTCATCGGTATGTTCTTCGGGGTGTTCATCATCGATGTGTGCCACTCCGCCAACCTGGTGGTAAAGCTGAAAGCCCTGGCCGAGGAAAACCAGATCGTGGTCCGCTACGAGGCCGTCAAGAAGCACATCCGGGAGAACTTCGAGGAGAGCAACAAGCGGCTCAAATACAATTTCTTCCGGCCCTTCCACGATGAGCACACCCTGGCTGAACGGCTGAAGGAAATGCAGGAAAAATTGGAAAAATACAAATTAAGCGCAAAATAACCCTCTCCTGGGAGAGGGTGGACCGGGCGCAGCCCGGGACGGGTGTGGGGCGGCTTCCGGAACCGGCTTTGGTACCGCCCCTCTTCCGGCCCTGCGGGGCCACCTTCCCCCAAGGGAAGGTAAGGGAAAGGAGATAACAAATGAACGAAGTCAAACAGCCAAAGAAGCCACTGATGTGGTACTACAGCGTGGTGCTGATCGCCATTCTGCTGTTCAACGTGCTGGTGATGCCCATGATCGCCGATATGAAAATCAAGGAAGTGGACTACGGCACCTTTATGTCCATGACCGAGCAAAAGGACATTGGACGGGTAGAAATCCAGGACAATCAGATTCTTTTCACCAACAAGGATGATACCCAGATCTTCAAAACCGGTCTGCTGGACGACCCAGGGCGGACAGAGCGGCTCTATGAAGCCGGGGCCCAATTCAGCGGAGAGATCGTGGAGGAGACCTCCCCCATCCTCAATTTCTTCCTCTACGTCATGCTTCCTCTGATCATCTTTACGGGCCTGGGCCAGATCCTGTCCCGGAAGATGATGGACAAGATGGGCGGCCCCAACGCCATGACCTTCAACATGGGCAAGTCCAGTGCCAAGGTCTACGTCAAGTCCTCCGACGGCATCCGGTTTTCTGATGTGGCCGGTGTGGACGAGGCAGAAGAAAGCCTGACAGAAATCGTCAACTACCTTCATGACCCCTCCAAATACCGGGAAATCGGCGCCACCATGCCCAAGGGCGTGCTGCTGGTGGGCCCTCCGGGCACCGGTAAGACCATGCTGGCCAAAGCCGTAGCCGGTGAGGCGGACGTGCCCTTCTTCTCTATCTCCGGCTCGGAATTCGTAGAGATGTTTGTGGGCATGGGTGCCAGCAAGGTCCGGGACCTCTTCAAGCAGGCCAAGGAAAAGGCTCCCTGCATCGTTTTCATTGACGAGATCGACGCCATCGGCCAGAAGCGCTCCGGCGGTGCCATGGGCGGCAACGACGAGCGGGAGCAGACCCTGAACCAGCTGCTTACAGAAATGGACGGCTTTGAAGGAAACTCCGGCGTTATGATCCTGGCCGCCACCAACCGGCCCGAATCCCTGGATCCCGCCCTGACCCGTCCCGGTCGATTTGACCGCCGGGTCCCCGTAGAGCTGCCGGACCTGAAGGGCCGGGAGGCCATTTTGAAGGTCCACGCCAAGAAGGTAAAGCTGGCCGAGGATGTGGATTTCAGCGTCATCGCCCGGATGGCCTCCGGTGCCAGCGGCGCGGAGCTGGCCAACATCGTCAACGAGGCTGCCCTGCGGGCGGTGCGGGATGGTCGGAAGTTCGCCACCCAGGCAGACCTGGAGGAATCCATTGAGGTTGTCATTGCCGGCTATCAGAAGAAAAACGCCATCCTCACCGACAAGGAGAAGCTGGCCGTCAGCTACCACGAGATCGGCCACGCCCTGGTTGCCGCCTTGCAGACCCACTCTGCCCCGGTACAGAAGATCACCATCATTCCCAGGACCTCCGGCGCTTTGGGCTACACCATGCAGGTTGAGGAGGGTAACCACTACCTGATGACCAAGGAGGAGCTGGAAAACAAGATCGCCACCCTCACCGGTGGCCGTGCCGCCGAGGAGATCGCCGTGGGCGCTGTCTCCACCGGCGCTTCCAATGACATTGAGCAAGCCACCAAGCTGGCCCGGGCTATGATCACCCGCTACGGCATGAGCGACCAGTTTGACATGGTGGCCCTGGAGACCGTCACCAACCAGTACCTGGGCGGCGACACCAGTCTCGCCTGCTCCGCCGAGACCCAGACCAAAATCGACTCTCTGGTGGTAGAGCTGGTGAAGAAGGAGCACGAAAAGGCTTTGAAGCTCCTTACCGAGAATCGGGACAAGCTGGAATCTCTCTCCCGCCACCTTTATGAGAAGGAAACCATTACCGGCGACGAATTCATGGAGCTGCTGAATCAATGAATCTGCTGTTCTGCATCAATCAAAAATTTCAGCCCCTGCTGCTCCAATGCCTACGCTCCATCGCCCGCAAGGGCGGGGAGCCGGAGTATGACGTCTATATCCTCCACTCGGACCTGGGGGAGGGGGATCGGGCTGCCATCCGGGGCCAGGCCCCCGACTGCTTCCGGATCCACTTTGTTGCCGTAGATCCCAAGGAATTCGACGGTTTCCCCGAAAGCAAGCGCTACCCCCGCCAGATCTACTACCGGCTGGCAGCCCCTCTGCTGCTGCCGGAAACCCTGGACCGGATCCTCTATCTGGATGTGGATACCATCGTCATCAACCCCCTGCGGGAATTCTATGACACGGATTTCGAAGGCAGCGGCTACATTGCCTGCACCCACATCCGGGAGGCTCTGACAAAATTCAACGATCTCCGCCTGAAGGTTCCGGAGAACTCCCCCTATGTGAACACCGGTGTCATGCTCCTGAACCTACCCAAGCTGCGCGGCTGCCTGACCATGGAGGCCATCAAGGAAACCGCCCTGAAAAAGGTGGACTCCTTCCTCCTGCCGGACCAGGACCTGCTGACCGTCCTCCATGGCGATCTCATCAAGCTGGCCGATACCCAACGGTATAACCTCAGTGACCGGATCCTGAATCTCTACAATATGGCCCCGAACCGCCCCAAGCATGATGAAGCCTGGGTCCGGAAAAACGCCGTGATCCTCCACTTCTGCGGAAAAAACCGGCCTTGGCTTCCCCACTATGTGGGCACCCTGGGCGTGTTTTATCGGGAGCTGGTGGAGGGTCAATAGGCTCTCAATGCCACAAGAAAGCAGACACCCACATTTTCGTGAGTGTCTGCTTTCCTGTTATAGGAGCTGCCTCTTTGCAAAGCAGCTCCTTGTCATACGATTCTCAGGCTTCCAGATTGATGCCGGACTCCTTGTTGAAGACGTGGCAGATGTGGCCGCCGAAGCCGTACTTCACGGCGGTGCCGGCGGTCAGAGCGGCAACCTCTTCGCCGGTCATGTTCATGGTGGAAACCACCAGAACCACGTCACGGCCCATAGAGGTCACGTGCAGGTGGACGGTAGAGCCCATCATTTCGGATACGTCAACAACGGCGTCAATGCCTTCCTTGGTCAGCTCGATGTGCTCGGGACGGACACCCAGAACGATGCTCTGGGGAGCCACGTTGTTCTTGGTCAGGTTCGCCTGCTTCTCATCGGACAGGGTCACGGTGATGCCGCCAACCTTCACGGCGTACTTGCCCTCTTCCTTCACCAGCTCGGCATCGAACAGGTTCATCTGAGGCGTGCCGATGAAGCCGGCAACAAAGAGGTTGTAGGGGTGGTTGAAGACTTCCTGAGGCGTGCCGATCTGCTGGATGAAGCCGTCCTTCATAATGACGATCCGGTCGCCCAGGGTCATAGCCTCGGTCTGGTCGTGGGTAACGTAAATAAAGGTGGTGTTGATGCGCTGACGCAGCTTGATCAGCTCAGCACGCATCTGGTTCCGGAGCTTGGCGTCCAGGTTACTCAGAGGCTCGTCCATCAGCATGACCTGAGGGTTCCGGACAATGGCCCGGCCAATGGCCACACGCTGACGCTGACCGCCGGACATAGCCTTGGGCTTACGGCCCAGGTACTGGGTGATGTCCAGGATCTCTGCGGCTTCCTTGACCTTGCGGTCGATTTCTTCTTTGGACTCATGGCGCAGCTTCAGAGCGAAGGCCATGTTGTCATAAACGGTCATATGGGGGTACAGCGCGTAGTTCTGGAAAACCATGGCGATGTCTCGGTCCTTGGGGGCCACATCATTTACCAGGCGGTCACCAATGTACAGCTCGCCATCGGTAATATCTTCCAGGCCGGCGATCATACGCAGGGTGGTGGACTTGCCGCAGCCGGAAGGACCGACCAGAACGATAAATTCCTTGTCCTTGATGTCCAGGTTGAAGGCCTGCACAGCAACAACACCCTCATCGGTGATCTGCAGATTGGTCTTCTTGGTCTCTTCGCCCTTCTTTTTCTTCTTGTTCTTCTTGGCGTCGTCGCCATTGAAGGGGTAGACCTTTTTGATGTTCTTCAGGGTTACGCTTGCCATAGTTTTTTCGACTCCGGACATACTGAATCCTCAATGTATGCCCTCGCGCTCTGCCGAGCAAAACAGCAGAGGCATTACGACAGGTCTCCACACTGCCGCACCGTGAGTCAGACGGGGTTTCCTCCTTTATGTTAGCGGGATCGGTGCTATTTTTGTGGAGTAGCAAAGCCCCGCCGGGATATGGTCATTTTACCACACCCGGCGGGGAATCGCAATCGTTTAAGTCTCCAGTTTTTAAAGGTCAATTTTGTTGCATTTGACGAAAGGACCCCGCCGGATATCGGCAGGGTCTCCTTCTATTTTTCCTCCGGCCAGAAGGGCTCCGGTCCCTTGCCGCAGCCGCGCTGGCGGATCTGGAGCTCCTGGCTCTTGACACTGACGGTGGTGCAGGGCGGGATGGAGCTGGTGATAAACACATTGGAGCCAATCACCGAATCCCTGCCGATCACCGTAGCGCCGCCCAGGATAGACGCGCCGGCATAGATGGTCACATTGTCCTCAATGGTGGGGTGCCGCCGTTTGCCCCGCAGGCTCTGGCCGCCCCGGGTGGTGAGGGCACCCAAGGTGACTCCCTGGTAAACCTTCACATGGTCACCGATGACGGTGGTCTCACCCACCACAATGCCGGTGCCATGGTCAATGAAGAAGTACCGGCCAATGGCCGCTCCCGGGTTGATGTCGATGCCCGTGACGCTGTGGGCATGCTCCGTCATGATCCGGGGCAGCAGCGGGACCCCCAGGCAATACAGCACATGGGCCAGCCGGTAAACGGTAATGGCGAACATACCGGGGTAGCAGTAGACGATCTCGTCGGTGCTGTAGGCCGCCGGGTCTCCTTCATAGAAGGCCTCCACATCGGTCTGGATCACCGCCCGGACGGCAGGGATCTCCCGGAAGAAGTCCAGGCTGATCTTCTCCGCCTTCTCCTGAGCCGCCGCCTCGTCCATATCAGCCTTGAATACCATGGCCATCTGCTTGACCAGGTTGTACATCACATCCTCAATGAGCATAGAAAGATTGTGATGGGTATTGTAAATGCGGTAGTTCTTATCCCTGGAAAAGCCGGGATAGACAATGCGCATGAGCTTGCCGATCATATCGATGACCACTTCTTTGTCCGGATGGGTGAAGGGATCCATACGGTCGATGCTGCGGCCGTTGCGATAGTCCTCCAGAATGGTATCGACGATCTGCTCCGCCTGCTGTTCCATAGTGGCCATGTGTGTTTCCTCCTTATCAGTCTTCCAGCCGCCGGATATCCGCCCCCAGTGCGGTGAGCTTGCCGATCAGGTCCTCATAGCCACGCTCCACATAGTGGATGTCCTCCACCACCGTGGTGCCCTGGGCAGAAAGGCCCGCGATCACCAGGGCCGCTCCGGCCCGCAGGTCGTGGGCAAACACCGTCGCACCCGTCAGGGTATCCACCCCCTGGACCACAGCGGTTTTGGCACTGATCTTGATATTCGCCCCCATGCTCTCCAGCTCGGTACAATAGCCAAAGAACCGGGTCTCGTAGACGCTTTCGGTCAATCGGCTGATTCCCTTTGCCAGCGCCATGCACACGCAGACCTGGGCCTGCATATCCGTAGGGAAGCCGGGATAGGGCTGGGTTTTTACCGTGGACTTGCGCAGAGGGCCGGACCGCATGACCCGGATAGAATCATCGTAAACAAAGATCTTCGCGCCCATTTCCTGGAGCTTGCTGGTGATGCACTCCATATGCTTGGGGATCACATTCTGCACCAGCACATTGCCTCCGGCGGCGGTGACGGCAGCCATATAGGTGCCCGCCTCGATCTGGTCCGGAATGATGGCATAGGTGCCTCCCCGGAGAGCGTTTACCCCCCGGATCTTCACCGTATCCGTGCCCGCGCCGGTGATCCGGGCACCCATGGTGTTGAGGAAGTTGGCCAGGTCCACGATATGGGGCTCCTTGGCCGCGTTTTCAATCACGGTCTGGCCGGGAAGCAGGGTAGCCGCCACCATGATATTGACGGTAGCGCCCACGCTGGCCATATCCAGGCTGATCCTGGCCCCGTGGAGTCCCTCTTCCCCGGGCTTCAGGGCAATATACTCCTCCGTCTCGTCCACATCGGCACCCAGAGCCTCAAATCCCTTGATGTGCTGATCGATGGGCCGGGAGGCAAAATTGCAGCCTCCCGGAAGGGCCACATGGGCATGACCGAAACGGCCCAGCAAAGCACCCATCAGGTAGTAGCTGGCCCGCATCTTTTTTACAAGCTCCGGGTCTGGGGTCGTACACTGGACCTCGGTGCTGTCCAGCTCGACTACGTGAGGCTCCGGATAGCGAAGCTTCACTCCCATACCCTCCAGGATGTCCAAAAGGATCCGGACATCTGATATATCAGGTACGTTTTCAACGCGGCAGACTCCTCTGACCAGCAGCGCAGCCGGCAGAATGGCAACCGCCGCGTTTTTCGCGCCGCTGATGGTGACGGTCCCCACCAGGGGATTGCCGCCGTTAATTTCATATCTGGCCAAGGAATGATCCTCTCCTTGTGATGAATTGGGTAATAGAACACAATGTTTCCAGTGTATTCTAACACAAAACCGGAATCTTGTAAAGAAGCAATTGGTCTATCTTCGCAAGCCCTTGGGATAGTGGTTTTTGAGCTGGCTTCCGTCTCCCTTGGCCCAGCCGATGCTGTAGCCGTCCACCGTCACCAGGCACCAGCCCTTTTGCCTGGACGGCAGGGTCTCCCCGTGGAGATAGCGCTTCATCTCCCCGGAATCCCAGGCATAATTCTCTCTCTGGGCGCAGTCCTTCGTCCACAGGGCCAATGCGTGGGCAGGCTCCAGCCGGTCCTTTTTGAGGGTTCCCAATTCCAGCCCAGGCCGCAGGACCCGTAGGCCCTTCAGCTCCGGTGCGCTCTCCGGCAGCAAAAACAGCCGGTCCCCGAATTGGACGCACTTCTCCCGGGGCAGCAGGATGCCCGCTTCCTTCGCGAAGCTGCTCCATGCCTTCGGCAGGCTCTGGCCCTTCTGCTCCTGTGCTTCCGGTTCTTCCCCCTCCAGCTTACGCAGCCGGGCGGCGAAATGTCCCTCCCCCCGGAGCTTGTGGGGCCACATACGATAGGTTCCCTGGGCCCCGGCCTCAAACCAGGGCGCTTCCAGGCTCTCCGGAACGAACTCCGGATGCCGGTCCAAAAAGGCCGCCACTGCCTCTTCGTCCTCCTGTGGGGCAAAGGTACAGGTGGAGTAGACCAGCAGCCCTCCCGGGCGCACCATATCCGCCCCCCAGTCCAGGATCTCTGCCTGGCGGCGGGCGCACATCTCCACCGTCTCCGGGCTCCAATCCGTTACCGCCGCCTCCTCCTTGCGGAACATCCCCTCGCCGGAGCAGGGCGCGTCTATCAGGACTCTGTCAAAGAAGCCTGTCAGGCGGCGGCTGAGATTCTCCGGCTTCTCGTTGGTCACCAGAGCGTTGCCAACGCCCATACGCTCAATATTCTGGGCAAGGATCTTTGCCCGACCTGGATGGATCTCATTGCATACCAGCAGTCCCTCTCCCATCAGCCGCCCGGCAATCTGGGTGCTCTTTCCTCCGGGGGCGGCGCAGAGGTCCAGGATCTTCTCCCCAGGCTGGGGGTCCAGCAGGGCCACCGGGGCCATAGCGCTGGCCTCCTGTAAGTAGTATACCCCCGCCTCGTGGTAAGGGTGCAGCCCCGGCCGGGCGGCGGGGTCGTAGTAATAGCCCATGGGCTCCCAGGGCACCGGCTCCAGGTCAAAGGGTACCGTGGGAATTTCCCCCTTCAGAGGGTTAAACCGCAGGGCCACTGCCCGGGGCCGCTGGAGACTCTCCAGAAATGCCCCATATTCCAGCCCCAGCTGGGCCTCCATTCTCTGTAAAAACGCCTCAGGCAGCATCGTGCCCCTCCTTACTGTTCCGTCATCCTTGCCAGTGCCAGCAGATTCCGATCCGTCAATCCCGGCAAGGCATAGGCCCCATCCAAAAGGGCATCCATATTTTCCGCGTCATTCTCGATCTCCTTGGAGAACAGCTGGGCCGTCTCCACCGGGTCTCCCCCCAGCAGACACACCAGCAGCACGGCGCAGACCATAAACTTCCCCCGGCACACCAGGTCAAAATCCGAAATTGCCTGAAGCCAGTACCGGGAAATGAGATAGCGCAGCATAGCCCGGTCTGATTGAGCCAGCTTTCTGGGGCTGGGCTCTTCCAGCCGTTTCCGCCACTTGGGGGTCAGAATTTCCAACTCCCGGAATACGTTCAGGAAGGACGCCTCATCCCCCCGTCCCTCCGGTTCCGGCAGGTCTTCACTTTCATAGATCTCTTCCGCGGCTCCATCCAGGACCTGCTGGACGGAAACGCTGTAGTACAGGAGCCGTTCCAGGGGCCGGTCCAGTTCTGTCAATTCCATAGCCCGCTGCCGGGTCCGCAGCAGCAGGGCCATGTCCGGCTCCACATCCTCCGCCTGCCCCTGCTGGGCCCACTGCCATTTCTCCTCCTTCAGAAGGAGCCTGGCTGCCTCCGGGCAGCTGAGCTCCAGCCCCAGCTCTACAAAGGAGCCGTAGTCGTGGGTCAGCCTGGGAAATTCCCGGCAGGTTTTGCAAAGGGCCCCTTCCCCCAGCTCCGCCTGGATGCGGCACAGGCCGTCGGCCCGCCACATAGGGCACCGGGTCCCCTCCAACGTCAGATAGACTTCTCCATCCTCGTTTTTCAGGAACCTACGCAGCCTGTCTCCCAGTTCCCCGGGCAGACTGCGGTATAGGGCGGCTTTCTCCCCGTCCACCGCCACATCCCACTGCTGGCAGCAGCTATCCGGGCAGGCCGAGGCAATACAATGGAACCCATCGTACAAATCAGGTCTTCGAATCAGCATGGGGGCTTCCTTTCTGTGTATCGGAAAGCCCGCCGCGAAGGGCGGCGGGCCGGAAAATCATTCCTGCTTGGGCTTCAGCCGACTGATGGTATCCGCCGCGTCCTGCAATGCCAGACGGCTGGAGGAGATGGCGGCTTGCAGCGTATCCAGCTGGGTGGAAACCTGCTGAGAGATGCCTGTCACCTGACGGATGGCCCCCTCTACCCGGACAGAGGCCTGATTCAGCACAGCGCCGGTCTGGGCATAGATGAGGTTGGCCCGCTCCTTGGCCACCCGCTCGGCCCGCTCCGCCCGGCGGTAAGCCTCCAGCTCCTGGTTGGTGTCCAGCCGGGCACCGCTGACCTGGACCACGGCCTCCCGCTGGACCTCGTCCCGCTGGCGCAGCGCCTCGTCCCGCTGGGCCTGCATGGCGGCCAGCTGGGTCTCCAGCTCCATGCACTTATTCTCCAGCTCCCGCAGCCGCTTCTCCCGGGGGTCATCCCCCTCCGGCTCCGCTTTTCTGCGCAGATTATCCAGATCCGTTTGCAGCTGGTTCAGCTGGGCGTTGTGCTGGGTATTCAGGTATTCCAGATATCGGGCCACATCCTGACGGTTAAACCCGTTCAGGGCAGAGCGGAAATTCAGATTCATGGGCGTTCTCTCCGGTCATATGTCAATTTTTTCTATTATAGCACAGAATTTATGGGAAAACAATCCCCCCAGCCGCCGAAATGACCCCGGGCGATATATTCTTCCGGTGGGAAGAAACATTTCTCTTGCTTTTTTTTACCGGATGTGCTATTCTATACAGGCAAAATCCCTATGCCGGTGTGATGGAATGGTAGACGTAGTGGACTCAAAATCCACCGCCAGCGATGGCGTACCGGTTCGAGTCCGGTCACCGGCACCACTGCGAGTGTTCTTATAGGATTTGACGTCCTATGAGAACACTCGCTTCTTGCTACTCATTTTGAGCAGGTTCGTAGGTAACGTACACACCTCTGCGGGTATTGACTGTCACCTCTGGGGCGGGCAGTGCTTCTGTGTCGGGGATAAATAGGGCTCCGACGCAGTTGTAGTGGATGGTCAATTTCTGAACCCACTCACCGTCGATTTTCTCGGCCTGGTGAACTTCAATGTGATTGACCAATTCATTTAACATCCGGGGTGTCAGCTTCTTGGCACGGGTGTATTTGCGGACAATGGAGAGAAACATATCCGTGGAAACGGATTCGCTTGCCAGCTTCTCAATTTCCGTGCGGAGGGTTTTCATGCGCTCCTTGAGTTCCAATTGTTCCGCCTCGTAGCGCTGGGACATTCTGGAAAAGCGTTCATCTGACAGCTTGCCGGAAAGATTGTCCTCATAGATCCGCTCAAAAAGGCCGTCCAGCTCATCGTCTCTGGCTCTGGCAGCGGAAAGTTCCTTTTTCTTCCGCTTACGCTCGGATTCAGCGGTTTTCTGGGTGCTGCCCATAACCGCCTTCAAAAATTCATCCTCATAGCGGACGGCATATTTGGTAAGGCGTTTGATTTCTCCGAGAACGACCTGTTCCAGAAAATCTACCCGGACATAGTGCGTGGAAGTACAGGTTCCGCGATTTCCACGGTAGTTCGTACAGTTGAAATACTTGATATCGTGGTTACCCTGGTTGAAGTGGTAATTCAGATTGTGTCCACAGTCCGCGCAAACCAAAAGGCCGCTGAAGATGTTCCGCTCCGTATCCTTCGGCTTGCGCTTGCGCATCTTGCCGCGCTTTACTTGAATCTGTTCCCAGACAGTGCGGTCAATAATGGGTTCGTGAACATCCTTGAACACCACCCAATTCTCCCGGGCATTGTCGATCCGCTTTTTGCTCTTGTAAGATTTGGAATAGGTCTTAAAGTTCAAAACGTCTCCGCAATACTCCTGGACGGACAGCATTTGAATTACAGTGGTCTTATTCCACTTGGTAGGCCGCTGCAAATCTCCCTTGCCAGGGCGGTTGATTCCCCGCTGATGCCAATAGGCCCTGGGTGTCAGGACTCCATCCCGTTCCAGCTGGGCTGCAATCTGCTCTGTACCCATACCATCCAGAGTCATACTGAAAATCCGCCGGACAACACTTGCCGCTTCCTCCTCGATAATCCAATGCTTCGGATTATCCGGGTCCTTGATGTACCCGTAAGGGGGTGGCCCCATAGGTTCCCCGGCGTTGCCCTTGATCTTGTTGCTGATACGGCGCTTCTTGCTGATGTCCCGGGCGTACCACTCATTGAACAGGTTGCGGATAGGGGCCAGCTCATTTTCACCTTCGGCGGTGTCGATGTTATCCGATACGGCCACTAGGCGAATATCGTGCTCCGGGAAAAATTCTTCCATCAGCCGTCCCACTTCGATATAGTTACGGCCCAGCCGGGAAAGATCTTCTTGTGTCAAGTAGGGACTAAAAAAATTTTGAGAATTTACAAGCCGTTCATAGGTGGACAACCACCCGTGAACGGCTTGCGTTTTCTCTATGCTCTTGTGCCGTTCTTTGTGCGACGCTTCTTATACGCCGCCGCAAATGCCTCCATCATCGGAGTGACCGGAAGCTCGTTGTCAGGCTTGGACAGATATTCGAACCGAATGCCGTTCTCCCGAAACTTTCGCTCAAACCTCATGAAAGAGGAAGTGTCCCGGCTGATTCGCGAGGTGTCGCGGGTGAGGATCGTACCGATGCCCTGACGCTTGGCTTCATTCAGTAGGAAGCTCATGATGCCTTCCGTATGGACACCGGAGATGCCGTCTGCCGCAACCGCAGCAGCTACCTCATAGCCCTTGTCCTTCGCATAGCGTTCCAGCTCTTCACGCTGGCTTTCTGCCGCAAGCTGATCCGCACAGGCAACGCGGATATAAAGAAATACTTTCATTTGGCTTCTCCTTCTGATGTAGTGAGGAAGTCCTTGAACTTCCAGACGATTTCTATGTTGTCGAGATCGTAAATGTAGATCGAAGAAATGAATGCGTGGGTCAGCTCATAGGACAGAGCTTTGCAGTCGGTATACTGATCGCAGACCGCATCCAGCTTTTCATCTGAACAGGAGGTCTCGGAGTCAAGCTCCTTCATCCGTTCGTGACCACGTTGGATTGCCTCATCGTTTTCTGCGATCTTCGCGTCCGTTGCCGCTTTCTGCTGAATGTAGGTTTCCTTCGTAATGCTCCCGGCTGCATACTTTTCATAGAGTCTCAGTTTCGACGCCTTGTGCTGTTCGTTCTGCTTTTGAAGAACACGGATTTTCTCAGCGCATTCCTTGATTGCAGACTTCCGCAGATCACCGACTTCGCGGTTCTGGACGGCTTCCTTCTGCGCCAACGCAAGTAACTGAGTAAGAGCATGGAAGACAATCTTTTCGATATTCATTTCCGGAAAGCTCCTGCCAACCGGACAATCTGTATTTCCGTTGTTGACGGAGTGCGTACACTGATAGAAACGGATGCCAGCCTGATTCTTGCGGCGTGTCATCGCGCGCTTGCAGTTGCCGCAGCGAACGAGTCCCTTGAGCGGATAGTCATGCTGCTTGCGCGTGGGATTTCTTTCACCGCCTCGGATAACCTTCTGTGCAAGCTCAAAATCCTCCTTGCTGACAATGGCTTCGTGGGTTCCTTCAACGATAATCGGCTCATTGGGAACTTGCCGCCTTGAGCCAACTCCGCAGGACTTCATTTTGTGGCTGACGAGCGTTCCGGTATAGACGAGATTCTTGAGGATGTTATAGACCATCACGGTTTCCCAGCAGACTTTCTCGCTCATGTTACTGAACTTCTTCTTGTCGGGATGCTTGCTCTTGAAGTATTGCCCCGGCGTCGGGATGCCGTCATCATTCAGGCTGCGGGCGATCTGAGAGGTGTTGCTGCCTTTCAGAGCCTCGCGGAAAATACGACGGATCACATCAGCCGCCTCCGGGTCTACGGCAAGTTTGTTCCGAGTGGTTGGATGCAGGACGTAGCCGTATGGAGCGTAGCCACCGACATACTTACCCTGCTTCATCATCTGGATTTTTGCCGATGTGGTCTTTACGGAAAGGTCTTTGCTGTATGCAGCGTAGATGATGCTGCGCATAACCACTTCCAGACCGCCCGTTGTGCCTTTGTAATCGTCACTGTCATAGCCGTCGTTGATGGAAATAAAGCGGACGCCCATGAATGGAAAAGTGCATTCCAGATAGTTTCCCGTTTCAATGTAGTCACGAGAAAAGCGGGAAAAGTCTTTGACGCAGATCAGGTTAATCTCGCCGCGCTTGACCTTCTCCATCATCTGCGTGAACTGAGGACGGTGAAAATTCGTGCCGGTATAACCGTCATCCGCAAACTCAGACCGCTGACAGTGAGACAGCTCCGGATGATTGTCAAGAAAGCGGTTGATGAGCATACGCTGGTTGCCGATGCTGTCACTTTCCGCCTTGCTGCCATAGCCGGTATCTTCATCAGCCATTGAGAGGCGGATGTAGATGCCGATGTTGTATTCCTTGCTCATTTACATCGCCTCCTGTACTTCCTTGATACTCTGAACGGTCAGAGCGTAAATATCGCCGTATTTCATGACCAGCTCGATTGAGCCGTCCTTATGGACTTTTACAAGCTCTACGGACTCGTCAATCAACTCCTGAGAGAGTTTTGCTGCGCCGCTGACAGATTTCATCAGCGTGAGCCACTTATTGTCCTCGGACATTGCCTCGGCAAACTTTACCTTCCGCTGAACCGCTTCATCCAACCGCCGTGAAAGATCGACATACTGCTCATCGTAGGCTTTCTTGGCAAAGGCGTATTCCTCTTCATCGAGAACGCCTTCCGTGAAGTCCTCATAGAGACGGGTACGCTTCTTGGAAATACCGCTGAGTTTCAGATTCAGGCTTGTAATGAGCGCATTCTGCTGATCTCGGATGCTGCGTTCACCTTCGCTGTTTCTCAGTTTGGCAAGCAGCTTGTCGTAATTGAGAGCCGCCTTGACTTGAAGCTGAATCGCCGCAAGCACATCGGCTTCGAGTTTGTCCTGCCGCGTATAGTGTGGCGTACAGAGATTGCCGCGCTTGACGGATGAACTGCACTCATAGAAGGCGTACCATGCGCCGTCCTTGCGCTTGTCAACGCGCTTGCGATGGAAGTAGAGCTTTTTGCCGCAGTCTGCGCAGACGATTTTGTCTTCAAAGAGATTGATCAGCGTAGCGCGGATTTCTTCCGTGCGCTCCATCTTCTCAACCCTTGTCCTTGCAGCAGCGTTCCGCATTTCTCGTACCTTCTGGAAGTCCTCACGGGAGATAATCGCCTCGTGAGTATTGGGAAAAATAATCCATTCCTCACGGTCAATGTGCTGATTCTTGACGCCCTTGTAGATGGCGTTCAGCGTCCGTCCGAGAACGGTATCTCCGACGTAATGGGGATTATCCAGAATGGTAGTCAGTGAAGATTTGTTCCAAATCTTCTTTGCCGTAGCATTGCCTGTGCGGACGCCGACCTGATACTTCTGAAACTCCGGATTGGGCGCGTTCATTGCATCAAGCCGGTCTGCAATCGCAGGAAGGGACAGCCCTTCAATCTTCCATTGGAAAATCTTCCGGACAATCGGTGCGGTTTCCTCATCGAAGACCATATTGCTGTGTTCTTCATCCCAGCGATAACCATACGGGAGATTGCGCTTCTTGAACTCTCCGCTTTCCATCTGTGCCTTGAGCGCGGTAGAAACCTTGCGGGAGATGTCCTTCGAGTAGAGTGTGTTGATCATGTTTTGCAGAGGGATGATGAGGCTTTCGCCGGAGCCGTCCGTATCAAAGTTGTCGTAGTTCTCTTTGATGGCGATAAACCGAAGCCCGATCTGCGGAAAGACCCGTTCCAGATAGGTTCCTGCCTCGATGTAGTCACGCCCGAACCGGCTGAGATCACGAACCACAAGGCACTTGATCCTGCCGGTGCGGATGTCGTTCATCAGACGGTTGAACTCCGGTCTGTCAAAAACCGTACCCGTTCGTCCGTTATCCACATAGGTATCTATCAGATTCAGGTAGGGACGCTCTGCAATGTAGGACTTGCAAATCTCAATCTGATTTGCGATGACATCCACCTTTTCGGACTTGCCGCTGTTTTCAACGGAAAGACGGGCATAGATGGCTGTTGAGAAGACCTCGGAAGAAACAGATTCGATAACCGGTTCTTCGGCTGCAATTTGTTTTCTACTTTTTCTTGCCATTTGCTCATCCCTCCTTTATACGGCAATATCCAGTTCGTCGGCATAGCCGAGAACGTATTCAAGTGTCTGCTGGTATTCGTCCTTGTATTTGAAGACGATTTCGATTGCATGGTTTTCGTGAATCAGAATGCGGTCAACAAGGGACATCAGCACACGGCGGTTCAGCTCTTCGACGTTTTCATACTGCTTGAAAAGCGCTCCCCAGTTTCGTTCGGTCGTGCCGGTTGTCACCGTCTGCTTCATTTCTTTTTTGACCCGCAGAAGTGCCTCCTGTTTGTCCTCAATGATTTTGGTGTAGCTGCTGCGGAACTCGAAGTATTCCGATTTATCAATGATGCCGCCGATGAAGTTCTCGTAAAGCCCCAGCTTGAGCTTTTGGTACCGTTCAATCTCTTCCTCGATTTTGGCGATCTGAGCTTCGTAATTGAAAGCCTTACGGCTCTGAGACGGAAGCCGTTCTATCATCGCAAGCGCGTGTTCCAGATTGATGACAAGCTCGATCTGGTCATGAATGGCACGGAAGACCTTCTCTTCAACCTCTTTTGCGGCGATGCTGTGCGGGCTGCACGTCCGGCTGTGCTTATTGGTGGAGCAGACGTAGTAAATATACTTTTTCGTCTTCGACGGGACGGTCTTGCGGATCATTGGCTGCTGACAGTCTCCGCAGAACAGGAAGCCGGAAAACAGATGCGCTTCGTCCTGATCGGGCGAACAGCGCATATCCCGCTGCATCATGACCTTGACTGCCATGAAGTCCTCGTAGGACACAAGAGCTTCATGCGTATTTTCTACCTTGACCCACTCGGATTCATCCTTGCTTTTCACGACGCGGACTTTGTAGTTGGGAGTGCCTCGCTTGCCCTGAGCCAGAACGCCGATATAAACCTCGTTGGTGAGAATACGCTGGACGGCTTTGTATGTCCATTTTGCGGTATCGCCGGTTTTGAAGACGGTATCGAACTTTACGCCGACGGAATGCTTGTATTCCATTGGGGACAGGACGCCCATCTGGTTCAGACGCTTTGCAATACGTCCGATGGAGAAGCCGTCCTTGTACATGGAAAAGATCATCTGCACATATTCGCTGACCGCTTCATCCACGATGAGCTGGTTTTTGTTCTCCGGCGATTTCATGTAGCCGTAAGGGGCGAACGAACCGACGAACTCACCGCTCTTCTGCTTGACTTCCAGGCTGCTTCGGATTTTCATGGAGATGTCCTTGCAGTAAGAATCGTTAATCAAGTTTTTGAATGGGATAACAAAGGAGTCGGATTGCGGATCACCGGTCAGACTGTCATACGCATCATTGATTGCGATGAAGCGTATGCCGAGCTGCGGGAATATCTTCTCAATGTAACGTCCGCCGTCGATGTAGTTTCTTGAGAAGCGGCTGAGATCCTTGACCACAATGCAGTCAAGCGCACCCTTGCGGATTGCCTCTTCCAGCTTTTTGAACTGAGGGCGATTGAAGGAAACGCCGCTGTAACCGTCATCCACAAACGGCTCACAGACAAGCTCCAAATCCTCATGTCTTGCGATATAGTCCTCGCAGATGGCTCTCTGGCTGGCGATGGAGTTGCTTTCTACTTTGTCTCCATCCTCACGGGACAGACGGCAGTAGATCGCCGTGCGGTAAACCTTGTCTGGCATAAAAATAACCTCCGTTTTTCTGTTTGGTGTGGTACATCAAATCAGAAAGACGAAGGCTTGCTTCAACTCTTATGAAGAGGAACACAAAAACGCCACATGACCATCAAGGCAAGCGGCTTAATCCGTATTCTTCTTTTTTTGACCGATTAAATTATACCACAGGCTCAATCGCTTGTCCATAGAACCGGGTGAAAAGATTCAGACTGTTCATAAATCAAAGACCTCTCAGATAGTGTTCCAGACAATCTTCCATTGTCGTGTCCGTCTCGGCAAAGCTGATCTTCACCACAGTTTTCCCGTCCAGATAACAATAGGGATTTCTGATCTGCTTGATGAACTCCCTCAGTCTGACTTCTTGCGGTGCCGCAGGATCAAGCCGGATGCTGCTTCTTTGAACGAGTGTGCTACGGTCAACCGTTTTCGGGCTGACGCTTTTCATTGTTTCAATGCCCATCATATTCTAAGCACCTCCTGTTTCGTGAAAATATTCAGGACAAAAGGATATGGCAGAGCATCTTGTGAAGATACCCTGCCACATAGTTTTCATCCTGAAACTATATAGTAAGTTTCTTTTGGGTTTGTTTCATTGTCCGGCATATTTGCAGCTCGCGCCCCTGCCAGAAGAACTTTGCAGTTCCGGGAATGCTGCGGACTACCAATGGTCAATCGGTATCATGGGACTCTCACCCCTCCGAGGATCGCTCCGAGCCGCCCATTCAAAGAAAAGACGGAAGTATCATTATACCCGGCATCTGCATCGTCGCAAGCAGCCGCACCACACGACTGTTATAGCTCTCCGGAGGTCGCTCACTCCCTTTCGGGAGGTCTTGGCGTCGGAAGCTGTGTTGCTTCGCAGAAGCGGAAAGATCCGCAGCACTGAACTATTCAATTTTCAAGGAGCAGTGAAGTGGTCTGATTGACCCTTTCACTTTACAACGGACATCTTTTTGCCGTTTGTTGAGTACCGCTCAAAAAAATCTTTGAAATTTTTTCTGCACCGCTGCTTTGAGGTCAAATGCAGCTCTGATGCCGATGCCTTTCCTCCGGGCAAACTCTCGAAGAGTCAGCCCCTCACGGGTCATCGCAAGATACAATTCGCGCTGCTTCTCGGTCAGAATAGAAAGAAGCTCCTTCTCTTTGAGGGCGGTGATCAGTTCCTCCATGCAGTCGCGGGAGTCTGCCAGCCATGCAGCGGACTTCACATCGTCCTCCGGCATAGCGTCAAGGGACAGCACGGTATCAGAAATTTTCTCTGCGCCGTCCTCATCTTCAGAGTTGTTGTCAGAGCCATACGAGCGTCTGATCCGCTTTTCCTCTGCGCGAAGGATTCTCATAACCTTGCGGTCAACCTCGGAAACTTCGCCGGTTCGTTTCACGCGCACCATGCACTTGCCGTCCTCCGTAGTCCAGAGGTCGTAATCGAACGCGATAGGGGTTTTAGGGATTTTCATTGTTCATCCTTTCCGCTGCGCGGGAGCAGCGGGAAGGGTGAAGACAGAAAAAGAGCCGCATGACGGTGAGGTTTGAATCCCATGCCGATAAAACAGAGTAATTAAACTCTGTCTCATGCGGCATTAGGATGACTTCACCTATCAGGCGGCTCCACAGCTCAGCTATGACATATATTTTATTTTAGAACAGAGGCTTGTCCTCTGGTTCTTACTTGGTACGCGGTCGCAGTCTTCTCATATTCAGCACATCAAAGACTGTGATCCGCCCGCATTTCTTGCACTTTGATTCTACATGACCTCTCGTGTCTTCGTAGACAGCAATGGCATTATGCTGACAATAGGGACATTTCAGGTATCGGGGCTTCTGCTGGGAAATGGCAACTCTTGCCCTGCGGATTTTTTCGATCAGCTCCGGCGTCGGTTCCTGAACCCGAATGGATGCTCTCTTCATTACCACACCTCCAATGGGTCAACATACTCACTGAATGGACGATCTACCATGTAGCCGAGCTGACGAAGGCGGATAGACGCCGTTGTCTTGGAGACACCGAACAACCGGCAGAAAAGGCGCAGCGTTAAGTGATCACCATACGAATACCTCCCCTCGTAATTGATCAGCGGCGTTTCTGCAAACCGACGCATTGCCAGGTCAACCTCTTTTTGAGGAAGCAGGATCGCCGCGCCCAAGACATTTGCTTGCCACTCGTTCCAGTCCTCGCGGGTTTTCAGCTCTCGCGGCGTATAGGCTGTCCGTGCGGAATATTTCATTTCGCAGGAAGCCTTTACCTCTTCCGATTCCAGTTGGAAGAGAATCTGATGGGCGCACTCGTGGGCAAGGGTAAATCTGCGCTTGGCGCAGAGCCGCTGCACGTTGCCGGATCGAATGAAGCTCTCGTCCAAGATGACCTGATTACGCTTCAAAGCCAGTGTGCGCGTAATACCAAGTTCCGTGATCTTGTACTCAGTGTCGGCATAGGCAGTGACACCGCAGATGCTTCCGTCCGGCGAGAGACGGGCGAATGATACGCGAAGACCGAGATAGTTCTTTGCAAACTGATCAATGGGTGTTGGCAAAGCTGATCGGTCGGGCTTGTCCGCCTCATCCCCGAAAAAGAACCGGTTGAAGTCCTTCGTTGTTGATGCTGCAATTTCTTCAAGTTGGCGCTGGGATAAAATCATGAGCAGTTGTCCTCCTTTGCTTCGACGAACCACTTGTCTCCTTCGTGGAAAAGAAATGACTCCTTTCCGCGAATCTGAACTGTGTAACGGATGCCTCCGCCCCCAACCTTTTTGGATGTGGCGCGGCATTTGTATAGAATCTGGTCGATTTGAAAGATTACACCGTTGTCCCACCAGATAAGGCGAGGGAGGATTGCCCCCTCCTTGTCCACATCCAGCGTAACCGGGACGTATGCTTTTCTGTACTGTGTAGCCATTTCTGTTTTTCTCACTCCTGTTCCCTCATACCGGTGTATGCCGGTACGGATGATCTTCGGCAGCATAAATGCCTGTCCATTTGAACTGCTCAAAAGATGTAACTTTTTCGTGTACAACTACTCATGCCCCTTGACAGGATGAGCAATTCAGGATATACTATGAGTAGTTGGATTGCTCAGTCATTATTATACGCACTTCAAGTGCCTTTGTCAATAGACTTGCGCAATTTGATGTCGCAAACTTTTTGTGAACAGGAGTGATTACCAAAATGACGTTTGGAGAGAAATTCAAGGCTGAACGGGAGAAGCGGAAGCTGACCCAGCAGGAAGTAGCCGATGCACTGGGGATCAACAGGCGTATGATTACCCGGTACGAGAACGGCATTTCCTTTCCCCGTACCAAGGACGCTTACAGAAAAATCGCGGAATACTTCAAGGTGGATGTGAACTATCTGCTGACCGAGGACGAAGAGTTTGTGGTTCAGGCATCCGAGCAGTACGGCTCCCGTGGCATGAAACAGGCAAAGGACCTGATTGAAGGGATGTCCGGCTTGTTTGCGGGCGGTACGCTGTCCGAGCAGGACAAGGATGCGGTGATGAAGGCGTTGCAGGATATATATTGGGAATCCAAAGCCCGGAATGTTGTGAAATACACGCCGAAGAAATACAAGAAGACCGGTACGGACGCAGAGGAATAACTGTCTACGTCTCGGTTTCTTGACGGATTTACTTTGACTGTTTTCAACATGAAAGGGGTGAAGGTCCCGTGATAATTCGCTCCGAGGAAATATACAAAAAGGCGAACAGCATTGTCAAAAGCTGTGGAACAAGAGATACCTTGAAGATTGCCCGTGAGCTGGGCATTCATCTCCATTTTCTTGACAATCTGAACGATCTGCTCGGAATGTACACCTACCGCCATAAAGAGCGGCATATTCTTCTGAACTCCAACATGGAGTATCTGATCATGCAAATGGTTTGCGGTCACGAGATCGGGCATGATACCTTTCACCGTGATCTTGCCAAAGGAAACGAACCGCTCCCGGAGTTCGTGCTGTTCGATATGCGCACAAAACACGAATATGAGGCGAATGCGTTTGCCTCACACCTGATCATTGACGATGATGAGCTGATTGACCTGATGAAGCAGGACTACGATGTGGTTCAGCTATCTGCTGCAATGGGGACAAATATCAACCTGATGCTGATCAAGCTCAACGAGCTGAACCGCATGGGCTGGCAGCTCAACTTGCCGTATGTACCGCACTCTGACTTCCTGAAAAATGTCAGACCGGAGGGATGAATGAGGATGAAGGATCGTAATTAGATGAACAACAACGACTACAAAGAAGTCCTTTTCTATGCCGCTTCAATCTTTAACGAGCGCATGGGAACGGAGTTCAGCGAGGACAATCTTGTGCTGCGCTGCTTTCAAACGGAAAATCAGCACGAATCGTTTGAGCAGTTCTGCCAGCAGTATTTCCCGGATCGCCTGACAGACCGATACAAAGAGGATGGCTATTTCGACTTTCACGCCTCCGCCTTCGTCGGCAAGGGAGACGGCGTTGACGGAATCCTGCTGCGGACAGACATTGCGCGTCATCCGGCAGTGTTGAAGCACATTCTTCTGCATGAGCTGGCGCATATTTTCTGCACCCGCAACGAGCTTGACGGAGATAATTTCTATGAGCGATACTGCATGGACGATACCATCAGCCACGAAGAGGACGGAAGCATTAACGCCGGATATGCGATCTGGCGAGAACTCGCTGCGGAGCTAATTGCATTTGAGATGGATGACAACTGTGATATGATTCCGCTCCGACGCAAGAAAGACCTTCTCAGCTATTACGAAGGAGAACTCCTGACCGGCAACGGAAAAATGGGTGTCAGCATGATTCTCTGCGAGGCAATGACCAGTGCTGAGGGCGAAGCGTCCATGACATGGGACGCTGCCAAAAGCAAGTTTGCACGGTTCAAGCCCTTTGATGATCCGTTGTACATGGACTTGCTGGGCTTGGTTTTTACACACGTTAGGGAATGCTTTATCGAGATTGACCGCGACTTTATTTATGAAATTGGAGTGTTGTATCTAAGCATTGCCGCGCAAGCGATGATTGCGTCCCTAAAGAACAGATTTCAGGAAGAATAGGCAAACCGATAGAGAGAAAGGACGGGCAATGATATGAAATACAAGCTGTTTCGCTCCCCCGGTGATCTGGACAAGGCAGTCCGGAAGCACGAACTGGTTGCCGTGGAAACCGGCAAGAGCATTGATGATGTGGCGGACGCGCTTATCCGTGCCGTTCGAGACGATCTCGCGGAAATGCCGGAGTATGCGCACTGCGAGACTGCCGCCTATGCACCGGAGCCGATCAAGTCGTTTCGCCGGGTGAGGCGTTACCGGTATGAGATGATGGGTATTGTCTACCCGAAGTACGCCGAAGAGAACGTCCTGATTGACTACGGAATTATTGAGGAAGAAGAGTCGTGAGCAAGGAACAGTACATTGAGTTTCCGGAGGAATACACACGCCGGGAGCTGAACGCCCGGTATCGGGAAATCCCGCTGAAGGACACGACCTCGCGCCTTCTGCGCAAATATTTCAATGCAATGGCAAATCTCTACGGTATCATCCCGCTGCACAAGGCAAAGGAGATTGTCTTCTCCCTCAGCCCGAAGCTGGTAACGGAAGATGAATTTCTTGCCTTTGCAGAGATCGCCCGTCATGAGTGCGAGGGCTACTACATTCTGGGCGGAGATGAGCTTTACACAGATGTCAAGCATACAAAGCCCCTTGACCGTGAGATCATTGATGTCACACTGATTGGGGAGTCCATTGACCTTTTCATGGAGACGAAGCGCAGCCAACAGAAAAAGCCTTACTATGTGCCTGACAAGAAGCACCTGCTGGAATACGATGATCCCTTCTACTGCGAGGACACTCCGGAAAAGGCTGCGCTCCGCCGTTTCATGGAAGAACGGGTTGGTCTGAGCGGTGACAAACTGGAAGACGCCTTTGACGATCTTCTCTACGGCGTCCGGTCTGTTTCGAGCAGTGTGGAGGGCGTTCTAAGTCACTTCGATAAAAGGAACATCCGCTTCCGGTCTGATCGGGACATGAATCGGTTTGTTGAACTTTACAGCAAATTCAGCAATACGACGCGGATGCCCTGCAACCGTGGCTACACACCGGATGAAATGATGCAGATGACGCCACCGGAGGAACGCTTCAAGTCGCTCTCTCTTGGTCCGAACATCCGAAAATCCCTCCAAACCGGCGAAATGGACATTGAGGACTTCCGCAAGCAGACCCTCACAATGGAGCTGCCCAGCGAGGCAATGCGCTTTGACCTTCTGAAACAGCTTGCAGACATCAAGCCCTCCGCTCCCCAGCCGGAGAAGCAGAAGAAGGTCGGGCGCAACGATCCCTGTCCGTGCGGCAGCGGGAAGAAATACAAGAGGTGCTGCGGAAAATGACGATCCCATTAAAACAGGTCATTCAGGCAATCGAGGAAGCAAATGAAGTCTTCACGAGCTTCTGGGACGCAAAGATCGGGAAGACCGTTTATCTTGCCGATCCAGTGATGACTGATATGACGGAGGAAGACAAAGCTCTTGCTGCTGAAATGGAAAATACGCCGGAGAGGTTTCTTCGCTTTCCGACCAAGTATGAGATTCATCAATACCGCATCATGGAGGATTTCATTGATCAGATCTCTCCCGGAAAGGCGCAGGAGGAACTTGCCTATGCTATCCGGGGAAAAGGCGCGTTCCGCCGATTCAAACAGTCTGTGCGCTATCACGGGCTGGAACAGCACTGGTATGACTATTTAGCGGAGGCGTACCGGGAGCTTGCGATCCGCTGGTGCGCAGAGGAAGGCTTGGAGTACACTGAATGAAAGAGAAAGAGAACGAGAAAAAGACATTGCTGCGGAGCAGTGATGATCTGATTGCCGCCGTCGAGCAATACGGCTTTCTGCCCTTCTTTCGGAACGAGATTCACGGCTTCTCCATCAAGGAACTTTGCCCACCTGAGTTATGGTTTGCGGATGATGTAGATGGTCCGTGGGAATGGAAAGGACCGGCTGCGCGGAGCGGCAAATGTCTCTACGGCAAGCTTTTCAACAAGAAGGCTGGCTTTGTGAGCCGAGAGTGGATACCGGACTTCGCAAACTTCCGGCGTGACGGCTATGACTTTGACGCCCGTTGGGATGACGGCTTGGCGTCCTACAAGGACAAGGAGATTTACGAAGCCATAGCCGGTGAAGGCAGGATGCTTTCCAAACGGCTGAAAGAGGCTCTGAACTACCACAAGGGCGGCAACACCGGCTTTGAGACGTGTATCACAAGACTGCAAATGCAGAGCTATGTCTGCATTGCGGATTTCGTCTATATGCAGGACAGGTACGGAAGACCTTATGGCTGGGGTGTAGCAGAATATGCGACGCCGGAAGAGCTTTTCGGGTACGACTTTATCACATCCGCCTATCAGCGAGACCCGCAGGAATCCAAAGAGCGCATTCTAAAACATCTGCAATCACGTCTGCCTAACGCGACCGAAATGCAGCTTGAGAAAATCATAAAGGGGTAACGCAATGGACGATATTATCTTTGAGAAGGATTACCGGGAAACCGAGTCTGCCGAATACGATAAATGGTGCGATGAGGTGTTTGACCGCGCAGTTAATTGTGGTATGCTGAAAGCGTACTCCGAAGCAATGGACAAGATACCAAAGATCATTGTACCGGAGGACAAGAAGAACTACGAGTATCTTCTGGAACGCTGTGATGCGTTTGTCAAGCAACACCGCGGGTATATCAAGGGAATCGTGGACTATCATCGTTGGCACGCGGAAATCAATATGTTTCTTCCGTTTGCGGAGTTCGATGACTCAGAAGACCTTGCATTTTTGAAAGAAATTGCAGAAAAATCGCAAACCGTCTGCTTCTCCCCGGAGGAAGAAGGTGGCATCCGCGTTCATATTTTTATCAACTACTTTGAAGAATTGATGTCAGCCGAGCACAAGTCATACATCGAATACGATGCTATTATGCAGGACAAGAAACTATCTGAGCTACTTGGCATACCGGAGCTTTCTGACGAGGAAAAAGAACTCGCTCTGAAAATGAAGGGCATACTTGACCGCATTGATGAGGAAACAAGGATTGACCGTGCCACGGCTTTTCGAGCCGTACTTGATAAGATGGCAAAAGAGCCGGAAGAAAACTGGTCGCTTCACTATATGGCAACATTGCTGGAAGCGCTGCTATACTTCATGCTGAATGAAGGAAATGAAAAGATTGATGAGGAAGAACACAATGAGCAATAAACTTGTAGCATATTTTTCTGCGTCCGGCGTGACCGCGAAGGTAGCTGAGACGCTGGCAGAGGCAATCGGCGCGGACATCTTTGAGATTGAGCCGAAGGTGCCTTACACGGAAGCTGATCTGAACTGGATGGACAAGAAAGCCCGAAGCACGATTGAGATGAACGATCCTGCCTCCCGTCCTGAGATTGCCGTGAAGCGGGACAACATGAAGGACTACGACACAATCTTTGTGGGCTTCCCGATCTGGTGGTATGTCGCGCCGACGATTATCAATACGTTCCTTGAGAGCTATGACCTGACCGGCAAGACGATCATCCCGTTTGCAACCTCTGGCGGAAGCGGCATTGGCAAGACGAACGAGCGCCTTGCGCCGAGCTGCAAAGGCGCAAAGCTGATGGACGGCAAGGTCTTCAAGAGCAGCGTCGGGCATCAGGAGCTTGCGGCGTGGGTTGAAGGACTTGGACTTTAAGGGGCAGACAAATCGGGAGTTGTGGAGGTGCTTTATGAACGAGAGAGAAAAAATTATCCGATTATGGTTTGA
>OGKG01000654.1_pt1 | contig 44578 bp, 38 predicted proteins | sample 1572201 | NCBI WGS metagenome assembly OGKG01 (sample SAMEA2582146, study PRJEB24529) | metagenome | biome: Human gut stool | place: China | collected 2011 | reverse complement strand
ATTCTGAATTCAACCATCCATGTACTTTCCTATAGTTTAATTTACGATTTATGATTCAATCTAAAATCTAAAATCCTTAAATCTAAAATTAATTTATGGGATACTTATTTACATCTGAATCCGTATCGGAAGGACATCCGGACAAAGTGGCAGACCAGATTTCGGATGCCGTGCTAGACAAAATCATCGCGTTCGACGCGGACGCCAAGGTTGCCTGCGAAACACTGGTAACCACGGGACAAACCGTCATCGCGGGAGAAATCAAAACGAAAACTTACGTGGACGTGCAACAAATCGCCCGTGACGTGATCAACCGCATCGGTTACACCAAAAGCGAATACATGTTCGACGGGAACAGCTGCGGAGTCCTCAGCGCCATTCACGAACAATCTCCCGACATCAACCGGGGAGTGGTACGCGAAGACCCGATGGAACAAGGAGCCGGCGACCAAGGCATGATGTTCGGTTACGCTTGCAGCGAAACGGATAACTACATGCCGCTAGCTCTCGAGTTATCACACCTGCTGTTATTCGAGCTCGCCCGAATCCGCAAGGAAGGACAGGAAATGACCTACCTGCGCCCGGACTCGAAATCACAGGTAACCATTGAATACGGCGACGACAACAAACCCGCCCGTGTTCACACGATAGTGATCTCCACCCAGCATGATGAATTTGTCCGTGCCAAAGAAACATCACCGGAAGCCCGGCTTGAAGCTGACGCCCAAATGGTGGATCAAATCCGTTGGGACATCATCAACATTCTGCTTCCGCGGGTAAAACAACAATTGCCGGAACGCGTGCAAGCCCTGTTTGACGAGAACCTGATTCTCCACGTCAACCCCACGGGCAAATTCGTAATCGGCGGTCCTCACGGGGATACCGGGCTTACCGGAAGAAAAATTATCGTTGACACTTACGGCGGCAAAGGCGCACACGGCGGCGGCGCGTTCTCCGGCAAAGACCCTTCCAACGTAGACCGTTCAGCCGCATACGCCGCCCGTCATATCGCTAAAAACATGGTTGCGGCAGGCATCGCCGACGAAATATTAATTCAAATCTCCTACGCCATCGGTATCGCCCGTCCCGTGGGAATATTCGTGAACACTTACGGCACGGCAAAAGTAAACCTGAGCGATTCCGCTATTGCCGGGAAAATCGAACAACTTTTCGACCTTCGCCCGAAAGCCATCGAGCAACGCTTGAAACTCCGTAACCCGATCTATCAAGAAACGGCAAGCTACGGCCACATGGGAAGAACTCCCAGAACCGTGAAAAAAGTATTCACCTCGAACTATTGGCCGACTAAAGAAGTAGAAGTCGAACTTTTCACGTGGGAAAAACTCGATTACGTCGAAAAAATCAAAGAAGCCTTTTTATAAAAAAACGAGAGGGAACACCTCTCGTTTTTTTAGTTCGTAAAGTTTATAAAGTTCATAAAGTTTATAAAGTTGAACCTTCGGTTCTCAAAGTCCTTATACCTTACGAACCTTATAAACTTTATAAACCTTATAAACTTATTAATCCCTCCGCCCCATAAAGATCATGACATAATATAATAAGGTAGCTAAAGAACCAAGCGCGGCAATCACGTACGTGTAAGCAGCCCATTTCAAGGCATCCTTAGCACTTTCTTGCGATTCGTAAGTCGTTATGCCGGAATTCCGCAACCATGCCAATGCCCGATGACTGGCATCAATTTCCACGGGTAACGTGATAAAACTAAATAAAGTCATTGCTCCAAAAAGAATAATCCCAGCCAACATTACTTGAGGGAATGCCTGTAATGTCAAGATTCCCGCCAACAGTATCCATTGTACCCACCGGGAAGCAAAACTTACCATCGGTACCAAAGCCGAACGCAATTTCAACATACCGTAAGCCTGCGCGTGTTGCAAAGCATGACCGCACTCGTGTGCTGCCACAGCCGCGGCTGCCACATTGGCACCATAATATACTTCCTGACTCAAATTAATCGTCTTGTTCGTCGGATTATAATGGTCGGTCAGTTGCCCCTGTACACTACCGATCTTCACCCCTTGTACACCATTATCCCTCAACATTTTCTCCACCACGTCTTTCCCGGTCATCCCGTTAGCGGTGGGTATTTTAGAGTACTTCTTAAAACGAACTTGTAACTGGTGGCTTACCAACCAACTCAAGATCGCAAATCCAATAAATATTATCCAAATCAAACTCATTCCTGTCATAAATCAATCAAATTAAAATTCATTTCAAATATATACAAAAAACAGACCATTCCCCCCGTTGATAAATATTTTTAGCAAGAATGACATAAACTATTGCTTTTTAATAAAATCTTCACTAATTTGTAACCCTCGAATTATTTGAACAGTTATATACGTTATTAACTAAACTGTATTATAATGAAGACCTATAAACCTAACGAAATTAAAAACATCGCGCTGGTGGGTAGTGCCGGGTCCGGCAAAACCACGTTAGCGGAATCCATGATGTACGAGGGCGGGGTCATCCCGCGCAGAGGTAGCATTAGTGCAAAAAACACTTCATCCGACTACCGTCCGGTAGAACAGGAATACGGATCATCAGTATTCCCGGCTGTACTATACACGGAGTGGAAAGAGCACAAGCTCAATTTTATTGACACCCCGGGTGCAGACGATTTTGTCGGAGGAGTTATCTCTGCGCTGAACGTTGTCGATACCGGAGTAATGGTCATTAATGCCGTTAGAGGTATCGAGGTAGGAACCGAAATCATCGCGCGTCACGCGAAAAGACTCAACAAACCGTTGATTTTCGTTATCAACCAAGTAGATCACGAGAAAGCGAATTTCGACCACACGATGGAACAAGCGAAAGCCGCTTTCGGTTCAAAAGTCGTGCAAATACAATACCCCGTGAACCCGGGACTCGGATTCAACCGGGTAATTGACGTTTTAAAGATGGAAATGTACCAGTGGAAACCCGAGGGCGGCAAACCGGAAGTACTCCCCATCCCCAAAGAAGAAGAAGAGAAAGCACACGAACTGCATAACGCGTTGATCGAGGCTGCCGCCGAGAACGACGAGCAACTCATGGAATTATTCTTCGAGAAAGGCTCGCTAACAGAAGACGAGATGCGCGCGGGAATCCGCAAAGGACTCATCGCACGGGATATGTTCCCCGTGTTCTGCGTGTCGGCAGAGAAAGACATTTGCGTGCGTCGTTTCATGGAATTTGTTATCAACGTGGCACCGAGTGCCGGCAGTATGCCCCCGTCCATCACGGAAGACGGTCAGGAAATTCCTTACGACGAAAAAGGCCCGACCTCCCTATACATGTTCAACACCACGGTAGAGCCTCATTTGGGAGAAGTGATTTATTTCAAAGTGGCTTCCGGCACGGTACATGAAGGTGACGATCTATATAACGCCACCAACGACAGTAAAGAACGTATCTCCACGCTATACGCGGTAGCCGGGAAAAACCGCACGAAAGTATCGGAAATGATGGCAGGAGATATCGGCGCCACCGTTAAACTGAAAAACACGAACAACGGCGACACGCTGAACGAGAAAGACGTTCATTACAAATTCGGTCAAATCCAATACCCGAATCCCCGTTTCAGAACAGCCGTACGTGCCGCCAACACGAGCGACGAGGAAAAACTCGCCGAAGTACTGCAACGTATTCATCAGGAAGACCCCACGTTCCTCGTGGAATATTCCAAGGAATTGAAACAAATGATTATCTCCGGTCAGGGAGAATTCCACCTGAACACGATGAAATGGCGCATCGAACACAACGACAAGTTGGAAATCGAATTTTACCCGCCAAGAATACCGTATCGCGAAACCATCACCAAATACTCTTACGCCGACTACCGCCACAGGAAACAATCGGGTGGTGCCGGACAATTCGGAGAAGTACATCTCGTGATAGAACCTTATGCCGAGGGCATGCCCGCCCCGACCATGTACAAAATCAACGGTGTTGACAGCAAAATTTCAGTGAAAGACACCGAAGTCGTTGAATTGCCGTGGGGTGGGAAACTGGTATTCTACAATTGTATCGTGGGTGGTGTTATCGACGCCCGCTTCATGCCGGCAATCTTGAAGGGTATCATGGAGAAAATGGAAGAAGGCCCGCTTACCGGCTCATACGCCCGCGACATCCGTGTCAGCGTGTACGACGGCAAGATGCACCCCGTGGACTCAAACGAAATCTCGTTCAAACTTGCCGGACGCAATGCCTTCAGCGCCGCATTCAAACAAGCCGGTCCGAAAATCCTTGAACCTATCTACGACGTGGAAGTCCTCGTTCCGGACGAATACATGGGCGACGTGATGGGCGACCTCCAAACCCGTAGAGCCATCATCATGGGAATGGAAGCCGACTCCGGGTTCCAGAAACTAATGGCGAAAGTACCGTTAAAAGAAATGCAACGCTACTCCACGGCATTAAGTTCCATCACCGGTGGACGCGCCTCCTTCACGATGAACTTCTCCGGCTATGAAAAAGTACCGTCAGAAGTTCAGGATGAGCTGCTGAAAACTTACCAAGAAGAGAAGGAAGACGAAGATTAATTATTCAATTATAAAATTTTTCCCCTTTTGAAAATGCGCAATGTGCTTGCCACTTCAAAAGGGGAAGTTTTATGGCAACAACCACCGCCCGCGGGGGAATAAGTGAACAAGAATATCAAGCGGGAATAAATTTCTTAATTCGAATATATAAATCAATAAACAAACAATAATTATGAAAACACTTTCTCCCAAAGGAATGAAATGGTTGAAATTTTTTCACGTGTTGTGCGCGATTTGCTGGATTGGCAGTGCTTTCGGGATGAATGTATTAAAACATTTTATCGACACGACGGTTCCGGAAGGACGGTACATTCTCTCGCTGGCGATAAAATTGCTTGATGATGAACTCATCTATATCGGAGTTTCCGGATGTCTTATCACGGGTATTATTTACGGGTGTTGCACGAAATGGGGATTCTTCAAGCATCAATGGCTGACACTCAAATGGATTCTAACCTTTGTCATGATTGTACTCGGCACTTTCATCATCGGACCGGCAGTCACCGGTAATGTTCATCCTGATCTTGAATGGTACACGACGAATCTTTCGGAATATACACGTAATATGTCCGTAACCGCATGGTGGGGCGGCTCGCAGATAATAATCCTGTTAATTGTCCTTTACCTTTCCGTGTTCAAACCGACAAAAAAGAAAAACAATGCCAGAGTCTAGATAGTGTCTTGAAATATCATACTTGCAAACTCCCCATCATTTTCATACTTTTGCCCCGACATTAAAACACGGAACTATGCACCTATTTTACACGCCGGACATCACGGGCAATGAATACACGCTACCGGAAGAAGAATCAAAACACTGCATCAAAGTACTTCGCCTCGAAGCGGGTGACCGAGTATCGCTAATCGACGGTAAAGGGGGATTCTACACCTGCGAGATCATCCAGCCGAATGCCAAGCGCTGTGAAGTCAGGTGCATCGAGAAAATAGAACGTTACGGGCAACGGGAGTTCCGCGTACATATCGCCATTGCCCCGACCAAAAACATCGAGCGCATCGAATGGTTCCTCGAGAAATGCACGGAAATAGGAATCGACGAGATCACCCCGCTACTTTGCGAACACTCGGAGCGAAAGATCATCAAACCGGACAGACTGGAAAAAGTGATCGTTTCCGCCATGAAACAATCGCTGAAAGCCTACCTTCCCGAGCTTCACCCGATGACACCCTTCGACGATTTCGTGCAGGCGCGGCGGGAAGGCGTAAAATGTATCGCCCACTGTGACGAGGACAACAAAAAACGACTGGACGAAGCCTATCTCCCCGACCAGCCGATCACCATACTAATCGGTCCCGAGGGCGACTTTTCCAGCCGGGAAATAGAACTTGCCAAAAACAACGGCTTTATCCCCCTGACACTGGGCGAAAGCCGCCTGCGCACGGAAACCGCAGGCATCGTGGCTTGCCACAGCATCAATTTCATACAGGAAACCCGAGTAAAACACGACTGACAAACGGCATCTTCCCTTACTTGGCTATAACTTTTCCTACCCGCAAATTAGGGATATACTACCCCGTTAGGCGGTTAAAAGGCGACAATTGGCAGACTATTGGGCGGGATCGCCCACTCTTCGCCTACTTATAGCCCACTCTTCGCCCACGTTTTAGTAAAAAATACGCTTTTTTAACTTGGGCGAAAAATCCTCGTTCCGTAGCAATACACGACCAAAATTTTAACAAGTTTTACCCGACACCGGAGCTTAACCCTAGCATAACCGTTATGCATCCCCTAGTCAAGCCAAAGAAAGTGAGATAAATATTCCCCGCATAAATGCTCCTTCGGAACAAATTATAAATTTTCACGCGATACACCCGTCGATATGGAAATGATTTTATATTTTTGCACGACTAATTCAAGATTCCAGAAAACTCAAAAATCGTGGACTTTATTAACGAATTGAACGAGAACCAGAGAGAGGCTGTTGTAAACACGGAAGGCCCCACGCTTGTGATTGCCGGTGCAGGATCGGGAAAGACAAGGGTATTGACATATCGCATCGCTAACTTGCTGAGCAAAGGCGTACCCGCCTACCGTATTTTGGCGCTAACCTTCACGAACAAAGCGGCACGCGAGATGCAAAAACGTATTGCCACGCTCGTCGGACAAGGAAATGCCTCCAACTTGTGGATGGGGACATTTCACTCCATCTTCTCGAAAATCTTACGGGTGGAAGCCGAACATCTCGGGTACACGTCCAATTTCACGATATACGATTCGCAGGATTCTAAGAACCTGATCAAATCGATCGTTAAAGATTTAAGACTGGATGATAAGGTATATAAACCGAACGACGTGCTGGGACGAATCTCCATGGCTAAAAACAATCTGGTCGTGGCGCAGGCGTACGCCCAATCGGCAAAAATCGTGGCTGCCGATCAAGCGGCAAAAAAACCGATGATCACGGAAATATACAAGTATTACCAGTTACGATGCCGCCAAAGCGATGTCATGGATTTTGACGATCTGTTGTTGCAAACCAATATATTGTTCCGTGACTTCCCGGAAATACTTGAAAAATACCAGAAGAAATTCGATTACATTCTGGTCGACGAGTATCAGGATACCAATTACTCGCAATACCTTATTATCAAGAAACTCGCGGAACAACACAAGAATATATGCGTGGTCGGGGACGACGCGCAAAGTATTTATTCTTTCCGGGGCGCCCGTATCGAGAACATTCTGAATTTCCGAAACGACTACCCCGGCTACAAGCTCTGCAAACTGGAACAGAACTATCGCTCCACGACCACCATCGTGGACGCGGCGAACAGTATCATCAGCCGGAACAAGGAGCAGATACCCAAAAAGACTTTCTCGGAAAACGAGGAAGGCGACAAAATACGGGTAATGAAAGCCATGTCGGACAAAGAAGAAGGTTTCCAAGTCGCCCAAGAGATATTCCGCATTTCCCAGAACGAGCAAGCGGAATTTAATGACTTTGCCATCCTTTACCGGACAAACGCACAATCCCGTATCATGGAAGAGGCCTTGCGCAAAAGAAATATTCCTTACAAAATATACGGGGGACTCTCTTTCTATCAAAGAAAGGAGATCAAAGACCTGTTGGCATACCTTCGCCTGACTGTCAACCAGAATGACGAGGAGGCCTTGAAGCGAATCATCAATTATCCCAAAAGAGGTATCGGCGACACGACCGTGGACAAACTCAAGGAAGTCGCCCTGAAATACAACGCGAGCATCTGGACGGTACTCTGCAACTTGAACAAAGTACCCGGCGTGGTTTCTGCCGCGACGGCTGCCAAACTGACGCATTTCAGGCAATTGATCGAGGGCTTTACCGAGTTGGCAAAAGAAGAAAACGCGTACGACACGACTTACCGTATCGCCAAAACATCCGGTATCATTGACGATCTATCCGCCGACGATACCCCGGAAGGCGTATCCCGAAAGGAAAATATACAGGAGTTGCTAAACGCGGTGAAAGACTTCAGCGAAACGGCTTACAACGAGGGACGGGATGATAAACTCCCGTCGTTCCTCGAGGGAGTTGCCTTGTTGACTGACCAAGATAGCGAAAAACCGGAAGACAACAACAAGGTGACGCTGATGACCATTCACTCGGCGAAAGGATTGGAATTCGAGAATGTCTTTATCGTGGGCATGGAAGAAGACCTCTTCCCCGCTCAACAAAGCGCTTATACCCCCGCGGCTCTGGAAGAAGAAAGACGCCTGTTTTACGTGGCACTGACCCGTGCGGAGAAAAAAGTGGTCATGACATACGCCACCACACGCTACAAGAACGGGAACGTGGTGTACCCACAACCGTCACGATTTATCGCGGAAATCGACCCCGTGTATCTGGAAGGTTTTTTCACCCCCACCCGCTCACGGGAAGACCGGCAATTGCAAGTGCCGGGACGCGTGACGAGGATGGCAAAACCGACTTTATCCCCTCAGCCGAACGTGGAAATACCGGATGTGGACACCTCCAGATTGCAAGCCATCAGCGGCGACACGGTAGTACCCGGAATGATTATCTATCACCCGAATTTCGGGGCGGGAAAGGTCATCACGCTCGACGGATTGGGGGTAAACAAAAAAGCTAAAGTGCTATTTGCCAAGCACGGTCAGAAAGTACTTTTGTTAAAGTTTGCAAAACTATACGTGCAAGGGGATACAAATTAACGACTTATAAATAAAAAGTATTATATTTGCGGCATATTCTAAATATCTATAATTACATGCGAGGGAGTTTTATTCCGGTATAGCGAAATGATTTTTCCGGCGTTTCCCCATAAATAACTAATTTAAATACAAAACATATCCTGTAATGGACTATAATAGCCAAAGAAAAAAACTGATTCTTCCGGAATATGGGAGAAATATTCAAATAATGATTGACCATCTGGCAACAATAGAAGATAGAGACGAACGCACCCGTGCAGCCAGAACGATTATCAGCGTGATGGGAAACTTGTACCCGCATTTACGCGACGTGCCGGATTTCAGGCATAAACTGTGGGATCACTTGATGATCATGTCGAATTTCACGTTGGATATCGACTCCCCCTACCCGCTTCCCGATAAAGCCATTCTGGAAGAAAAGCCGGAAAGGCTGCCGTACAGCAAACACCGTATCAAATATAAACATTACGGGTTGCTCACCGAAAAACTAATCGAGAAAATCAAAGAAACAGAAGACCCTGAAATAAAGAGAGTTCTTACCGTACTGACGGCAAACCACATGAAAAAATCGTTCCTCACGTGGAACAAAGACTCCGTGGAAGACGAACAAATCTATTGTGATATAAACACGTTGTACGGTGGTAATATCGAAATGCCGGAAGGAATGACATTATCTCATTCTAAAGACTTGTTGCAGAAGACGAATAAAAAACCTTCCAACAACAATAATAATAACAGGCAACAAAAGAATAGAAAGTTCAATTACAAGAAACACTAATTTATTTTAGATTTCAGACTGAGGTTACTCAATCTAAAATCTAAAATCTAAAATCTAAAATTAGTACATGCTGGTAACTCTTATTTTCGGGGGAAATCAAGGTGACCGGAAAGCACTCATTGATGAAGCGGTAAAAGAAATGTCGGAGCTCGGGAAGATCGAAACTCGTTCTTCCCTCTACGAAACCGCCCCTTGGGGATTTGAATCGGAGAATACCTTTTACAATCAAATCGTGACCTACAACACGGAATTATCCCCGGAAGAAGTTCTCGACAAATGCCAGCAAACCGAACAAAAACTGGGAAGGGTACGCGCGGGAGTACAATTCTGTTCCCGTACCATGGATATCGACATACTGTTCTGTGACTCACGGATCATCGACACCCCCCGTCTGACAGTACCCCATCCCAGAATGGCACAACGCAATTTTGTCCTGTGCCCGTTAAATGAAATCATGCCGGACTTCATGCATCCCGTTCTCCGTAAAAAAATATCCGAACTCCTGCAAGAAAGTCCGGATACTTTAAAAGCCGAAATAATTGGGTGATTCGGAATTAAAGACACAAAGTAAATTCATTTTTCATCTCTGATTGTAAACTCACAAGCCTTGAAATTTCCCCTCTCGATACTGACCAAAAAACCCTTGTTTTCGGCAGCAAATCCGAGGTATCCTCCCATGGAATCTCCTAAACTTTTCCAAACATTTTCACGAGGGGCATATCCCCAACTCCCACTATCTCCAAAAACATAAACAAATTCTTCTCCATCTTTAGTCAAAACAAAAGATTTGACATTTGTTCCTTCACGAAGTTCTCGCGTTTCTTCATCCTCGTATTGCACGGGTAACTCTTTCCACCGAGCGGAAACCGGATCATACACTTGCACGTCCTGCTTGCTGCTAGAACTATACAAATTCCCGAAACAAACGTACCCCAGATTACCCGAAACAAACGAAATAGCCCCGTAACGAGGGTAATAAATATTAGAGATTTGTTTCCACCCCTTTTGAGGGTCAAATTCATAGAAATCTGCAAAATATTCACTATTTGTCGGTATAGATTCATCCACTCCTGTCCCGACATACGCTTTCCCTCCTAGCACGAAAGCAACGGCTCCCCAACGCGGTTTACCCGGAAACTTAAATTTCAATTCTTCCCATTCTCGCGTAAGAGTATCGTACACGAAAAAATCATCATACGCTTCATACGATGTAGTGGGAGGATCCAATTTTGAACGTCCTAAACCAATATACGCCTTTCCTCCTATCGCAAAAGTAACGGCATGAGTCCGGTGCTTCCCCGGAAAGGGTTGTTCTATCCACACCCATTCTCGATATTTAGGAGAATATTTATAAAAATGTAGATTATCTCCCAATACATTATACCAACCCAATCCCATGTATGCCGAAGTACCAACATTAAAAGTCACGGCATCATACAATCCTAAACATCCGGACATTTCGATATATTTTTTATCCAAATCCGGAATTTTTATATTTACTTTCTTGTCATCGTCATGACAAGAAAGTAAAAGAATAGTTCCTATAAATATACTACTAATCTTTTTTAACATCATATTCTTACATTTTACATCAAATATACAAAAATCTTAAATACAATTCATGATGATACTTATCATCATTTCCTTCTCCTCCGTCCGTGATTCGGCAATCATAATGGTAAGCGCTACGAGAGTATGATCGGCAATATGCTTGCTGCCATCTTCATTATAGAGAATGCCATTCTTGTCAAGAAAAAACTTTGATAAATATTACCTATACTGCCTTTGAAGGAATCGTCCTTTTCATGCCCGCACAAGTTGGAATCAGCACTAAAACGCATTTGGTCTATCAGATAGCGACATTCTTCATAATTTAGAATATATGTTGCCTGATTTCCCTTCGGGCGTTTCATACTCTGGTGATCATAATCATCAAGCAAAGTAAGGGCCGTGTTGTAGTTCTCGATCACGCCAAGCACTTGTTTGGCATCAAGTTCATTTTGGGTACGTTTCATAATGCGTATCACTTCTCCAAGCTGTTGCAGGCGTTGATCGTTGATGGCGTAGCCTTTGATAAGAAATTGTTTCAGTACAGAGGTTGCCCAAATTCTGAATTGAGTTGCGTTTTTTGAATTTACCCTATAGCCTACGGAAATAATCATATCCAAATTATAGTAAGGTATAACTCGCCTAACGATTCTTCCACCCTCTTCTTGAACCTGTGCATTTTTTGCACAAGTTGCCTCCTCATATAACTCTTTGGCATTATAAATATTTCGAATATGTCTGACTATTACCGTTCTATCTACCCCAAACAAATTAGCCATTTGAGGTTGTGTCAGCCATACCGTATCTTTTTCTAATTTTACATTCAACTGTATATTGCCATCTTCACTTTTGTAGAGTACCAAAGAGTCTTGAGTGACAACCTGCATATTATTCATTGTCTGTTTCTGTTAAATCCGAAATCATTTACTCCTCTTGATCTCCGCCCCGATAGCGTTCAGTTTCTCGTCGATATTTTCATACCCCCTGTCGATCTGGTCGATATTGTCAATCACGCTCTTTCCCGGTGCGGAGAGGGCAGCGATCAACAAGGCGATTCCGGCACGGATATCCGGAGAGGTCATTTTCGTGGGACGCAGTTGCGACTCGTGGTTTTGACCGATAACCGTGGCGCGGTGCGGGTCACAAAGAATAATCTTTGCTCCCATGTCGATTAACTTATCCACGAAAAACAAACGGCTCTCGAACATCTTCTGGTGAATCAGCACACTACCCCTAGCCTGCGTTGCCACAACCAAAAAGACACTCAACAAGTCGGGTGTCAAACCCGGCCACGGGGCATCGGCAACCGTGAGAATGGACCCGTCGATAAAGTCCTCTATCATGTAATGCTCTTGACGGGGGATGTATAAATCATCGTCCCGTTCCTCTATGCGGATTCCTAACTTGCGGAAAGCATTCGGGATAATTCCCAACTGGGGAATGGCGCATCCCTTGATCGTGATCTCCGAACGCGTCAAAGCGGCCAACCCGATGTAACTACCGATTTCAATCATATCCGGCAAACAACGGTGACGGCAACCATGAAGACTCTCGACACCCTCGATAGTCAACAGATTGGAAGCAATCCCCGAAATACGGGCTCCCATGGCATTCAACATCTTGCAAAGTTGTTGCACGTAAGGTTCACAAGCCGCATTATATATAGTCGTAACCCCTTCGGCGAGGACTGCCGCCATCACGATATTCGCGGTTCCGGTCACAGATGCCTCGTCCAGCAACATGTAAGCCCCCTTGAGCTTTTGTGCCGACGCCTTAAAACACCCGGACACCCCGTCATACTCGAAAGTAGCCCCCAACTTCTCGAAGCCCAAAAAATGGGTATCCAGACGACGACGCCCAATCTTGTCCCCGCCCGGCTTCGGCACCAACCCGAAACCGTGGAGCGCCAACAAAGGCCCGAGAATCATGATGGAACCGCGCAAACTGGATGCCTTATGGTAGAAATCTTCCGTTTCCAAGTACTTCAAATCGACATTGCAAGCCTTGAAGGAGTATTCCCCTTTTTGCAATCGCTCCACCTGCACACCGATACCTTTCAGCAACTCGATCAACTTGATCACGTCCAGTATCTCCGGTATATTGCTAATCACCACTTCTTCTTTCGTCAACAGGCAGGCACATATCACCTGCAACGCTTCATTCTTCGCTCCTTGAGGGACCAGTTCGCCCTTTAACCGCTTCCCTCCTATAACTTCAAACTTACTCATTCCGTATCTATTTTGTTCCGACGTAAAACTATCAAAAAATAGACGAGAAACAAAACAACACCAATTTTAAATTTGCATGACCAAAATTATTGCATACATTTGTGAAAATCATTTTTTATTGAAAAATGATTCTCACGTACCCAATATAAAAAGCTAACTCGTTTATTGTATAATAAATAATTAACGACTAAAATTACATTATGAAAAGCTTTCTAAAGTATCTATTAGCGACCGTCATCGGCGTATTTATCGTGAACATATTCATGCTCATTATCTGCATGGTAATGTTCATCAGTTCTGTCAGCCTCATCAGTTTTGCCGGCAGCAAGAGTGTTACTGTCACGGATAATTCTATTCTGAAATTATCCTTCAGCGATCCAATACCGGACAGAGCTTCCGATAACCCGTTAGAAAATCTGAATATCATGTCTTTATCCATGAACAAACAAACCGGGTTAAATAAAATACTGAAATACATCGAACAAGCCGGGAAAGACGACCGGATCAAGGGAATCTATCTTGACTTGACGGAAATAAAATCCAACTTCGGGGCACTCGCCACGATTGATGAGATTCGGGACGCGCTATTGAAATTCAAAGAAAGCGGAAAATTTATTTATAGCTACTCGAACTTGGGATACGACCAGAAAAGTTACTATCTGGCAACCGTTGCCGACAGTATATTCGTGAACCCGGAAACCCCGTTATTACTCACGGGAATGTCCGCCAACGTATCGTTCTACAAGGATCTGTTGAAGAAAATCGGCGTCGAGCCGGAAGTTATCCGTGTGGGGAAATTCAAATCGGCAGTAGAGCCTTTCCTGCAAGATCACATGAGCGACGCCAACCGTGAACAAGTGCAAACCTACTTGAATTCTCTCTGGGGAAATATCATCAAGGGAATTTCCGAAAACCGCGATATCCCGGTAGAGAAAATCACTCGACTGACAAACGAGTTTCAAGTATATCCTGCCGGGGAATTCGTGAAAGAAGGCTTCTTCGACGGTACTCTCTACGAATACGAAATGCTCCGCAAATTGAACGCGGCTTGTGGCATTCCGGACTCTACCCAATTATCCATGATCACGCTCGATAAATATCAAAGAGCCGTGCTCCCGACCATTAACCTTGGCAAAGACAAGATTGCCGTTATCTACGCGCAAGGGGATATCGGTTTCCAACAGTCAGCTACAAGCATTGGACCGGAATTAGCGCAAACCATACACAAGGCCCGGGAGGATAAAAATATAAAGGCTATCGTACTACGTGTAAACTCACCGGGGGGAAGCGCCTTGACATCCGATATCATCTGGAAAGAAGTTCAGCTTGCCGCCCAAGAGAAACCGCTCATCGCGTCGATGGGAAATGTTGCCGCTTCCGGCGGGTATTACATCTCCTGTGCTGCCGATACGATCGTTGCCGATCCCACGACATTAACCGGTTCCATCGGGATATTCGGGTTGCTGTTTAGCGGGGAGAAATTGATAAAGGACAAATTAGGTATCAATTCCGACGTGGTAAAAACCAACGACCACAGCGATTTCGGCGGTGGTTATCCGTTACCTATTCCAATCAGCGACAGACCGATGACCGCCTACGAGAGAAACGTGATGCAAAACTACATCAACCGGGGGTATGATACATTCCTCGACCGGGTTAGCCAAGGACGCCACATGACGAAAGAGGAAGTGAACGAGATCGCTCAAGGGCGCGTATGGACCGGAGAGGACGCCTTAAAAATCGGGTTGGTTGACGTGCTGGGCGGATTGAACGACGCCATCCAAATTGCCGCCGCAAAAGCCGGTCTGACGGAATACCAGATCACGGAACTCCCGACGGAGCGCAACCCGCTTGAAGATATCCTGTCCAACCTTACCGAAACGGTAAAAGCAAAGATTGTCAAAGAAGAGTTGGGCGATTTCTATGATATATACCGGAGTCAAAAAGAATTACTAAAAATAAACGGTATGGTAGCCAGAATACCTTACGATCTCTCTTTTAACTAAAGCGAATGTAGAACATGGTGCTCAAATATCTTACTTTATGGCCATTAAGCGTCCTGTACGGTCTAGGTGTCAGCGTCAGAAACAGACTATTTAACCTAGGTATACTGGAGTCTCACGAATTTGATATTCCCATCATCTGCGTTGGAAATATCACCGTGGGCGGTACAGGCAAGACTCCCCACACGGAAGCCTTAATCAACGTGCTGAAAAACGACTACCGGGTAGCTTGCCTGAGCCGGGGCTATAAACGTAAAACGTCCGGTTTCGTGCTGGCAACGGAGACATCGACTGCCAGCGAAATCGGTGACGAGCCCATGCAAATAAAAAACAAATTCCCGGATATCACGGTCGCCGTTGATGCCAACCGGGTGAGAGGCATCAAGAAACTGATGCTATTGCCGGAGAAACCGGATGTTATCGTTCTGGATGACGGTTTTCAACACCGGTACGTGAAAGCGGATATCAATATTTTGTTGATCGACTACAACCGCCCGATATACGAAGACCACCTCCTGCCCTTGGGACGCCTCAGAGAGAAAGCAAGCGCCAAAGACAGGGCAAACTACGTGATCGTGACAAAATGTCCGCCTAACATTTCTCCCATCGAGAAGCGGATTATTTTGAAACACTTGAACTTGATGGCTTACCAGCAATTGCTGTTCACCACGATGAAATACGGGGACATCACCCCGCTGGATAAAACCAGCCGTTGCTCCATTACCCCGGACAGCGCTATCCTGTGTGTAACGGGAATCGCCCAACCGACCCCTTACATCGAGTATCTTGAAAAATTAACCAAACAAATACACCAAATCGCTTTCCCCGACCACCACAATTACCGGGACGGGGATATTCACCGTATCATTCAGGAATACGACAAAATCAGCAACCCGAATAAATACATCTTCACGACAGAAAAAGATGCCGTGCGGTTAGCCTTGAGTAATATCCCGGATGAAATCAGACAACGGATATTCTATGTTCCCATCGAACCGGAATTTCTGACATCACAAGACCAACTCATTAAAAATATATACAACTATGTTAGACAAGATAAAAGAAAGTAGCCGATACTTGGCACCTTATATCAAAGGAGAACACACGATCGGGATTATCTTGGGTACCGGATTGGGAGAACTCGGGAAATCCATCGAAATAGAACACGCCATTCCTTACATGGCCATCCCTCATTTCCCCGTATCCACGGTACAGGGACACCGGGGACAATTGCTTATCGGAACATTCGGGGGCAAGAAAGTGATCGCCATGCAAGGACGTTTCCATTATTACGAGGGCTATTCCATGCAAGAAGTAACCTTCCCCGTGAGAGTCATGCACGCCTTGGGTGTAAAGACATTGTTCGTGTCGAATGCTGCCGGGGGCGTGAACACGAGTTATCTCGCGGGCGACCTTATGATCATCCGGGATCATATCAACCTCTTTCCCGAACACCCGCTCAGGGGTAAGAATATCGACGAATTGGGTCCCCGGTTTCCAAACATGGCGGAAGCATACAGTACCCGCCTGATCGAGCTCGCCGAGGAAGCCGGGAAAAAACTGGATATCAAATTATGGAAAGGCGTCTACGCCGGACTGCAAGGTCCCTCGTTCGAAACCCCGGCGGAGTACAATTGGATTCGCATTATAGGCGGGGATGCCGTGGGAATGTCTACCGTACCGGAAATCATCGTGGCACGCCACATGGGGATGGTATGTTTCGGCATGTCCGTCATCACGAACAGTACCGCCACTCCGGATTTACTCGACACCAATCACGCGGAAGTACAAGACGTGGGCAACCACGCCCAACCACGCATGGGAGCCATATTCAAGGAAATTATCAGCCGATTATAAACGGCCGAGTTCTATCATGATTTTAGCTGCACCACGGGCATCACTCAATGCCTCGTGGTGATTCAGTTCTATCCCGAAATGCTCGCACAACGTGTTCAGTTTATAATTAGGTAAACCTTTTACCAATTTTCGTGAGAGTCGGCACGTGCAATACGATTGGGGCATCGGGATATAGATGTCCGACCGCTCCAGACAAGCCTTCAAAACACTCATATCAAACCCGGCGTTGTGAGCAACCAACGCCTCCGTGTCAAAATACCGCCCCATCTTTCCCCACAAATCGTAAAATGAAGGAGCGTCTTCCACCATCGCGGGGGTAATGCCGTGAATCCCGATAAATTTCCGGTAAAAATAAAACGGTTCCGGTTTTATCAAATGCGAAAACTCATCCGCGATAACACCGTCACGCACCACGACTATCCCGATAGAGCAAGCACTCGTCGGGTGGTGGTTAGCCGTTTCAAAATCTATTGCCGTAAAATCCTTCAACATACTTTATTCTTTAAGCAGCATACGCTTGGTGAATCATAATCAAGCATACAAAAATACGATATTATTGTCAATATCCACCCCTGTATTGTCAACAGATAATCTCATCTATCAAATAAATATAAAAACAAAACTAAACCGACAAATACCACGTACCAAATAGAAAAAATGAACGATTATGTGGCAAGAACTATGTAGAACAAGAGAAGAATATCTCGGAAGAGCCAAACTGGCAACAAAAGGTTATTCCCCAAGAAGAGTGGAAACCTTGCTTTACGAGATTGCCCGTCTGGACGGGATGGATATAAAGAAACAAGATTTTTTCAATATCTTGAATGACATCGAGATTTCACCCAAGGTAGAGCGGGAAACCGTACTACGGATAAAAGACTTGAGCAACGCTTTTCTCTTCCTCATGAAATGTGCCCAACAGCGCAAGCGGCTTTCGTCCGATTTCGTTCGGGAGGTCAGTGCCAAAGTAATGCACCATACCGGGAAAGAAGAAACGACTCCCGTGGGCAGTTACGATACCTCTTTGGGAGATTTCCGCTTAGGTGAAGAATACTACGAAGAAGGCGTCACGGCAAACTATGATCAAATACCGGACAAACTGGACAGCCTGTGTAAAGAAACAAACGAGAAACTGAATAACGTTCATGATATACTTACCGTAAAATTGGGAGCAGACTTTCATTATTATTTTTCCCACATCAAGCCTTTCGGGGCGGCAAACATCACTGTTGCTTTATTATTCATGAACTACATACAGATGATGTTCCTTGAACCCTTGATTATCATTCCGGGCGAGGACAAGGCAAAATACCTCGCGGCTCTAAAGATGCAGAAAGACAACCCGACACCGGAAGTCTTCGAGCGCTTCGTGGGGGAAGAATTGCTGAAAAACTTAAGGAAGGAAGTGGTCCCGCAAAAATGATATAATCCATTCCCCGACGCCGGAAGGTACGTGCTGACAAGCGTAAACCCCGGCGTCATTTTATTTCCAAAAATACAAACAAACGGTACTCTTCACGGAAAAATGACGTTTTAATACCTCATCTCGAAAAAAGTCCTTGAATTTCTTTGTGATTTATAATGAATCGACTATCTTTGCTGCCCGTTAATGTAGAAACAATTTTAAAAATTATATACGAGATGAAAAAGGGCATACATCCTGAAAATTACAGATTAGTAGTATTTAAAGATATGTCTAATGGCATGACTACTATCACCAAGTCTACCGCCGCAACGAGGGAGACTATCGAAATCGACGGAGTTGAATATCCATTGATAAAAATGGAAATTTCTAACTCTTCTCACCCGTTCTATACCGGTAAGATCAAATTGATCGATACTGCAGGACGTGTTGACAAGTTCATGAACCGTTACAAATCGCACATGGAAAACAGAAAGAAATAATCTTTCTGAAATAGAAATAAAAAAAGGAGATTCTGTGAATCTCCTTTTTTTATTTTATCTGTCCGGATCAGCAAACACATGCTCGATAATCCGACGATCCACGTCATCGAATACTTTATTCCGACGTTTCATCACGGCTTCGGCTGTCGCGATAAACTGAGGCATCATATGTTCGGTAAATCCACAGGCACCGCCCCAAGCAAAAGAGGGAATAAAATTACGGGGAAATTCTGCCCCGTACACGTTAGCTCCCACGCCGATCACCGTTCCGGTATTAATCATTGTAGAAATTCCCAACTTGGCATGGTCACCCATAATCAGACCACAAAACTGAAGTCCGGTTTTCCGGAAACGTCTCGTTTCGTAATCCCATAACTTCACCTCCACGTAGGTATTCTTCAAGTTCGAGTTGTTTGTTCCCGCCCCGATATTACACCATTCCCCCAGCACGGAATTACCCAAGAACCCATCATGAGCCTTGTTGGAGTACGCGAGCAAAACCACGTTATTTACCTCACCCCCGCACTTGCAATAAGGTCCTAAAGTCGTGGGACCGTACACTTTCGCCGCCATCGTCAATACCGCATGTTCGCACATGGCCAAAGGACCTCTCACGAGGACTCCTTCCATGATTTCCGCGTCCTTCCCGATATACACGGGACCGCCTTCCGTGTTGATCACGGCACCGCGAACAACGGCACCTTCCTCCACGAAGACAGGATACTTCCCGTATACCCGCACGCCACTATCCAACGGCGCACTCTTCCGTCCCTCGGTCAATAACTTGAAATCAATCTCCAACTCTTGCCCGTTCAGTGAAAACACGTGATAAGGATATTCCACACGATTAAATTCACCCGTGAACTCCTTTCGTACTAAACCCGGTAACCCGGCAGGATCAAAGGCTGCGACCTCCCGTTTATCCACACGCAAAGCGATTACACAATCGCCCTGTAATAACATTTCCCCCGGCTGCAGACCACCGATCTCACCCAACAAACGTGGGTTCGGACACACGGACGCGTTGATCAGCAAATTATCATCTTCCACAGACAACGGGTATTTTTCTTGCAGGTAGTCCTTGGTCAGGTATGCAACCTTGTCACCTAACCGTTTTTCCCACTTCTCTCGAATCGTGAGAATCCCTACCCTTAGTTCAGATACCGGACGAGTCAAAGTAAGAGGTCTCAACGTTCTCCAACTTTTATCGTCGAATAAAATTATTTTCATTTGTGTTTTATATTTATGTGCAAAAGTAACAATTGCATCTTTTTTTACCCTATTTCGACCAAAAAATCTTTGGCATAGGAATTGTCCTATTAAGTAATGGTTTATTTTTCAGGAATTTTTTGCCAAAATGGCAGTCCTCCGATTCTAGGCTAATCAAGGGACTCCCGAAAGAAACCAAATCACACGAAGAAACAACTACAAATAGATAAGGAGATTATAATGAGCAATATAGATTTAAAAGATTTTTTACAAGATAATTTATCAGAGGAAAATCAGGATTATTTATCTATACTGGGTGACGAGAAAGAGATGCTGAACGATCACAGTAATATACCTGACACTCTGCCAATTTTACCACTACGGAACACCGTGTTGTTTCCGGGGGTAATTATCCCAATCAATATCGGTAGGGAAAAATCGCTAAAACTGGTACGTTTCGCTTACAAGCAAAGCGCGTTAATCGGTGTCATCGCACAAAAGGACATCCTCACGGAAAACCCGCAGCAAACCGATCTGTACACGACAGGTACGGTCGCTTCCGTGCTAAGATTGCTAGAGATGCCCGACGGAACAACCACAGCTATTATCCAAGGGAAAAGACGCTTCCATTTGGATGACATCTTGTATGATGAACCCTATCACGTGGGTAAAATCATCGTGAAAGAAGAGGAAAAAATACACACGGAAGATCAGGAATACAATGCCATTTCCGAAGCCCTAAAGGATATGGCAATGAAAATCGTGAGATTTTCCAGCAATATTCCCAACGAGGCAGGCTTCGCCTTGAAAAATATCGAGAGCATGTTATTCCTTGTCAATTTCATATCTTCAAACACAGAGATTGATTACAGGGATAAACAAGAATTGCTCGAAATCGACAGATTGAAAGAACGGGCAAACAAATTACTGGAACTACTGGGCAAACAAGTCAAAGTTCTGGAATTAAAAGAGGATATTCAACAAAAGGTCAAGGTCGACCTTGATAAACAACAAAGAGAATACCTGCTTCATCAACAGATGAAGACTATCCAGAACGAGTTGGGCGCGAATCCCGTGGACGAAGACCTGCAAGAACTGGAAGAGGCCGCATCAAAGAAAAAATGGCCGAAGAACGTGGAAGAAATATTCCGCAAGGAACTCCAAAAACTGAAACGCCAGAACCCGTCAACCCCGGACTATTCAGTGCAATTCAATTACGTGAAGGAATTGACCGAGTTGCCGTGGGAGCACTATTCGGAAGACAATTTCGATTTGAAAAAAGCATCCGAAATACTGGATGCCGACCACTACGGGCTGGATAAGGTGAAAGAGCGCATTCTGGAATACCTTGCCGTGTTAAAACTGAAAGGAGATATGAAATCCCCGATTCTCTGCCTGTACGGCCCCCCGGGTGTGGGTAAAACCTCTCTCGGCAAATCGGTTGCACGTGCCTTGAACCGGGAATTCGTTCGCATGTCATTAGGCGGCTTGCATGACGAATCCGAAATCCGGGGACACCGCCGTACATACATCGGTGCCATGCCGGGTAGGATTATACAAAGTATCAAAAAAGCGGGGACCTCGAACCCCGTGTTTATTCTGGACGAAATCGACAAGGTAGGACAGGATTTCAGAGGAGATCCGCAGTCTGCATTATTGGAAGTACTTGACCCCGAACAGAACACGGCTTTTCATGACAATTATTTGGATATCGATTATGATTTATCAAAAGTCATGTTCATCGCCACGGCGAATGACATCTCCACGATCGCTCCCCCGTTGAGAGATCGTATGGAAATGATAGAGGTCAGCGGCTATCTTATGGAAGAAAAGATCGAAATTGCCAAACGTCACCTGATTCCGAAGCAACTGGCAAATCACGGGCTAAAAGCAGAACAGATCACATTCTCGGATGATATATTGAACTATATTATCGACAAATACACCCGTGAATCCGGCGTGCGCGGTTTAGACAAAACCTTGGCTAAGATTATGCGCCAAGTGGCTAAAAACGTGGCCTTAGACCCCAGCTTCACGGTACAACCGACAAAAGATACCGTGGAAGAATACCTCGGAACTCCTATCTTTACCAGAGAAGAATACCAAGGAAATGAACTACCGGGTGTTGTGACAGGCTTGGCTTGGACTGCCGTGGGCGGAGAAATTCTATACGTGGAATCGAGTATCAGCAAAGGCAAAGGACAATTAACCATGACCGGAAGCCTCGGTGACGTAATGAAAGAATCAGCCACGCTGGCATTGGAATATATTAAATCACACGCCGAAGAATTGGGCATCAACCCCGCGGCAATAGAGGAACATAACATTCACATTCACGTTCCGGCAGGCGCCGTACCCAAAGACGGTCCTTCGGCAGGTATCACCATGGTGACCTCCTTGGCATCATCACTGACCGGACGAAAAGTGAAAAAAGCTCTTGCCATGACCGGAGAGATCACCCTGCGCGGCAAAGTCCTTCCGGTAGGCGGCATCCGTGAAAAAATTCTCGCCGCCAAGCGAGCCGGAATCAAAGAGATTATCCTCTGCTGCGAGAACAAAAAAGACATCGACGAAATCAAAAAGGAATACGTTTCGGGTATCACCTTCCATTTCGTCAACCACATCCGGGAAGTACTGGAAATCGCATTGATTTAAAAATAACTGGGGTTTACGTCTGAAACACTCAGACGTAAACCCACATGACTGACTAGTTCAAATCGCTTGATTTGAATATTGGCAATATTCTCGTCAAAAAATGTACCCGGGACTTTGCAATTACGAGCATAAACAAAAGGACGATTACCAAACTCTAAAACATCTTTATGCTCTGGACTGAAATAATAAAACTCTACCTCGAGGAAACGATATTCCACACAACCTTGTTTGATACAAAACCCACGAAAAAGCTGTTTCGCAATATCCTCGAAAATCTCGTTAGCATTACTCTCCGTGAGGTTATGCACATTCTCCAATACATTTTGTAACGTTGTCATCTCTTGCGTTCAATTAATCAATCAACAATTCTTTGCAACAAACATACCTTCCCTCGATACAAATCTAATAATAATTTCCGCACAGGAATTCCCAGAGCCTAGACATTGCTCACACGGGAGGTATTGTTCTATAGTGACAGTTCGGTTCGGAAACATCGAATTTGTAAAGGTCACTATAAAGCTCCGTGTATATATTCCCATTGCCGTCAGAATAAGTGGGGTCCTACTTACTCGACGGATAGCCAAAAATTTTCGTTCGAGCAAGGGGTGATGGAAGAGGAAAGCCGCCCTCATCACATATCTTCCATCGGAAACAAACGTTTTTCTATTTCATACTTGAACAACACTTTCTTCCGCATACAATCCCACGATATCAATTTTATCTTGTTCCTTACTACCCTTCCCTTGCCACCACTTCCAACGCAACGAACTCTTTTTCTCTATTATAAAATTTCATATTTGTCCTCCAATCAGTTTAATCAAACAAAATTGCCAAATTTTACAGCCGCAAAATTTACCACTGCAAAATTTCAAAGTCATAAATAATCAATACATTATTAGTTTTCCCTATATACATATAGAATAATTCAATTAGATTTATTACGCACATCAAGAAAAACTATATATCTTTGTATCGAGAAAACAAATTAATAACAATCATAAACACACTAAACAATGGAACCAATTATCAATTCACAAATTCCGGAATTCAAAGTTCAAGCTTTTCACAATGGAAATTTCAAAACTGTAAGCAGCGACGACGTAAAAGGGAAATGGGCTATTTTCTTCTTCTATCCCGCTGACTTCACTTTTGTATGCCCGACCGAACTGGTAGACGTGGCAGAGAAATACGAGCAATTCCAGAAAATGGGAGTAGAGGTTTATTCCGTGAGTACAGACTCACACTTCGTACACAAAGCATGGCACGATGCTTCTGAAAGTATTCGTAAAATCAACTACCCGATGCTTGCAGACCCGACCGGGGTATTGAGTCGCGCTTTCGGCGTAATGATTGAGGAAGAGGGAATGGCATACCGCGGAACTTTCGTGGTAAACCCGGAAGGGAAAATCAAAATTGCTGAAATCCACGACAACAATATCGGACGTAATGCGGACGAATTACTACGAAAAGTGGAAGCAGCTTTATTCGTGGCAGAACACCCGAATGAAGTATGCCCCGCGAAATGGAAAAAAGGTGCGACCACGCTAAAACCAAGCATCGATTTAGTCGGTAAAATTTAACAGAATCACGCAAAAGCCGACGAAACCACATCGTCGGCTTTTTTTAACAATGAATCACATGCTAGATACGACACTAAAGAACCAGCTAAAAACTATTTTCGAGGGATTGGAAGCAACATACACGTTTGATGTCATTGTTGCACCTCAACACGAGAGTCGCCAAGAACTCTTGGAAATATTAAACGACGTTAGCGAATGCTCCGATAAAATATCGTGCAAACTCACGGAAGGAGACGGGCTAGCGTTCACGATCTTAAAGAACGAAGAAAAAACAGGTATAAAATTCCGGGGTGTTCCCAATGGACACGAGTTCACCTCTTTGTTGCTCGCCATCATGAATCTGGACGGCAAAGGCAAAAACTTCCCGGATGAAACCACCTGTAACAGGGTAAAAGCCTTGAAAGGCCCCATTCACTTGACAACCTACGTTTCACTGACTTGCACGAACTGCCCGGATGTCATTCAAGCTCTAAATGCCATGACCACGTTGAATGACCAAATCACGCACGAGATGGTGGACGGAGCTATCAATCAGGCAGAAGTAGAGGCTTTAAATATACAAGGTGTACCTTCCGTGTTTGCCGACGGGAAATTGATTCATGTCGGACGGGGAGAATTCGGGGAATTATTGAGTAAACTAGAAAACCAATACGGTAGCAACGAGGACACGATTGATACCACCGAAAAACACTATGACGTGATTGTCGTCGGCGGAGGACCCGCGGGGGCAGCCGCAGCCATTTATTCGGCACGCAAGGGGTTGAATGTAGCTATCGTGGCTGAACGCGTAGGCGGGCAGGTAAAAGAAACCGTGGGTATCGAGAACCTGATATCCGTACCCGAAACAACCGGTAGCCTATTGGCCGAAAACATTAGAACACATATTCAGCGCTACCCGATAGACCTGTTGGAACATCGCCGGATAGAGAAAGTTGAAATCGAGAAGAATCAGAAAATATTATCCACGGCAAAAGGGGAGAAATTCATCGCTCCGGCAGTCATTATTGCCACGGGAGCAAGTTGGAGAAAATTAAACGTGGCGGGTGAGGCAGAATATACAGGTAGAGGCGTTGCCTTCTGCCCGCATTGCGACGGACCTTTCTATAAAGGTAAACAGGTAGCCGTTATCGGCGGGGGCAATTCGGGGATTGAAGCAGCAATTGATTTGGCGGGAATTTGTTCAAAAGTAACAGTTCTGGAATTCCTCGAGGAATTAAAAGCCGACCAAGTACTACAAGAAAAAGTAAAGAGCCTGTCGAACGTGGAAGTATTCACCAACTCGCAAACTTTGGGAATCATCGGGAATGGAGAAAAAGTAACCGGGATACAAGTGAAAGACCGCGAGACAGAAGAAAGTAGAGTAATCGCCTTGGATGGGATATTCGTTCAAATCGGATTGGTTCCGAATAGTGGAGCGTTCCGTGAAGTAGTGGATACCAACCGTCCCGGAGAAATAGTGATTGACGCGCATTGCCGCACGAACATTCCGGGCATATACGCGGCAGGAGATGTATCTTCGGTACCTTACAAACAAATTATCATAGCTATGGGCGAAGGAGCGAAAGCCGGACTTTCCGCTTTTGAAGACCGTACGCGTGGGGTGCTGGATTAGTTTATAAAGTTTGTAAGGTTTATAAGGTTCATAAAGTCATAACGGCAACTTTCGTTGCCGTTAAATTCTGTCCGAAGAATACCTGTAACTTTATAAACTTTATGAACTTTATAAACCTTATGAACTCATTCCAGACTCTTCGTGAGTGACTTCACGAGTTTATATTTATTAAAAAACTCCCTCAATATTACCCTCAATACGGTATAACCCGGAATGGCAAGAATCATTCCCGGAATCCCGGCCAAGTTTCCCGCGATTAATATCACCAGAAAAATTTCCATCGGGTGAGCATGCACGCTATTCCCGTAAATCAAGGGCTGCAAAATTACATTATCAATCAATTGCGTGATAATAAACACGATACTCATATAAATCAGTAAAGGAAATACCACCGTGTAGAAATCCACGTCCACGTTCGTGGCAATTCCCACTGAAAGCCCGAAGGCCGCACCGATAAGCGGTCCGATATACGGGATTACATTTGTTATTCCGGTCATCAACCCTATCAGCACGGCATTGTTGAACGGCAACCCGATGATGGTCAGACCTATGATATTCAAACCCATGACAATCAACACCTCGAAAGTAATCCCTATAAAGTAACGAACCAGCAATTTCTGTATAGAATCAAGTGCTTTCCCCACTCCCTCGCCATAACGTGTTGGCACAACAGCCAACAACATCTTATAAAAAAGATTGCTGTCCTTCAAAAAGAAGAACGCCATAAACGTCACCGAAAAAAGGGCGATAAAAATACTGCTGATAGTCCCCGCCAAAGAGCCGAACAAATTTCTAATCTGTGTAACGTCCACCACGGATTTCAGATTCTTCACGATATACTCTTTTACATCCTGATTGGCATCTATAATCCCGAAATGCTTCAACCCCTCTTCCAAATCGGCCAAAGGGTCTTCCAGCTTGTTCACGATATTCGTGATACTGATATCGCTTAACGACTGAAATTCCTGACTAACCAACGGTATCACCGTGTAAAAGAAAAGAATACAGACAAACCATATACAAACTAAAGCAATCCCCGCCCTCAACCCGTTCGGTATGCGCTTACCTTTTATTTCAATCTTCCCCAGAAGATCGATAATGGGATGCCCGAAAAACGAGAGCACGACCGCCACCAGTATATAAGCGATAATCGAAGAAAAGTACCAACATAAAAATCCAACCGCCAACAGCGCCAATCCCCCCAAACAATATTTTCCTGCATTATTCATAATTCAATTTTACATTACCGGGTTAAAACTACCCCCACGTGTAGAAACAAAATTAGACAAATAAATTTATCCTATATACGCATAAGTATTATTTATGCAAAAAAAATCGAACTTAGAAAAAACATTTATACCTTTGGTAACGTTCTTACATAGATAAACAATAAAAACTGCCGTGTATGTTAAAAAAGGCTTGGTATCTTTACTATGACGGATTTAAGAATATGCCCCGCTGGGGACGTACTCTTTGGCTTATCATCATTATTAAACTGAGTATCATGTTTTTGGTATTTAAACTCTGGTTGATGCCAAACTACCTCAACTCCCACTATGACAGTGCCGAGGCAAAAAGTGAGCACGTTTTCAAAGAATTAACAACAAAACCTTAACATTATGCTTCTTGATCTGACAACCACCACTCTAGTGGAGTGGTCACGATGGCAATTCGCCATGACAGCAATCTACCACTACATGTTTGTTCCCCTCACGCTGGGATTAGCCTTGATGCTCGCCGTCATGGAAACCATGTGGGTAAAGACAGGTGACGACAGTTGGCTGAAAGCCACCAAGTTCTGGATGAAATTATTCGGTATTAACTTCGCTATCGGGGTCGCCACCGGACTAATCCTCGAATTCCAGTTCGGGACGAACTGGTCGAATTACTCTTGGTTCGTGGGCGATATCTTCGGGGCGCCGTTGGCCATCGAGGGTATTATCGCGTTCTTCCTCGAATCCACGTTCGTGGCAGTGATGTTCTTCGGTTGGAACAAAGTCGGCAAACGCTTCCATCTCGTATCCACGTGGATGGTATTCGTCGGCGCGAACATCTCAGCCCTATGGATTCTTGTCGCCAACGCTTGGATGCAAAACCCCGTCGGCATGGAATTCAACCCGATTACCGCCCGTAACGAAATGGACGATTTTTGGGCAATACTGTTCTCGCCCACGGCAATCAGCAAATTCACTCACACGGTAACCTCCGCGTACACGCTTTCCGCCTGTTTCGTGGTAGGTGTCAGTTCATGGTTTATTCTCAAGAAAAGACACCTCGAATTTGCCCGCAAGAGTATCATGCTCGCCTCGGTGTTCGGGTTGATCAGTATCATATTAACCATTTACACGGGTGACAGCAGCGCACAAGACGTAACAAAGACTCAACCCATGAAATTCGCCGCCATGGAAGGCTTGAATGAAGGTGGCAGAGGTGCCGCATTCACCGTTATCGGACTCCCGGTAAACGATCCGTCCTTGCCGACAGATAGAATGAAGAAAATGGAATACGCCATCCATGTACCCAAAGTACTCTCGTTCCTCGGCTATCATGATTTTGACGCCTACATCCCGGGCATTCAGAATATTCTGGACGGCTACACGTCCCAATCCGGCGTAACCTATCCTTCTTTAGAACAACGCATGGCAAACGGTCGCACCGCGATTGATGCATTGAAGACTTACAAGCAAGCCATAAAAGAGAATAACCACACGATGGCCGACAGCACATTACAGATATTTAAAGCCAACTACTCCGATTTCGGGTATGGCTATCTTAATTCCCCCTACGATACCATACCTCATATACCTTTGGTATTTTTCAGTTTCCGTATCATGGTAGGACTGGGAATGCTTTTTGTATTATTATTCGCCCTCTCCTTGTGGTACGCCAAGAAAAGAAAATTCGAGAAATTCAAGTTCATCCCCTACTTGGCATTATTCTGTGTCCCGATGGCATACGTCGCATCGCAATGCGGCTGGATAGTGGCTGAAGTAGGACGCCAACCGTGGGTGGTACAAGATTTAATGCCTACCAATGTTGCCGTGACAAAAATTGCATCGACTTGGGTTATGACCACATTCTGGATGTTCGCCGTACTCTTCACCGTCCTGCTCATCGCGGAACTGAAGATCATGTTCAACCAGATCAAGAAAGGACCCGAAACAATTGAAAATTGAAAATGTAAAATTGAAAGTAAACTCCTCCAGTGATTCCAACCGAAGACGGAGAGGAACCAAGAGAGCACCGCGAAGCCGGGAGGAAGTTTAAATCATAAATCGTAAATCATAAATGAATATGGAATTTCTTCAACATTACTGGTGGATTTTGATATCATTACTTGGCGGATTGCTGGTTTTCTTGCTTTTCGTGCAAGGTGGACAAACCTTACTATATACCATTGCCAAGACCGAAGACGAACGGAATGTTCTTGTCAACAGCTTGGGGCGCAAATGGGAATTTACATTCACGACATTAGTCGTGTTCGGCGGGGCATTCTTTGCAAGTTTCCCCCTGTTCTATTCAACGAGCTTCGGTGGAGCTTATCTGGCGTGGATGGTCGTATTGTTCTGTTTCGTGATGCAAGCCGTTTCCTACGAGTACCGCCGAAAAGCCGGAAACTTACTCGGGGAACGTACTTATAATGTATTTCTGATTATCAATGGTGTGATTGGAACTATTTGTATCGGTGCCGTTGTCGGCTCTTTCTTCACGGGCAACCCGTTCAAATTAGGCGAGATGAACGACGTTACATGGATGAGCCAGTGGCGAGGCATAGAGGTATTATTCAATTTTGCCAACATCTGCCTGGGACTGGCTATTTTCTTTCTCGCCCGGACTTTGGCATCCCTCTATTTCATGAACAACATCAAGCATGATGCCATCTACGAGAGAAGTAAAAAGCAAGTCCTGTACAACTCGGTGCCTTTCGTCATTCTATTACTGGTATTCCTCGGCATCATACTGACCGGCAAAGGATACGCCATCATGGAAGATAAAAGCATCCAATTGGTTCAATACAAGTATTTTCACAATTTATTGGAAATGCCCTTGAATACTCTCATGTTGTTGCTCGGGGTTGTCGGAGTATTATTCGGTATCATCAAATCCATCATCACTCCTCACTGGAGAAAAGGGATATGGTTTTCCGGAATCGGTATCGTGCTTGCCGTTATCGCCCTGTTCATCGTGGCAGGATTCAACAACACGGCATTCTACCCCTCGTACACCGACCTGAACTCTTCGCTGACTATCTATAACGCCTCGTCCTCCTACTACACGTTAAAGACCATGGCATACGTTTCTTTGGTTTCTCCCATCGTGATCGCATACATCTTCTACGCATGGAGAGCCCTTAACAAGAAACAAATTGATATCCAAGACGTACAGGAGGACCACCACGCGTACTAAAAGACTAGATAAGGGAGGTGTGTTTCGACACACCTCCCTTTACCAAACCCACACCTTAAACAGGTTTTCAATAACAACAAGGATTTTTATCGCCTATATTTATAAATGCAATTTATAAATTTCAAGACATTATATATATTTGCATTGTAAATAGATTGATAACAAAGTCCTCAAAAGATTCATGCACGGAAATACAGACCTTGATTATACTATATTAAAAGCTATCGTAGAAGGAGATTCAAACTCTTTCGAGATACTATTTCGCAAGTATTATCAAGAATTGTGCAATTATAGTATGGGCATTTTGGGAGATGCCGAAAAAGCGGAAGATGTTGTACAGGATGCTTTTGTCTACCTGTGGGAAAATCGGCAAAGAATCAATATCACAACATCATTAAAATCTTACTTGTACCAATCCGTGCGAAACGGGGCTTTAAAAATCATACGAACACAAGTCCTAGAACAACGCCATATGCCTCGCTTGACCGAGTTTATAGAATACTTGGAAAAATCCGAATTTTCTGAAGATGAACTTGCCAAATTGCAAAAAATTGAACAAGCCATAGACGAATTACCTTCACAATGCAAAAGCGTTTTTTTAATGAGTTTCATGGATAAAAAAAGCTACAAGCAAATTGCAGAGGAATTGGAAATTTCATTGAACACGGTAAAAACACACGTCAGTAAAGCTTATCGTATCATTCGAGAAAAAACACAAAACTTCAAAAATCTCTCCTTGTTTATTTGGCTCTATTTTAGAAAGAACTGTAAAACAAGGCAATAATACACCGCGAAGGAAGTAAAACCTGTTTCTTTCAAATTCTTTCAAAAACGCTTTATAGACGCTCGGGAACGCTTGTAAAACGTCTTAACAACGAGAGTAGAACGTCTTTACTCTCTCTTTTATCACTTACTCATTATCTTATTTATTAAAAATTAAGCATTTACCTATTCTTCCCTAGCACATTAATTCCACCATCGAATATATTTTTTCATTCCAGTTTATTTTTTTTCATTTTTTCAATCACCCTTTTCGGGTAGTTGTGGACCTCGATGACATAAAAGTAAAGCCATGAAAAACGAATTAGATTATCTGATACAAAGAGTGTGCAACTCGAAGAAAAAAAAGATATATGACGAGGATGCCGGCTGGAAGAAAGTACAAGCGAGAAGTTTTCACAAGAAAAGACATTCTATCTTCCTCTTGTGGTCGGGATACGCGGCATGTGCCTCAATTGTCCTAGGTGGTATTCTACTCGTAAGCAACCTATTAGACCACCAAACCACCACATCTCTCGTGCAGAATGAATCACAACAGACTTCCCAAAAAACTAAAGTGGAATTAACCTTAGCCAACGGGAAAAGTGTTGATTTAGATGACGTAAATGATTTGCACGAAGAAGAATTAGGAATATCCATCACTCGGGATAGCGTCAATAACCAATTAACTTACCGAAGCAACGAAGTTTCAAGACCAGACTCTTTTGAAATTCGTTATAATCGTTTAGCCGTACCTAAAGGAGCTGATTTCTCGTTTGAATTGCCGGACGGTACTTTTGTCGCTGTCAATTCCGAATCCGTTTTACAATTCCCGGTACAATTTGCGGCAGACGACCGAACCGTGTACTTGGATGGAGAAGCTTATTTCGAGGTTACAAAAAACGAAAAAGCTCCATTTAAAGTCATCACCGGAAATCGACAAATCACCGTACTGGGAACGAAATTCAATATCAGTTCATATTCCGACGACCCGAATTGGAGCACCACATTGGTCGAGGGGAAAGTATCCGTATCGGATAACGGTAAATTGCATGTGTTACACCCGTCAGAACAATACATCGCGAACAATTCAACAGGTATAACCGAAATAAAACGAGTAGACGTGAAATTACACACCTCTTGGTTACACGGAAAACTTCATTTCAAAGACTGCCGCATGGAAGATATTACCCGGAAATTGGAACGATGGTACGATTTCACTTTCATATATCAAGATGAAGATTGCAAAGATTTGAAATTCAGAGGCGTCATTGACAAAGACCGTTCTCTAAAAGAAACCCTATTTCTTCTGGAAGAAACCAAAGTCATTCGCTTTGAAATAAAAGATAATGTTATCACCATCCGTAAACGGTAACCTAGTCATAAATAACCGACAAGAAAGAGTGCAATATATATATTTATTCATTTAAACAGTAATAGATTAATGAAAAAAAAAAGTATCTCAAAACAGCTATGGCTATAGTGGTAGTACTTCTATGCATACTCCCGCTACAAGCGAGTACGCTCTCTCCAAGCGACAAGCTAAATTTCAAAAGCCAACAAATGACTGTTGAACAAGTTTTCGATGAAATTTCAACACAATTAAAATGTGACGTATTCTATAACGAAAACCAGTTCGACGCACAGAAAATGGTACATCTGCCGCGTTTGCAAATGACGCTGGACGAAACATTGCAATTCATTTTAGCAGACAAATATTCCTACACGCTGGAAAAAAACTCGATAGTGATTGCCGCCCGTCCTTCCGTTACAAGTAAGAAAATAACCGGAACGATAAAGGATGAAAAGGGAGAACCATTACCGGGGGTGACCATTTTAGTAAAAGGAACAACAACCGGCTCCGCCACAGACGCGAATGGTAACTATTCGCTAGTAGTTCCGAAATTAGGCGTGCAACTCATTTTCTCGTTCATCGGGATGGAAACCCAAGAAATCACGGTCACGAAAGAGGTAATCGATGTCGTGATGAAAATGGATGTAAACGAGATGGATGAGGTTGTCATCACCGGTTACCAAGTGATTGACAAGAAAAAACTGACCAGCGCTATCTCGAGCGTGAAAGCCAAGGACGTGATGATTGCCGGAGCCATGTCTATCGACCAAATGCTCCAAGGACGCGTGCCGGACATGATGATGATGACAAACTCCGGAGAAGTTGGTGTCGTTCCGAAGATTCGTATCAGGGGAACCTCCACACTCGTGGGTAACCGCGAGCCGCTATGGGTGGTGGATGGAATCATCGTGCAAGACCCGGTGCCCATCGCCCCGGAAGAGTTGAACGACCCGGATTATATCAACCGCATCGGTAACGCTATCGCCGGACTGAATCCCCGGGATATCGACCGTATCGACATATTGAAAGATGCTTCCGCCACGGCTATCTACGGAGTGAAAGCAGCAAACGGGGTAATCGTGATTACCACGAAAAAAGGGCAAGTAGGACGTCCCGTGGTAAGCTACGATTTCTCTGCCACCTACCGTCGCCGTCCCCGGTACACTGACCACAATATTCATTTGATGAACTCCAAACAACGGGTAGAATTCTCTAAAGACTTGGTAGAAAAACACCATGTATATTCCACGGACGTTAATTTAATCGGATACGAGGGACTCGTGAACAATTTATACAACGGCACCATCACCCACGATCAATTCACGAGCGAGGTTGCCAAACTGGAAAACATGAATACCGACTGGTTTGATTTATTAACCGAAGATGCATTTTCCCACCAGCACACGGTCAGCATCTCCGGCGGAAGCGAGGAAATCCGTTATTACTCGTCCATCGGGTACGCCATCGACAACGATGTCATAAAAGGAAATAACAACGAACGCTACACCGCCGCTTTGAACGTGGATGCCACCATATCACCCAAAGTGACAGCCAGCCTTAACTTAAACGCGAATGTCGGAAAACGGGAATATAGCGAAGAGAGTATTAATCCCATCGACTACGCTTACACCACGAGCCGTGCTATCCCAGCCTTAGACAATCAAGGAAGGTATATCTATTACAAGCGTCAATATGCTTATCAACAATTATATAACTACAATATCCTGAACGAACTGGATAATAGCTATTCCCAACAGGATAACTCGGCCATCACGTTGACGGCAAACTTACGCTACAAAGCAACCAACTGGCTGTCATTCCAAGCCATATTCTCTTACTCTACTTCCAACACGGAACAGGAGAGTTACTTGGGTGAACAAACTTGGTACGCGGCTTCCTTGCGCAAATCGGAATACGGAGAAATTTCCAGTAAAGATCCTAATGTTATGAATCAAATGCCTTACGGGGGAGAATTAAAAAAAGCATACACGCGCAATAACTCTTACACGGGACGTTTGCAAGCAGACATTAGTAAATATTTCGGGGCTGACGACCAACACAATATCACCGCCAACTTAGGATACGAGGTCAGTTCCTCCAAATATGCAGGATTCGAGCGCACGGACAGGGGTTATTACAATGATAGAGGAAAACAATTTACAGCCATAAATTTAGACGACTTCACGCATTACAAGTCATGGCTGCAAAACAACTTGCCAAGCGTGTCAGACAATCTAACAAACATGATTTCCGGATATCTCTCCGTATCATACAGCTACAAGAATTATTTCACGTTAAATGCCAACACGCGTATTGATGGCTCCAATCAATTCGGAAGCAGAAGCAATGAAAAATTACTTCCAGTGTGGTCAGTTTCCGGTTCTTACAATATTTCAGAACACACTAATATGGACAACCCGTGGGTGAGCAACTTGGCCTTACGACTTTCTTACGGTTACCAAGGAAACATGCTGAGCGGTCAATCCCCGGAAATGATTCTAAAGAAACTGCCCTTCAACACGCATTACAATGAATTAGAATCGAACGTATCAATTTATCCCAACCCGGACTTACGTTGGGAACGCACAAGTTCTTTCAATGTCGGTTTAGACTTTGCTCTATTCAAAAATGCCGTCCAAATGAATGCTTCCTATTATTACAAGCACACGAAAGATGCCTTTTTGACCAAAAAGATTTCAAGCGTGAACGGACGCGGCGAATACGTGATTAATTCCGGTACCATTGACAACCAAGGATTCAGCATTGATGCCACGGTAAGCCCTATTTCCAACGACAATTTCCGATGGACACTCTCGGCTTCCTACTCTAAAGTGTATAATGAAATGAACACCCTGCCGGGAGATAACGAATACGAATTGGACGACTTCTTAACCGGTAATGCCTTGACGAAAGGTCACGCGGTAGGAACTTTCTGGTCATACAAATTCATCGGTTTGAACCCGCGTAACGGAGGACCTGTTTTCGATGATATGCAAGACCGTAAACAAGAACTCGTGGGCTTGAATAAATACGACACGTACACGATGGTATTGACACCTTCCGGACAACGGGACCCGAAAGTGCAAGGTAGTCTAACAAATACATTGCGCTACAAGAGTTTCCGCCTGAACTTTATCCTCAATTACAGTTTAGGCTCCAAGATCAGGTTATTCGGTTTATATCCCGAAGGTTTGAATTTCGACCCGGAAAGAAATGTGAATTATGAAATGGTAGACCGTTGGCGTACCCCGGGTGATGAAAAACACACGAATATCCCGAATATCATTAACGGTTCTGACGCGGAAAGTCGAGCATACGCGCAACATTGGTCATTAGGCCTACAAGATCAAAACATTCAGATCATTGCTGAAAATGCATGGACCATGTATGACAATTCGGATCATCGGGTAGTGAGCGGCAACTATTTAAAATGCTCGAACATGAGTTTCACCTATGATTTCCCGATAGAAAAATTAGAGAAGTGGGGAATATCCATGCTCTCCGCCTCGTTATCCACAACCAATTTGTTTGACATCAAATCAAAGAAATTGAAAGGACAAACTCCTATCCAGAGCGGATTCTCTGAAACACAATTGTCAGAACGTCCGACTTGGTCATTAAGTCTTAGTGTTTCATTTTAAAAAAAGTAGATTATGAAATATATTTATTTAACAGGTTTGCTTTGGTTACTATTCACTTCCTGTTCGGATTTTTTGAAAGAGTATTCATTGGACCAAGCTTACGTGCGAGGTTACTCGGATTTGGACGAGTTATTGATCGGGGAAACTTACATGGCAACCGAATATTATGACATGAATTTAGACAAGGTTTATTACCCGTACATCCATATGATGGCAGATGAAACCCAAGAAAATACCGAAAGCGTTAATTGGCAAACCAGTTATTCCTTATTCCAAAAACAATTTTTCGGATACATTACTTGGCAATACCGGATCGGGTTAAACCCGGATAAATTGACGACAAAAGCAGAAGATACTGACTGGAACAAATTATATAAACATATCAACACTGCCAACATGATACTTTCCGAGATTGATAAACAATCCGCGGAAACAGACGAGGACAAACAAGCCGTGGCCCGTATTCGCGGGGAAGCCTATTTCTTACGGGCAGCTTACTATTTCACCCTCGTGAACTTGTACGGACAACCGTATCAGCCTGCCAATGCGGCTACCGCTTTAGGGGTTCCCGTGAAAACCAGTCCCGTGATTGAAGATAAAATGTTCCCCCGTGAATCATTGGAAACCGTGTACTCCTTGATCATTCAAGATTTGGAACAAGCGGCAACAAACTTGGAAGGCATTGCCCGTAAATCTATCTATCGGGCTAACTTGACAGCCGTACGCCTGTTACAAAGCCGGGTTTATCTTTATATGCAAAATTGGGCGGAAGCCGCCAAATACGCTCAATTATGTCTGGATTTACAATCGGATTTAATTGATTTGAACACATTTGACGGTTCAAAAGCTTTTGCCGAGGCAAGCTCCCCCGAAACCATCTTTTCCATGGGAGGAAATGGCATACAAGCAATAATTACGACCGCACAAAAAGGGCTTAGCGCCTCTGAAGATTTGAAAGCATGCTATAAAGAAGGTGACTTGCGTAAAGAACATTTTGTTTGCAACAATGAAGAAAATTGGAGGGACTTATATTGGTATTGTAACAAATACGTGAGAAAAGAAAACCAATACACGGCCAATGTATCGGATAATTTCTTGTTCCGAACCGCTGAAGCTTGGTTGAATTTAGCAGAAGCATACGCATGCATGGGAGGGAACAACGAAACTGCAGCCCGCGAGGCTTTAGACCACTTGCGTGAACACCGCCTTGAAATGAATTCATTCGACGCAACAACTTTGTCCGGCGAAGACTTGATAGAAGAAATTCGTACAGAAAGACGGCGGGAATTATGCTTCGAGGGACATCGTTGGTTTGACCTTCGCCGATATACCGTGAGCGAGAAAAAACCTTTCACCGGAGCCATTCGTAATACCTACACGGAATGGGGCGACTGGAATACTCCATCAACGATGTACACGTATGAACTCAAAGCCGGCGACCCGTCGTGGACACTACAAATTCCTTATGAGGTAATTCAGTTCGAAGAATTGACTCCTAACCCAAGAAACGAAAGAACCCATATATCCATAAACCAATTTTATCTATAATCATGAAAAAGTTACAAACATATATCCTTTACGGAATTATCTTGTTAAGCTGTTTTTCGTGCGAAAAAGAAGATAGCCTGCAACCTAACGCCCCGCTCCCGAACTTATTCGCCCCGGCAGAAGGAGCCACAGACCCCACGTCGGAATTACGTCGAAAATTTCACGAGGAAACAGGATGTTATCTATTATTCACGGACACGCTGAAACATGAATATGTCGGCACTGACGTGTATGGTAATCCATTATATAACACAGAATTAATAGACTTATCGTATGGTGTAAACAGTTCTGCAGAATGGGTATTCTCATTCACGAATCTATCGGGTTACGAAAAACAAAAAGAGGCTGTTGAATTAGTCAAAAAATATATTTTACCAGCCTTGAACAAGAACTATTATCCCTATTCCTTCTTGTTGATAGATAACCTCACCTCCTACACGTATTGGATTGAAGAAGGAGATACCGATGGCTACTGGGATTCAGGCTCAGAACAAGACTTCTATTTCGGCCCCCGAGCTTTAGCAATCTCTATATCGCTGTTACAGGAAGAACCGGAAGAATTTGCTAAAAAAATAGTCAAATCAACCCTAAACCAATATTTGACAGGAGATAAATTACAAGAATTTTATGCTCCCGGAAAAAACTATTACGGCAAAGATTTCTATGATTACCAGTATGACTTCTGGAGTGAGGAGGACTTTATTATGGCAACAGGAATTTTATCCTTTTATTATGACGGGTACGAATATTTTGAAGTGTATAGTATGGATTCTGATTTAGATATATATCTAACGGCTATTCTCGAGGGCTCCGAAGAAGACTTTAAAGCCGAGTATGGCGACTACCCCTTGGTAATTAAAAAGTATGATATGCTCAAACAACTTTTGATTGAAGGCGGTTTCAATTTTTAAATTAAACATTTATACAAAGACATATATGAAAAGACGATTTATAGCCATTGTCATCGGTTTATTGACCTTAAGCTGGGCTTGCTCGGACGATGACGATAATCAAATACCGGTAATCGAACCGGAAGCACAGGGAGTGTTCAAAGGCGTAGTCGAGTATGAAGACGAGGAATTAGAAATTGAATTCCCGTGGGTACGCTACGGCAATTTGGAGTGGATGACAACCAACTTGAATATCGACATCAGTGTAGACCGATGGTCGACGTCAAACGGATGCGAAATAAGCCATGACCCCGACAGAAATCCCATTGATATGGAAATCGAGAAAAAACAAAATCACGAAACATTCGGGTGCCTTTATACCTACGAAAAAGCATCCATCCTCTGTCCGGAAGGCTGGCGCATCCCGACGGATGAAGACTGGCAATCATTGGAAAAAGCAATGGGAATGTCAAATAGCGATTTAAACGCAACCGATTGGAGAGGAAATCCAGTCGGTACACTATTACAAGAAGAAGAAGGCTCCATGATAAACCTGCGTACCGGAGGCATGGGAGATAATGACGGTTTTTATTTCACTTATGTATATGGCTTTTACTGGACGGCAACCCCGGAAGCAGAAGAGAGCAATCTCCATTATTGCCGCCAGATAAGTTACAATTCCGGTAAAATAGCACGGCTCACTATCGATAAAGGTAAAATGCTTTCCGTACGCTTTGTACGGGATGCTAAATAACAAACAAATAAATGAATACTAGAATGATGAAAATTTGGTTATTACTTGTCGGGCTACTATTCACAGCCCTATGCTCCGCCCAAGAACAAGAAAGTGTTGATGCTTTGCGTCCCCCAACTCTTTTGGGAAAAATGGCTCCGGAGTACCCTGTACAAAAATGGATCAACCGGGAGAGCAAAAAGAGTGACAAAAAATTAACATTACTATATTTTTGGTCTACCTCTAACCCGACAGCCGCTTACATTGACATTCCTCGTTTCAACAAATTCGCGAAAGAATTTGGGGATAAATTGAATATTATCGGTTTATCGGATGATGCACCCGAATTCATTTCAGACATCGAACCGGCATTAGAATTTCCTTACGCTTACGCCCCGGAAGCCGTGAAGAACTTCAAAATCAAAATCCCCGGTTACTGTTACATTCTCGATCCCCGGGGAAAAGTGATTTATGAAGGCTTCCCCCTGCTGAAAGGAGAAACCATCACGGAGAAATTCTTGAAAAAATTAATCAAAAAACACTATAAGAAAAAATGAAGAAAGTACTTATCGCCAGCTTATTGCTGTGTTTATTCAGATTCGGGATTCAAGCACAAGAGAAGCAACAACCTTCCTTTATAGGTAAACATTTTCCGGATTTAACCGTGAAAGAATGGATTAGCAAGCAACCGAAATTAAAAGGGAAATTCATCCTCGTTGATTTCTGGTGTATCATGGCTTATCCTGTAACACACCGCACGGTTCCCTATCAAAATCATCTGGCTAAAAAATACAAAAAACAACTTCAAGTGATCGGGTTAACCTGTGAAGAAGCAAACCTCGTCAAATTAATGGTCGATCCGTACATCCAATACTATAGCGGTATTGTCGATTTGGCCACAATTGATAATATATTTAAACTCGAAGGCTGGCCCACGAGCTACTTGATTGACCCGGAAGGAACTGTTGTATGGGAAGGCTATGTGCTCAAAGAAGGTCAAGGGGAAAAGAATGTATTCAACTTGACAGAGGAGAAGCTGGAACAATTCTTCAAAGACTACCAACAGAAGAAAAAGTCACGAAAATCCAAGAAATCATAATTCATTATTTATAAAGATTTAAACATGAAAAAATTATTACTATTTTTATCCGCTCTTTTCACCATCACCTCCTCTTTTTCCCAAGAGAAAGAGGAATTTGACTGGGACAAACCTATGTTAGGGAAAAAAGCTCCCGCATTACAAGTCAAAGAATGGTTAACCGAAAAGCCCGATACAACGGGCAAATTCATCATTCTTGACTTTTGGTCCACTGGTTGCGGTCCCTGCGTGAAGTTTACCCCCCACATGAATGAATTCGCCAAAATATTCAAAAAAGAGGCTGTTTTCATTGCCATCGCCTTACAGTCTAAAGCTAGCTTGGAAAAAGGAGTCAAACAAATTGAAAAAATAAAAAAAGAAAGGAATGAAAAATACACGCCTATAGAATTTCATCAAGCCACTGACCCCAAGTGCGAACTCTTCGGTCGGTATGGAGGTGAAAGCATACCCATGGTAATCATCATAGACCCGGAAGGAATTGTACGCTGGCAAGGCAATCCTCACGGGGAACGTGGTGAAGGAGCACTGACAGAAAAAGTGATTAAAGAAATCATCGCTAAATACAAGAAAAAATAAATGGAACTCACGGTTGAAAATTTCGAGGAAGCACGGCAAATATGCATACAAGCTGTTCTGGAAGCAATGAAAACTCTGGCATACGAAGCCTATATCGGGGGAGAAGGAAGTGAAGACGGAATATACGTTGCCGGCGTGGACGAGCACGACAGAATCCTTTATATCACTCATTTTGATTGGGAAGAAGTTTCCGAAATATTACCCGCAATCGAAGCCGGGGAAGTAAGGGAATGGCTCATCGAAATAAATAAAGAATGTTATTCCGATGGAATAATCAAGTAAAAAAATGACCGGAGATGTAATTCCCCGGTCATTTTCTATATTACCCAAATCTTCTTACATATAAGACGAATTATCCCAACAATGCGTGCAAAGCTCCTCCTTCGGCAACCCGATAGCCTTCACGATATCCTCCAAGCGTTGGAATTTCAGCGAATCCAATTGCAAATGCTGAGCCATCACCTCCAGCATCTTCTTGTACTTCTCCGAATCGGGGTCCGTGTACGGTTTTAAAATCTCTTCCGTCAAATCGGACGTACCCTCTAAATCCCGAATCACCCGACGGGTAAACAAATCAAAATTCGAACGGGAAGAAGAGAAATTCAAAAACACGCAAGGGTACACCAACGGCGGGCAAGCAATACGCATATGCACTTCCTTCACCCCGCATTCCCGCAATTTCACCACGTTATCCTTCAACTGCGTACCCCGGACAATCGAATCATCCAAGAATAAAATCTTCGCATCGCGAGTGAACGCCTCGTTCGGCAACAGTTTCATTTTCGCCACCAAATCACGCATCGCTTGATTTTGCGGCATGAAACTACGCGGCCACGTGGGCGTGTACTTCACGAAAGGTCGTTTATACGGAATATGACGGGCATTGGAATAACCGATAGCGTGTCCCACGCCCGAATCCGGAATCCCGGCAGCGTAATCCACCTCCACGTCGTCATTCGCGGCAATAGCCGCACCGCAACGGTAACGGGCATCCTCCACGTTTATCCCCTCGTAATAAGAGGACGGGTAACCGTAATACACCCACAAAAAGGAACAAATCTGTTTCTTGCACCCCGGCTCGGTAATCCGCGTAATCCCGTCGCGAGTGATATGCAAAGCCTCCCGCGGTCCCAAATCACGCACGATAGAATACCCGAGATTCGTGAACGATGAACTTTCGCTTGCCACCACGTACCCGAATTCATTTTTCCCCAACACGATGGGCGTCCTGCCATATTTATCGCGAGCGGCATAAATCCCGGTTTCCGTCAAGACCAAAAAAGAACACGACCCCTTGACCGTATTGTACACGTTCTCGATACCTTCTCTAAAAGTATTACCGGAATTAATCAACATAGCGACCGCCTCTGTCGGGTTCACCGTGGAACTGGACAACTCGGCAAAATGCTTCCGCTCTTCCAAAAAACGAGCCACTATCTCGTCCAAATTATCCAAACGCCCCACGACCACAACCGCGAAACGTCCCAAATGCGAGGTCACCGTGATTGGCTGCGACTCCATATCGCTGATAATCCCGATACCCAAAGTAGAACCCGAAAACCTGTCCAACTCCGGCTCGAACTTATTCCGGAAATAAGCACTCTCCAAACTATGGATAGAACGATTAAAATCCACCCCGTTATAAAAAGCCATACCGGCTTTCTTCGTTCCCAGATGTGAATGGTAATCGGTGCCGTAGAAAACATCGGCAACGCACTCTTTGCGTGATACGCAACCAAAAAATCCGCTCATATAATTGTAGTCATTGATTTAAGGCTACAAAATTACAAAAAAAGTAAAAAGTAGAAAGTAGAAAGCGTTCAAATTCTCCCCGCAAGAGCAGGTTCTTATAAAGCAAGTTATCCGATAAGAAAATAAAAAGCAAGATCTGTTTTCAAAATTCCAAAATAATACTTACATTTGCAACGAAAATCACATCTATATGCGTAAAAAGCCGATCTACTAAGCACAGAAGGAGTGCCTGGAGATTTTTTTGCCTGTATCGGGTGTATTCAAAAAAAGAGTTATGAAACGACGAACGTAACATCTTTGGATGTTAAACATTTGAAAAACAACATTTTAATTCGGATTATCCGCTAAAGAGGGTAAAGTATGTCCGAACAGTTCTTTGACATGTTGTGTTTTTCAAAATAAAATGTTTAACTATAAAATCCAAAATGTTATGAATTCAAAAAGTCGTTATGAATTAGCCGCTTCGGTATGTCGCGGAAAAGTATGGCTCGACAATACAGCCCTGGCAGCCATTAGCCGAATGTACCGGAAACGAATAGAAAATGCAACCTCTAAACTGGAAGCGACCGTCGAACAAGGACGCTACGCTTCATTCAGAATCGATCAGGCGCTCGATCACCCTAAAGCCTCCCGTCTTGTTTTACAACAAATGATTGCTTCATTGGAAGAGGTCATCGGTCAATTATTTATTTTTGAAGCAGGTAGCCGCATCAATACGAACCGTTATACCTGTCTTATTTCACAATTCCGGGAAAAACAGGCTTTAGCCAAGCGCGCACTTGAGCATTCAGATAAAAACAATACCCCGGAAGTGTTTGTTTAGCAAACTTTTCATTATTTTTGTAGGGTCTCCTCGGGGACTTACATATTTCGATGAAAGTGTTTCGCTTTTATCCTGTGCTGAAAATCTGGTAAATTTAAAGTAAACAAGGAGAAGCAATACAAAACACTCATCACTTGCACGTTATTGCGTCAAATCACGTAATACTGTCAAGTGTGGGGTATTGTTTATTTGTTTACAGGTTTACCAGAACCTTCAGCACAATAAACCGATAACTCCACACTTTCTTTATATTAACGAATCACTATCCCGGAGTTAGATAGTAGCTCAAACATCATGAAAAAAATTTTATTCCATTTATTTCTGCTGGCCTCATTATTTATGGCAGCTTGCCATGACGATAACGGAGGTCCCTCTTCTATTGTCATCGACAAAGATCAGCAAAACCAGACAGCTTACGCCGACGATACAGAAAAAACCATCCGGTTCGAAGCGACAGAAGCCTGGCATACCGAAGTCGACTACACAGCAACAAAAGCAACGGAAACCGTAGAAAAATGGGTAAGTCTCGATCCAGCCAGTGGCGAAGCAGGCGAAATCACCATTAAACTCGCCTTATCCACCAATTACACCGGTACTGACCGAAAAGCGACGATCCACATCATTTGCGGAGGTACGACGATCACGGTCATCATCGAACAAAAAGGAGAAACTGAAAACGGAGAGGTGCCGGATGAAGATTCTCCGGCCGATGGAGTACGTAAAATCTCTGAAATCATTACTTCCACCGACGGCGAACCGAATCACATCGTATTTACCTACGATGAACAAGGACGTGTACAAGAATACTCACTGTATAAAGAAATCTCCGGTCAGAAAAAAACAGAATACGTGACGACTCTGACTTACTCAGAAGACCGGATCGTCAAGAAAACCCAAGCTTACAAT
>OGKG01000653.1_pt1 | contig 44616 bp, 28 predicted proteins | sample 1572201 | NCBI WGS metagenome assembly OGKG01 (sample SAMEA2582146, study PRJEB24529) | metagenome | biome: Human gut stool | place: China | collected 2011 | reverse complement strand
GGTACGGTCTATTCCCAGGGACGATCTTCGTCTGTACGGGGATATGAAGTCATGTAAACGGCAGTTCCGGCAATTGGCCAGGAACCTTTACCACCGCCCATACGGTCACGAATCTCTCCACCTGTACCGGTAGATGCACCGTTGAACGGTTCTACGGTAGTCGGGAAGTTGTGTGTTTCAGCCTTCAGTGAGATAACACTCTTGATATCTTTCACCTGGAAGTAGTCGGGTTTTGAGTGGTCTGCCGGAGCAAACTGTTCAATTACCGGACCTTCGGCAAAAGCTACATTATCTTTATAAGCTGAAATGATTTTATTCGGATTTTCCTGTGTAGTCTTCTTAATCATTTGGAAGAGGGAAGACTCTTGTTCTACACCGTCGATGATGAATGTCCCGCCGAAGATTTTGTGGCGGCAGTGTTCGGAATTGATCTGGGCGAAACCGAATACTTCGGAGTCGGTCAGTTTACGTCCAAGGTCTTGTTCTACTTTCTTGAGGTAGTCCATCTCTTCTTTAGAGAGTGCCAGACCTTCTTTTTCGTTGTAAGCTTCCAGATCTTCGATATGGACGATCGGTTCCGGCTTACGGTTGGTGGTGAATACTTCCTGATCCAGTCCCTTGTACATGCGTTGCAGCATCGGGTCGCGGTCAGCGTTTTCGTCCTTTACGGGGAAATACTCTTCGATGCGTGAGATACCGCTCAAGCCCATATTCTGGGTGATTTCCACAGCATTTGTACTCCAAGGAGTAATCATTTCGCGGCGCGGACCAACGAAATGTCCTTTCAGGTTTTCTTCACTTTCGGGGGTGGCTTCTCCAAAAAGCCAGCAGAGTTTGTCGCTTTCTGCCTGGGTGAGTGCGTGGTCACATTCTACGGCCATCACGCTCTTGGATGGGGTTCTGAAAAAAAGAATCATACTGATATTTTTGATTTTTCGTTCTTTGGCGCAAAGATACATAAAATCGTTGGTGCAGAGAAAGAAAAGGAATAAAAAATAGAAGGGTGTCAAAAGTAAAGTATTGAGTGTTTTATGATAATCGGTCGAAAAAACGTTAACACAATTGGTTCGTCTCATAAAAAAGTACGATATTTGCAGCCATGATTGAGATAAGGACCATATTCGATATATTATGGAAGGGTTTTATTATTGGGGTAGTTGTGTCTGCGCCATTAGGACCCGTGGGTGTGTTGTGCATCCAGCGTACGTTGAATAAGGGGCGTTGGTATGGTTTCATAACAGGTCTGGGAGCCTCGTTGAGTGACATTGCTTACGCCTTGCTGACAGGGTACGGAATGAGCTTCGTATTCGATTACGTAAATAAAAATATCTTTTATTTGCAGTTGTTCGGAAGCATCATGCTGTTAGCGTTTGGCATTTATACGTTTCGCAGTAATCCCGTCCAGTCCATCCGTCCCGTCTCAACCAACAAAGGCTCTTATTTTCATAACTTCATTACCGCCTTTGCCGTCACATTATCCAATCCACTTATTATATTCCTCTTTATCGGCCTCTTTGCACGCTTTGCCTTCGTCAGTGAGGGGGTATTGGTGTTTGAAGCGGTCACCGGATACCTGGCTATTGCGCTGGGGGCGTTGGCGTGGTGGTTTGGCATTACTTACTTTGTAAATAAAGTCCGTACGCAATTCAACCTGCGTGGCATCTGGATATTGAATCGTATCATCGGAGGCATTGTCATTGTCGTGTCTGTGTTTGGGTTGGTGTTTACGTTGATGGGCGAGTCACTTTACTGAGCAGAAACATAGAATCATGAAGATAGCGCAACAACTGAAAGCGAAAAATATCGCGGAATACCTTATATATATGTGGCAAGTGGAAGATTTGATACGTGCCAATGAGTGCGATATCGATAAGATCCGCGAAAACATTATCTCCCGTTATCCGGAAGAAGAACATCCGGCACTCGAAGAATGGTATGGTAATCTGGTAGACATGATGCGTACAGAAGGAGTGAAGGAAAAGGGACATCTGCAAATCAATCGTAATGTAATAGTGAATTTGACGGAATTGCACGTAGAACTGCTGGCATCACCGAAGTATCCTTATTATAGTGCGGCTTATTTCAAAGCATTGCCTTTCATCGTAGAACTTCGTCAGAAGAGTAGGAAGCAGGAGGAGCCGGAACTGGAAACCTGTTTTGAGGCTTTGTATGGTGTTTTATTGCTGCGTTTGCAGAAGAAAGAAATCACGGAGGGAACCGCAAAGGCGATAGAGACTATCAGCAGTTTCATTTCTTTGCTTGCCAATTATTACGAAAAGGACAAGAAAGGGGAGTTGAAACTGGATGAATAACCGGAATAACTTTCGAAGATAGTAAATTGTAAATAATAGATAAAGCATGAGAGTATTAGTAACCGGAGCCAACGGACAACTTGGCAACGAGATGCAAGTTCTTGCAAAAGAGAATCCGCAACACACTTATTTTTTTACTGATGTACAGGAATTGGATATCTGTGACGAACAAGCTGTGCAGGCTTGCATTGCAGAGAATCAGATTGATGTTGTAGTGAATTGTGCTGCTTACACAGCAGTTGACAAAGCGGAAGATAATGAAGAATTGTGCCGCAAACTGAATCAGGAAGCTCCGGGAATACTGGCACGTGCTGCGCAGGCCCATGGTGCTGCTATGATACAGGTTTCTACGGATTATGTTTTTGATGGAACAGCGCATATACCTTATAAAGAAGATTGCGAACCCTGTCCTAATTCTGTTTACGGCTTTACCAAGCTGGGGGGAGAAAAGGAAGTTATGCAGAATTGTGAGAAAGCGATGGTAATTCGTACAGCATGGTTATACTCTATTTATGGAAATAACTTTGTGAAAACGATGATTCGTCTGGGACGTGAGCGTGAGTCTTTAGGTGTGGTTTTTGATCAGATTGGTACGCCGACGTATGCAAATGATCTGGCACAAGCTATCTATGCTGCCATTAATCAGGGTATTGTACCGGGTATTTATCATTTCAGTGATGAAGGCGTATGTTCATGGTATGATTTTACGGTGGCTATACATCGCATTGCGGATATCACGACATGCAAGGTGAGTCCCTTACATACGGATGAGTATCCGGCAAAGGCACCACGTCCGCATTATTCCGTATTGGATAAGACGAAGATTAAAAAGACTTTCGGCATTGAAGTACCTCATTGGGAAGAGAGTCTGAAAGTATGTATTGAAAAACTGAATGCCCAATAATAATATTATACCAAATTTTATATATGGCCAATAATAACGAAATTGAGAGGAGAAGAACCTTTGCGATTATCGCGCATCCGGATGCCGGTAAAACATCTTTGACTGAAAAGCTATTGCTTTTTGGTGGACAGATCCAAGTGGCAGGTGCTGTAAAGAGCAATAAGATAAAGAAAACCGCTACATCGGACTGGATGGATATAGAGAAGCAACGTGGTATCTCTGTAACCACCTCTGTGATGGAGTTCGACTATAAAGAGTATAAGATTAATATCCTCGATACTCCCGGTCATCAGGATTTCGCTGAAGACACATATCGTACGTTGACTGCTGTAGATAGCGTTATCATCGTTGTAGATGGTGCCAAAGGTGTGGAAACACAGACGCGTAAGTTGATGGAAGTGTGCCGTATGCGTAATACGCCGGTCATTATATTCATCAATAAGATGGACCGTGAGGCCAAAGATCCTTTCGATTTGTTGGATGAGCTGGAGGAAGAACTTGCCATTCATGTACGTCCGTTGACCTGGCCTATCGAAAGTGGTGTGCGCTTTAAGGGAGTTTATAACATCTACGAAAACAATCTGAATCTTTTCCAGCCTTCCAAGCAAGTGGTGACGGAAAAGGTGGAGGTAGATATCAATACCGAAGAACTGGATAAGCAAATCGGTGCGCAATTGGCTGATAAGTTGCGTGGTGAGTTGGAATTGATAGATGGAGTTTATCCTGAATTTGATAAAGAAGAATATCTGAAGGGCGAACTGGCACCTGTATTCTTTGGTTCAGCTCTGAATAACTTTGGTGTGCAAGAGTTGCTGGATTGCTTTGTAGAGATAGCTCCAAGCCCTCGTCCTGTACAGGCGGAAGAACGTGAAGTGGAACCGGAAGAGCCTAAATTCACCGGATTTGTCTTTAAGATTACGGCGAATATCGACCCGAATCATCGTTCTTGTATCGCATTCTGTAAGATTTGCTCAGGTAAATTTACACGTAATGCTCCATACCTGCATGTGCGTCATGGAAAGACGATGCGTTTTTCTTCGCCCACACAGTTCATGGCACAGCGTAAGACGACTGTTGACGAGGCTTGGGCGGGTGATATCATCGGTTTGCCAGACAATGGTTCTTTTAAGATCGGTGATACGCTGACAGAAGGAGAAATGCTTCATTTCCGTGGTCTGCCGAGTTTCTCACCGGAGATGTTCAAGTATATCGAGAATGCTGACCCGATGAAACAGAAACAGCTTGCCAAAGGTATCGATCAGTTGATGGACGAAGGTGTGGCACAGTTGTTTGTCAACCAGTTCAACGGCCGGAAGATTATCGGTACGGTAGGGCAGTTGCAGTTTGAGGTTATCCAGTATCGCCTGGAGAATGAATATAGTGCGAAGTGCCGTTGGGAGCCGTTGAGCCTTTATAAGGCTTGCTGGATAGAGAGCGATAATCTTGAAGAACTGGAAGCATTCAAGAAGCGTAAGTATCAGTATATGGCGAAAGACCGTGAGGGGAGGGATGTCTTCCTGGCGGATAGCGGATATGTTCTGCAAATGGCTCAGATGGACTTCAAGAATATAAAATTCCACTTTACAAGCGAGTTCTGATTCGTATTCTGAATTGGGATTGAGAAATACAGGGATGCAAAGGGTAGAAACTTTGTATCCCTGTATTTTTTTGTATATACTGTAAGTCTTCCCTCCCTTTTATAGACATCCTTGCATACTTTTTAATGAATGACCGACTGGAGTGGTTCGTTTATTAATAAGTACCTTTGCCGTAATAAAGTAAGGAGATTCCACGCATCAGGAAATAAGATTTTATATAAGGTATGAACTTCTTGCAAATGTTGAGAGCTATCCGGAAGAGGGGGAGCCGTATTGTGGCATGCGGAGATGAGATGGGAAGTTGTTTCAGCCGTAATGCGGATGAATAAATGAACTGGATCAAGATATATTGGTAATCAGTTCTATGGTAGGCGTTAATATCTTTATGGTTTCCATGCAATCCCTCCGCTTGAAGGGAGAACATGGAAACTTTCGTTTTAGCATCTTTTAGTGTTATTTTTCTATTTTATTTCATTGATAATCCGTAATTTCGGACGATTTTTTGTAAAACAGACCGAATAACTAATAATTTATAATATGGAAAATCTCAACACAGCGCTTCTGCTGATGGTGGTAGGTATGACGACAGTGTTCGCTATCCTGCTGATTGTAATCTACTTAGGTAAAGGACTTATTCTTCTGGTAAACAAGTACGCCCCTGAAGAGGTGGTGCCAGATAAGAAAGGTGCGCAAGGTCCTGCCGCAATTCCCGGAAACATTTTGGCTGCTATCAGTGCCGCTGTAACAGTGGTGACACAAGGCAAGGGTAAAGTAGCCAAGGTCGAGAAAATAAAATGATAATCTTTAATAAAAAACACACACCTATTTATTTAGTATGAAAAAGGAAATTAAGTTCAGCCTGGTTTTCAGGGACATGTGGCAGAGTGCCGGAAAATATGTGCCCCGCGTAGACCAGCTGGTAAAGGTTGCTCCAGCTATTGTTGAAATGGGCTGTTTTGCCCGCGTAGAAACCAATGGCGGAGGTTTTGAACAGGTAAATCTATTGTTTGGTGAAAATCCTAATAAAGCTGTACGTGCATGGACGAAGCCGTTTCACGAGGCTGGTATACAAACTCACATGTTGGACCGTGCACTGAACGGTCTTCGCATGAGCCCCGTACCTGCCGATGTGCGTAAGCTGTTTTATAAAGTGAAGAAAGTTCAGGGAACAGATATCACACGTACATTCTGCGGATTGAATGATGTTCGTAACATTGCTCCCTCCATCACTTATGCAAAGGAAGCGGGAATGATTTCCCAGTGTTCGCTTTGTATCACTCATTCTCCCATCCATACGGTGGAATATTACACCAATATGGCGTTGGAGCTGATCAAGCTGGGTGCTGATGAAATCTGTGTCAAGGATATGGCAGGTATCGGACGCCCGGTATCATTGGGCAAGATCGTAGCAAATATCAAGGCTGCACATCCTGAAATTCCTATTCAATATCATAGTCATGCAGGTCCCGGTTTCAATATGGCAAGTATTCTTGAAGTTTGCGAGGCTGGTTGCGATTATATTGACGTGGGCATGGAACCGTTGTCATGGGGTACGGGACACGCTGACTTGCTGAGTGTGCAGGCTATGCTGAAAGATGCAGGTTTCCAGGTTCCTGAGGTGAATATGGAAGCATACATGAAGGTACGTGCTTTGATTCAGGAATTTATGGATGACTTCCTCGGTTTGTATATCAGTCCGAAGAACCGCTTGATGAACTCCCTGTTGATCGGTCCGGGACTTCCGGGGGGTATGATGGGTAGCTTGATGGCTGACTTGGAGTCCAATCTGGAATCTATCAATAAATATAAGGCGAAACGTAACTTGCCGTTTATGACGCAGGATCAGTTGCTTATCAAGCTGTTCAATGAAGTGGCTTATGTATGGCCGCGCGTAGGTTATCCTCCGTTGGTAACTCCGTTCAGCCAGTATGTTAAGAATCTGGCGATGATGAACGTGATTGCTATGGAAAAAGGTAAGGAACGTTGGGGTATGATTGCTGATGATATCTGGGATATGCTGTTGGGTAAAGCTGGTAAATTGCCGGGTACGCTAGCTCCCGAAATCATTGAGAAAGCCGAACGTGAAGGCCGTAAGTTCTTTACCGGAAACCCACAGGATAATTATCCGGATGCGCTCGATAAGTATCGCAAGATGATGAAAGAGAACAAATGGGATTTGGGCGAAGATGATGAAGAACTTTTCGAATATGCCATGCATCCGGCACAATACGAAGCATACAAGAGTGGCAAGGCGAAAGAAGACTTCCTGGCAGACGTGGAAAAACGGAAGGCGGAACTTAATAAGTCTCCGTTGGACGACGCCAAACCGAAAACACTTACCGTTCAGGTAGATGGACAGGCTTATCGCGTAACGGTCGCTTACGGTGATATTGATTTGCCGGCAGATGCTACAGCGAAAGTGGAAGCTCCCGTAGGCGAAGGACAAGATGTACCTGCTCCGTTGGAAGGCAAGTTCTTCCTGACGAAGAATGCCCAGGAAACCCCGATAAAGGTAGGTGATAAAGTGAAGAAAGGCGATTTGCTTTGCTACATTGAAGCTATGAAGACATACAATGCCATTCGTGCCGATTTTGACGGTACTGTGACGGCTATTTGTGCTACTTCGGGTGACTCTGTTGCAGAAGATGATGTATTAATGAAGATAGGATAAACAGCGATGGAAGAAATATTTGCAAGACTCTACGATATGACGGCTTTCAGCAACATCATTGCTGATCCGTCGTTTCTGGTGATGTATGCCATTGCTTTCATTCTGCTGTATTTGGGTATCAAAAAGCATTACGAACCTTTGCTGCTGGTACCTATCGCTTTCGGTGTGCTCATTGCTAACTTTCCCGGTGGAGAGATGGGCGTCATCCAGGCAGATCAGAATGGAATGGTTTTGGTAAATGGAGTAATGAAGAACATTTGGGAAATGCCGTTGCATGAAATTGCACACGATTTGGGACTGATGAACTTCATCTATTATATGTTGATTAAGACAGGGTTCCTGCCGCCTATCATCTTCATGGGTGTGGGTGCTTTGACCGACTTCGGACCGATGCTTCGTAACCTGCGTCTCTCTATCTTTGGGGCGGCAGCGCAATTGGGTATCTTTACTGTATTGCTGGTGGCTGTGTTGATTGGTTTCACACCGCAAGAAGCGGCTGCATTGGGTATTATCGGTGGTGCCGATGGTCCTACGGCTATCTTTACCACTATCAAGCTGGCTCCGCATTTGCTGGGACCGATTGCTATCGCAGCATATTCTTACATGGCATTGGTGCCGGTAATTATTCCGTTAGTGGTGAAATTACTCTGTTCGAAGAAGGAATTGATGATCAATATGAAGGAACAAGAGAAACTCTATCCTTCGAAAACCGAAATCAAGAACCTGCGTGTACTGAAGATTATTTTCCCGATTGCAGTAACTACGATCGTTGCTCTCTTTGTGCCGACGGCAGTGCCTTTGATTGGTATGTTGATGTTCGGTAACTTGATAAAAGAAATCGGTACGGATACCAGTCGTTTATTCGATGCGGCAGCGAACAGTATTATGAATGCGGCAACTATTTTCTTAGGACTGAGTGTAGGTGCCACAATGACGAGTGAAGCGTTCCTGAATTGGACGACTATCGGCATTGTAGTGGGTGGTTTCCTTGCATTCGCACTTTCTATTTCAGGTGGTATCTTCTTTGTGAAGCTGTTCAACCTGTTCAGCAAGAAGAAGATCAACCCGCTCATTGGTGCAACTGGACTGAGTGCTGTGCCTATGGCAAGCCGTGTGTGCAATGAGATTGCTACGAAGTATGATCCGAAGAACCATGTGTTGAATTACTGTATGTCCAGTAACATCTCCGGTGTTATCGGTTCGGCGGTGGCTGCGGGTGTGCTGATCTCGTTCTTGGGATAAGGAGAATAGATACGCGGACGACGCGGATTGAGGCGGACGAACGCAGACTTTTTAGGCGCGGATTACGCGGATTACACGGATTCTTTCATTACAATAAAGAAATAAATCCGTGTAATCCGTGTAATCCGCGCCTGACTTTTTATTCACTAATCACTTTCTTGTATTCTGCCACTGCCATTTTCTCTGCCAGATGCGCATTGATCAGGTTCGTATGTGCCTGTGTCCACGACAATTGTGCGGACAATACATCTGCCATACTGGACTTCCCTTCATTATAAGAGAAAGTGACAAGGTCCAGGTTCTCTTCGGCAAGAGCCATATTTTCCTTTGCTGTCTTTACTTGTTGCTCCGTTTCCGTCAGTTTTGTAGTGGCGGCGGAGAGCTCTTCAAGAATATTATCAGTGATATAACTTTGTTGCAGCTTCTGGATACCAATGAATGCTTTCTGTTGCCGGTTTGTCTTGAAACGCGCCCCCCAACGGAAGATGGGGATACTGACGTTTACTCCGGCTACAGGCGTATGAGGGATTTCCTGTCCCATGTACGTGATACCGGTATCCCAACCTGTGGCAAGGAACATGCTTACCTGAGGATTGTACTTGCTGAGGGCGGCATGGCGTTGTGCCTCACTCCGGGCAATGTTTACCGTTGTGCTGGCATAATCGGCGCGGCGTGGAAGTACATCGTCAAGTCCAAGAATGTCGACGGGTTCACTGGCTATACTGATTTCACTTAGGCTATCTACGGGAGTATTGGGTGCTACTCCCATCAAAATGTTCAGTTGTTGTAAGGCAAGGGTATAGTTCTGACGGGCCTTGATATACTGCAATTCAGCTTCTTTCTGGCGGGTGGAAATCATCAGCAGGTCTGTACGACTGATAGCGCCATCATTGAAGCGATCCTGAATAATATCGTGCTGCTTCTTTATGATATCCTGAAATGTAGCAGCAGCCTCAAGACTGGCATAGGCGGCTGAGGCATTCCAATAAACAGCATCGCTTTGATAATGAATTTGGTCGAGAGTTAGTTCAGTGGTGAGTTGGCTTAACTCTTCGTCAGCCTGTGCCATACGCTTCTGAGCTATTAGAGAACCACCCGTATAGAGGGGTTGTGCCAAAGTTGCGAGTGCCTGATAGGTGTAGGGGCGGTATTCACCTTTCGGACTGTTCCACTTATCCAGGTGGTTGAGGTTGGCGGTACCTTCGGCTGTGATGTCTATTTGTGGCAGGAAGCCGGTATTTGCTATTTTTCGCGCTTCGGTGTTTGCCATGGTTTTCAGACGCTGCTGTTTCAGCACCTGGCTGTAGGCTTCTACTTTGTCACGATATGCTTCGCGGCTTAAGAACTGCTGGGCTCCGGCTTTCAGACCGAAGCTGCAAAGTAATGTAAGTATGGTTATTATCTTTTTCATAATTATCTCTTTATTTCTTATTTAAGCGAATAGTTAAGAGTATCCGGAGTTTATCCTTTGATCTTATGTATCGCACAATATGCCACCGGAAGCACGAACAGCGTCAATGCTGAGGCTACCAGCAGACCACCCATGATGGTTGCCGCCATACCACCGAACATAGCGTCGAATAGCAACGGCAACATACCCAGAATCGTAGTTCCGGACGCCATGGCTACAGGTATGATACGGCTGGTTGTAGCACTGATTACCGCATTCAGCGGCGCTTTTCCGGAAGCAACTTCTATGTCGATTTGATCTACCAATACAATTGCATTTTTGATATTCATACCAATCAATCCCAGTAGACCGAGAACAGAGAAAAAGTCGAATGATTTACCAAGCAAGATTAATCCCAGTACGATTCCGATAAAGATAAGTGGCAACATCAATAGGATGACAATTGGCTTGCGGTAGGTTCTGAATAGGAACAACAGGGTAATAAACATTAAGAAAAACGTTAGTGGCATATTAGCTGCCAATGCTGCATTACTTTCTGCCTGACTTTCCTGTTCACCAAAATACTTCATGGTATATCCTTCCGGTACCTGAATTTCTTCTTGTACTTCTTTCCATATCTTATTGAATGCTGCTATGGCATTTACTCCCCGGCGTGGATCGGCTTGCGCCATCATTACCATCTGACGGTTATAGTCTTTTACATTCGAGAACTTATATTGGAAATCAAATTCACTGACTACTTGTTCCAGGGTAGTGGTTTCCTGTGTTGTTCCGAATACGGGTAGTGTACGCAGGTCGTTGATGCGGAAAGAATCGACTGTGTTATCCTTTAGCAGGATGGGCAGCACCTGATCGCCTTCACGATATTCGCCTAATGTCATACCGCTTGTACCGATCTGAATGCTCTGTGCCATACTTTGCCGGGAGACACCTAACGGTTGGGCACGTTCCGGACTGTAAACGGGTTTCCATACAGGAATCTTATTCCCCCATGAATTGCGTACGTTGATGAGATTATTATCCCGATGCATGATTTCCAGGACTTTGTTGGTCAGCATCACCAGTGAATCGACATTATTACCGATAAAGCCGATTTCAATGGCGGCGTCTACCGCAGGCGATAGCTTAAACAAAGTGGTACGGGTGATGGCATTCGGATAGTTTGCCTTCATATACTGGTCGAAGTTCTCTTCGTATTCCTTTGTATATTTACTGTCAGTCAGTTCGATAAGTATATTGGCAAAGTTGGGCTTAGGACCGACGGAAGTAGATGCCAGATAGTAACGTAACGGCGTACTTCCGAATGTGGTGGATATTCGTTTCACTTCCGGTTGTTGCAGGAGGTGCGCTTCCACCTGTTTCATTTCCTTTTCTACGTCACGGATGCTGTAACCGTCCGGATAGAATATATCGGCACGGAAATAGGGCTTATCCAGTGAGGGGAAGAAGTTTTGCGGCATCATTCCCATGATGACCAGTGAGATGATAAACAGGATTACCATACTACCCAGTGTAAGAGTCTTCTTCTTGATAAGTACTCCAAGGATAGAGGCGAACTTGTGATAGAAAGGTTTATCATACGGGTCTTTATTGGTATCGCCGGATTTGGCTTTCAGAATAAAGTTACCGAAAGTGGTGGTTTGTGTGAGTGCCAGTATCCAGCTTAATCCCAAAGAAATGGCAAGTACGACAAACAGGGGTTTCACGATTTCCGCTACGGCAGAAGGGGCGAGGTACAACGGCAGGAATGAACAAATGGCGATGAACGTAGCGCCAAGTAATCCCCATTGCGGTCCGGTAGCTCCATCTATCAGTGCTTTTCGCCGGTCTATACCTCGGGCAATGGCTATTTGTGCATTGTCTGTCACTACAATAGCATTATCCACCAGCATACCCATGGCAATGATGAAACCTGCCAGTGAAGTACGGTTCAATCCTACTCCCATGAAAGACATGATGAGCAGCGTACCGCCAATGGTGAATATCAACGAACTGCCGATAAGTATACCTGCACGCAACCCCATTACCAACATGATGATAACGATTACAATGAGGAGGGATTCTATCAGGTTAATGATGAAACCATTATTTGCTTCCTGAGCTATGACATTTTCCGGATACAGACTTTCCAATTCCAACCCTACCGGAATAAGGGGAAGAAGTTCAGCCAGTTTCTGATCTACCAGTTCTCCAGTCTTTACTACATCTTTTGTCGGGTCGGTGGAAACACCGATACCTATGGCACGCTTTCCGTTGACGTGCATGATGTTGCCGGGAGGATCCATATATCCTTTTTCAATGACGGCAATATCACCCAGTTTCACCTGTCCGCCCGGAGTGGTAATCACTTGGTTCCGGATGTCATTGACGGTAGTATAGGTTCCGTTGGCTACAATGCGCAGTTGTTGTTCACCGGCATTGATTTCACCTGTATTGATAATCTGGTTTTGCGATTGTAACAGGCTTGCTACTTGTTTCGGATCTATACCCATACCGGCCAGTTTATTGACGGATATATAGATATTTACCACCTCGGTTTGTGTACCGAACAAGGCTACTTTCATTACTCCGTCAGCAGTGATAACCTGGGTTTTGATACGTTCTGCCCAGTTGCGCATTTCTTCGTAAGAGAAACCGTCATCGCCTACCAAGCCATAGTATATGCCGAATACATCGCCGAAATCGTCCGATACCGTGGGAACGGAAGCACCGGCGGGTAGTTGCGGTTGTATGTTGAGCACCTTACGGCGCAGTTCATCCCACTTCTGCGGAATCGACTCTGCGGAAAGGGAAGGTTGAAGCTCGAATGTTATCTTGGATAGTCCGTACATGGACTCCGACTTAATTTTATATACACCACTCATCGACTGTATCTCGCGGGAGATCGGTTCGGTGATCAGTCGTTCTACTTCTGCTGGTTCTGCCCCCGGGTAGCGGGTCATTATGACCGCTGATTTGATGACAAAGGGTGCATCCTCTTTCTTTCCCAACCGGTCGAATGATAGTATACCACCGATTAGCAACACAGCCAGGAAGAAATAAATAATCTTGGTGTTGTCTAATGCATATTTAGCTAAATTCATATGATTTATATTTGGGCGACCTCAAGGTCGCAGTGGTTGGTAGTCTAATTGATAACTTTCACCGTTTGTCCGTCCACCAGTTGGTGCACTCCGGCAATCACAATAGTTTCTCCCGGCTGTATACCGGCAGAGATAAGAGCATTGGCTTCTCCGGTAGGAGAGTATACGGTTACTTCCCGCTTGCTTACCTTATTATCTTTTACTACCCACACATAGGTTTTCTGGTTCTCGCTTTCACCGAATATGGCACTGAGCGGAATATTCACAAGCTTTTCTTCCAAGAAGGGGGCTACGTCCGAAGCCAGCTTGATTTTGCACGTAAATCCCGGTTTCACATCGTATAGGGAACGGTTGAAAGCAGGATCTTCAATCGTAATAATTACCGGGATACCTGTTCCGGCTGTAGAAATATCCAGATATTCTTCTAGTTTTGCATTGAATACTGTGTCCGGATAGGTATCGAATACCACTTTGAATGTTACGTCCTTTGCCCGAAGTAGATAGAGATAATCATCCGGTACGGTGAATTTGATGCGGAGCTTCTGTGTATTCACCAATTGTACAATGCCTTCCCCAGAGTTCACGCGCTGATAGTTTTCTACCAGACGTTTTTCAATAGAACCGTCGAAGGGAGCGGTAAGTTTGGTATCCCGCATATTATTGCTGGATAATTCATAAGCTGACTTTGCCTTTTGATAATTGGCAACGCTGATTTCATATTCCTGCACGGAGATAGCTTGGCGTCCCAACAGGCGTTTGTTACGTTCTACCTGTGCTGCGGCAGTCTCGTAAGCGGCTTTGTCGGCGGCATATTGCAGGGAAATATCGCGCGGATCAATGGCGGCGATCAGCTGTCCTTTCTTTACCCGCTGACCTTCTACCACAGGCAGATTTATGACCTGTCCACTGACACGGAAGGCCAGTTTCACGTATTCTACGGCTTCTACAATACCGGAGAAGTCTTTCCGGATGACCGATTGGGAGCTGGCAGTAGCTGTCTTGACAGGTCGGATCAGCGTGGCATCGCCCTCTTTCTTGTGCCCGCATGATGTGGCAAGCAGCATCACGCTGATGGCGAACAAATAGATTTTCTTCATACTAATGTATAGTTGTTCGTTTAGGTATAAAAAACATAAAACCGGAAAAACAGATAATTGTTCTCCCGGTTTATTTTGTTACGCGTTGTTAATGATACAGGCTTCTACTCCTCTATCCTGAGCAACAAATCGGTGCCCAATTTGAGCTTATAAACGTTTTTATATACTTGTATGTTCAGTTCTTCTCCGGCAATAAGTGAAATATTTATTTCTTTGCCTACATGCATATGAAGTGTACGTCCCTGATAATTTATCTGGAAAGAGTAACTGTTCCATTTCTCTGGAATGACTGGGAAGAAAGAGAGTATGCCCTCCAGAATCTGCATCCCGGCAAAGCCTCGTACAATGGCAAGCCAGCTGCCCGGCATACTGGTGATATGCAGTCCTTGGTGAGTTTCGTTGTTGTAATCATCCAGGTCGAGACGGGTGGCATGCAGAAAGAGTTGGTAAGCCTTTTCCACTTCTCCGATGCGGGCGGCAAGAATGGAGTGGATGTGCGGGGAAAGTGAAGATTCATGCACCGTCATTGTTTCATAGAAGTCGAAGTTGCGGCGGACTGTTTCCTTATCGAAATTGAAATAATACAGATATAGGCCCAACAATACATCGCTTTGTTTGATGTAGCATGAACGAAGAATACGATCCCACGACCAGTGCTGATTGATGGGGCGTTCTTCGGGTGGAATGGCATCGGTACTGTTCAGTTCCTTATCCAGGAAACCGTCATTTTGTACAAAGATCCCCAGTTCTTTATCTTCTGGCAGATACATACGGTTGATAATGTCGCGCCAGCGTTCAGCCTCTTCTTGTTGGCGGAGGTTGGTGACACGGCGTACACGCGCATATTCGTCGGGATATTCTCCGGCAATGATCTCAAGATAGTTAAGTGTCATCCGCAGGCACTGCACACACGAGTAATTGGTGTACCAGTTATTATCTACGTTGTTTTCGTATTCATCCGGTCCGGTGACACCCAGTATCACATATTTCTGTTTTGGTTTGGAGAAAGATACACGCTGGCTCCAGAAACGGGAGACGGCGATCATTACTTCCAGTCCGTATTTGGCTACATAATCTTTACTGCCAGTGATTGCAGCATGCTGTGCAATGGCATAGACGATGATATTATTGCGATGTATTTCTTCAAAGGTAATTTCCCATTCACTGTGGCATTCTTCACCACTGTAAGTAACTTGCGGGAAGAGGGCGGCACCCTCTTTGAAACCCAGTTTGCGGGCATTCTCTATCGCTTTCGGTAGTTGGTTATAGCGGTATATCAACAGGTTTTTCACAATCTCCCTCGGAGTAGAGAGTAGGAAGAACGGTACACAACAAAGTTCCGTATTCCAGTATGTGTTTCCACCGTATTTTTCACCAGTGAATCCTTTCGGACCGATATTCAGGCGCGGATCATCACCGCGGTACGTCTGGCATAGTTGAAAGATGTTGTACCGGACACCCTGTTGTGCTTCCGGATCGCCTTCGATAACCACATCCATTTCTTTCCATATATTGGCCCAGGCTTGCTGATGATCGTTTTCCAGCTTATCCCAGCCGTCTATTTTAGTCTGACGGGCTTTGGTGACGGAATGTTCTATCAGTTCCTGGCGTTCATCATAGAGCGACGAACTTATAACGGTATATTTGATGAGCATTACATTGTCTCCCGGTTTCACATCTGCCCCGATGCTGAACCCGGTTTGTTTCTCCTTTTCAATGCGTATCGGGTTCGAGGTGGTTTCTTTGCCGTTCTTGAAGAACTGATAGGTCATGGCATAGCACACTTGCGCATCTTCACGTCGGGTTTGCGTCCATAGATAAGCACAATCCTTTGTGACGCCGGAACGGAGGATATTCCATATCTTCTCGTTTGGATCATCATCCTTATTGACTATGACTGCATCCAGGGAGGGAATCAGTGATATTCTTCCCGTATAATTGATGGAGGTGACGCTGTATTTTATCAGACATAAATCGGGGTGAGCCATATTGTTGATATGCTCCACATGTACCCGTATTTGGTGTCCTTTGGGAGATGTGATTTCGAAGTCCCGGTAGGAGATACCCGCTTTCATATCAAGCCTGCGGCTGAAGCTGTTCACGTCCCATTGTGCCAGGTCCAGTTCTTCGTCGATAAGGCGCAGACTGACACGACTCCAGTCTGCTGCATTGGGAATACGGGTATAGAAATGAGGGAAACCGTTTTTCCACCAGCCTACACGCGTTTTATCAAGAAAGGTGATACCGGCAACGAATGAACCACGGTATGAGTCGCTTGAATAAGGTTCCTCGAAATTGCCCCGTTGGCCGAAGCGACCGTTCCCAAGACTGAATATACTTTCTGACATTCGCAGGTTGTCGGCGTGAAAGTTATCTTCAATAATATTCCATTCATCGGTTTTAAGGTATCTTTTCATGGTGTGTATCTCAATGGTGATTATGGCCGTAAAGATAAACAAATAAACGGATAAACGGCAATGATGAGGAAAAAAAGAAGACAAAGAATATCTAAAGAATAAGATGTGTTTGGTTCTTTTATAAGAATCGCCCCGATCTTTTTAAAGGAACGGGGCGATTATCGTAGAGAAAAGAGTTGTTTGTCGTAGAGGGATAGATATCTCCTTTTAAGTATGTTTTCGCACGGATTATGCTTTTGCTTGTTCTCCTTTGGTCTCTTTGATTAAATATACACAAACGGCACCGATAATCAGCATCACGCCTGCCATGACAAGCATATTTATTTCAGGCGGTAACATGCCTTTCGGGGTGAACAGAGCCAGAATACTACCACCCAGCGTAGCAGCTACAATCTGCGGAATACAGATCGTTCCGTTGAACAGTCCCAGATAGGTCCCCATGTGTCCGCCGCTTAGAGCATTGGTCAGGATGGTGAAAGGCAATGCCAGCATAGCTGCCCATGCGCAACCGATAAGCAAAAAGGAGATGAATAATACATATTGATTGTGAACGAAATACGTGGAGATGAAACCTATTCCACCCAAAACAAGACTGAGTGAGTAGATCAGTTTGCGGTTCTTGAACATCGGGATACATACAGCCCAGAGTACAGAACCGATGGCCTGTACGGCAAACAATACGCCTACCCAGTCGGCAGCATTCTGATATTGGATACTCTTAGTGTCCAGCACTACTTTGTTTGCGCCGTTCACCACAGTTTCAACAGTAGGAGCATCGAATACATTGGCAGCTACACTACCATTGGTATAGGTCCACATGAACATGAAGGCAAACCAACAGAAGAACTGGACCAAACCTACTGTCCAGAAAGCTTTCGGTGCTTTCACCAGTAGTTTCACCATATTGATCTTTTCCTTTTTTTCCTCTTCGGTGATGCCATGGTATTCCGCATATTCGGCAGGTGGCATTTCTTTCACCTTTACTGTGGTGTAGATGACGCAAAGTATCAGAATGGCTGCTCCGATATAGAAGGAATATATAACTGAGTCGGGAACTACACCTTGGGGAGCTATGTTGCTGATGCCTATCCATGTAAAGATGAACGGGAACAGGAAACCTACCAAGCTACCGGCATTGCACAGGAAACTCTGGATAGAGTAGGCAAGGCCTTTTTGCTTTTCGTTTACCATGTCGCCCACCATCATTTTGAATGGCTGCATCGCCATATTGATGGAGGTATCCAGAAACATCAACGATACTAATCCGAATATCATTGCCGTGCTGACTGCCATACCGAAGCTACCGGCATTCGGCAGCAGGCACATTACCAGTACGGCTACCAGTGAACCGACAAAGAGGTAAGGAATACGTCGTCCGAAGCGTGTCCACGTTTTGTCGCTTGCAGCACCTACGATGGGCTGTACGATGATACCTGCCAATGGTGGCAATATCCAAAAATAACTCAAATTGTGCGGGTCTGCACCCAATGTCGCAAAAATACGGCTGATGTTCGCACTCTGCAAAGCATACGCAATCTGTACGCCAAAGAAGCCGAAGCTGATATTCCACAGCTTCCAAAAGCTCAAATCAGGTTTTACTTTCATTCTTAATTTTATGTATTAGATATTTATTCAGTTATTTCGTTGTTCCCCTCACTACAAGATTCGTCCTCACAATCTTGTTGCTACTCTTATCATCGCCCCCTTCCAGCTTACCTGTCAGAATGCTGAAAGCGCTTTTTCCGACTTCTTCTCCATGCTGTTCTACGGTGGTCAGTTTGGGATCTGTGCTTTGGGCGATGGCACCGTCGGTAAATCCGCAGATCGATACTTCGTCGGGCACTTTTTTTCCAACCAGTTTGCAGGCATACAGAATGCCTGAAGCTGTTTCGTCATTGATGGCGAAGAAACCGTCGGGATGCTCGGAACCTTCCAGTATGTCAGGGGTGATGGATATGGCACGTTCCCGGGTATCACACAACATAATCATGCTGTCGTCTACGGGAATCTTGTATTTCTTCATGGCATCCAGATAGCCATTCCGGCGGTTCTTGGTGATTTCCAAATGCGGGGCTGCTCCATAAAACAGGATACGCTTGCAGCCTGTCTGTATCATATACTCTACAGCAGCAAAAGAACCGGCATAGTCGTCCACTACCACCCGCTCTGTTTTCAATCCGGTGCAGATGCGGTCGTAGAACACAATGGGGATATTGTTATTCAGCAAGTCCTGATAATGGTCGTATTGGGAAGTATCTTTTGCTAATGAGGCAATCACACCACAGACGCGGGCGGCAAGGAATGAATGTACGATTTTCACTTCCTGTTCATAAGATTCGTTGCTCTGCGCTACCAGAATATTGTATCCTGCTTCGGCGGCAGCCTTTTCAATGCCACTCAGCACGCACGAGAAAAAGTGATGTACCAGTTGCGGCACAATTACACCGATTGTATTCGAACGGCTGGCTCGAAGATTTACTGCAAGTACGTTAGGCTTATAATTATGCTCGCGGGCGTAAGCATGTATAAGGTTGCGGGTTTCCTGGCTGATATCCGGGTTGTCCTTCAACGCTCTTGACACGGTAGAGGGCGAGACGTTCAACGCCCGTGCTATGTCCTTGATGGTAATCTGCGGTTTATTCATGGTATTCTCTAAGTATTCCTTTATCCAAAGGTAGTGCAAACCAAAAACAATACAAAATAAGCTTGCTTGTTTTTTTATTGCTGAGGTGCAGCTTATCTTATTGAACTGACTTATCCGGTTGCAAAAATAGCTGAATACATGAAATATCGCTTCTTCATTGACAGTTATCGGGTTAGTGATTTGCGCAAACGTTTGCAAACGTTACAGAAAGTCCCGTTGTCTTTATGCCGGTATTGAACCGGTAGGGAAAGATGTTATCAATATATGAATTTTTAACAAGTGCTTCGGCTTTTGTGATTGCCATCATGCTGGCGACCACAACGATATTGCCGGAAAGCGGATTGGCTAAACTTCGTAGAGCCCGTAATATCCTTGTACCTTCTTATTTCGTGCCAATACCTGACAGCCGCACTGAAGCTGACTTTGCAAGGAATGCCAACCGGCGTCTCTTTTTATCCTGTCCCTTTCACTTTCTTTCGTATGTTTGTTGCCCTTTTCCGCAAGAAGATGTACCTTTGTGGGTAAAGTTATGTATTCCAAATTAATAATTAGAGAAATGGAAGAACTTCAAGACAAATATGTACGTTTCGACTGGGCCATTAAGGTGCGACATGAAGTTCTGATGCTAATTGTTTAATCTCTACTTAAACCTATTGTTCCGTCAATAGTAGCCTAACGATACATGCATTACCGGTAACAGTTTTGTGTGAAGCTATCGTGACAACGTAACCCTCCTTAAGTTTTAACCGTGAGGTGAAGAGCGAAAGCCGTAAGTATCCGTCGGCTGGGGTGCCAGGCTGGAAGGTATGGTCAACACACGTGAACTGCCAGTAAACATCGTTACCCAGATTCAGGCTAAAGATACTGATAAGCCTGTACCCCAAAAGGGGATTGTAGCAGGGTTGGGTGCCTTTTAATTGCATCCACACGGACGCGGATGCTACCGGTGAATGAAGCAGGACCTCCCCCTTTCGTTAGTTAGCATCAGAGAACATGGTAAGCCCATATATCCCCCTGACGTATGTTAGGGAAGAAAAGCCGTAAGGCCCTCTCACGGATATGCGGGTAAAGGAAAGCAGAGAAAGCGAACGTCGTTCTGTAATCGAACGGATAAGGGTTTAAACCTCACCCTACGTGAAAACGTGCAGACTTCTGCTATGGTAATTCATTACAAGAAACCCTACAGAATTTTCCAATGCAGAAAAGTCAAATGAGCGGAGATTATTCTCCGTGTGCATCTGCACACGATGCCCCGACAGCCTGGTCTACAATAGACTGGTCACGTCACAGGATCATTGTGCGAAAACTACAGGAGCGTATTGTAAAGGCTCGTCAGGCCGGTCGCCATAGTAAGGTACAAAGCCTTCAATGGCTTCTGACACATTCTTATTCAGCCAGGCTTTTGGCTGTCAAGCAAGTAACATCCAGTCAAGGCAGCCGAACCTCGGGAGTAGACCATGTGCGATGGGCTACCGACACAGCCAAAGCAAAGGCAGTCTCCAGTCTCAAACGCAGAGGTTATCGTCCGCAACCCCTGAAACGCATCCACATCCGTAAGTCCAACGGAAAGACACGTCCGCTAGGGATCCCTACGATGAAAGACCGTGCCATGCAGGCACTTTACCTGCTGGCTCTTGAACCGCTAGCAGAAACCACCGCTGACGTAGTCTCTTATGGTTTTAGGAAGAAACGATGCACTCAGGATGCCATCGAACAATGTTTCACTGACTTGGCGAAAGAAAAATCCCCTCAATGGGTGCTCGAAGGAGACATCAAGGGGTGTTTCGACCATATCAGCCATCAGTGGCTCATCCAAAATATCCCGATGGATAAAAGGATGCTGGGCAAATGGCTCAAATGTGGTTTCGTATTCAAGCAACAACTGTTCCCCACCAATGAAGGAACCCCGCAGGGTGGAATCATATCTCCGGTGTTGGCTAATATGACACTGGACGGTATGCAAACCTTGCTCAGTTGCTTTCGACCTACCACTAAGGATAATAGGCGCTATTCCCCCAAAGTCAATCTGGTACGCTATGCCGACGACTTCATCATCACCGGGCGAAGCCGGGAATTGTTGGAGATAGAGGTATTACCGAGACTCAAAAAGTTTCTTGAAGAAAGAGGCTTAGCATTGTCGGAAGAAAAGACCTTGATTACCCATATTGACCAAGGATTTGACTTCCTGGGATTCAATATCCGAAAATACAAGGGAAAGCTACTGACTATGCCCCAGAAAAAGAAGGTAAACAGCTTTACACAGAAAGTCTACAAGGTGATCGAATCAAACAAAGCCGTCTCACAGGAAATGTTGATTAACCTGCTTAACCCCATCATTAGCGGCTGGGGTAACTACTACAGACACGGAGTATCATCGGTGGTGTTCAATAAGGCAGACCATCGGATATTCAATAAGTTGCTGCAATGGTGTTACCGCCGCCACAAACATAAGGGTAAAAGGTGGATAATCAACAAATACTTCCATAAATCCGGCAATCGAGAGTGGTGTTTTATGCTCAGGCAAGAAGATAACGTTACCCGTTACTCTCCTAAGCTTAAACGGTTGACAGACATTAAAATTGTCCGTCACCCCAAAATCACCAATGCTGCTAATCCGTTTGATCCTTGGTGGCAACCTTACTTTGCCAAGCGGCAAACACAACAAATGCGTGCTTCCTTATCAGGGAGAAATTCTTTACTACATATTTGGATACGTCAGAAACATCTGTGCCCTCTATGTAAAGAACCTATTGATAAGGAAAGAAAGTGGATAGTTACTGAATTGACAAGAAATGGTAAACGAAGTAAATATCTGATCCATTTGGAGTGTGCTCACAAGTCATAGGATGGAATAAGAATGAACTAGACGAACCGGCTTCCCAACAGAGGGAAGCTTTGAATTGCTTGAGCCGTATGACGGGAAACTTTCATGTACGGTTCTTAGAGGAGGAAGCAGCCGAAAGGCTGCTAACTTACTCGACCGCTTGCTCCGTCAGAAGGCAAACTTTGGTGTATTAGAAGGTTTCCTCACCGTGTTTTTGGGTGAGAAAGTTACTATTCTGGAAATACTGGAGAGTGAAGGTAATCAGCTATCTGCCGAAGATAAATTCAATCGTGTGGATATTAAGGCGCGTAACAGTAAGGATGAGATTATTATTATCGAGATACAAAACACTCGTGAACTTTATTATCTGGAACGGATTCTTTATGGCGTTGCCAAGGCCATCACTGAACATATCTCGTTGGGCGAGACTTATTATAAGGTGAAGAAAATATATTCTATCAGTATTCTTTACTTTGATATCGGGAAGGGTAGTGACTACCTGTATCATGGTCAAAATCATTTTGTAGGTGTGCATACAGGTGACCGCCTGCAAGTGAATGTCAAAGAGCGTGATGCTATCGTACCTCGAATGCCTGCTGAGATATTTCCTGAATACATCTTGATTCGTGTGAATGAGTTTGATAAGGTAGCTGCCACCCCGCTTGAAGAATGGATGAAATACTTGAAGTATGGTACTATTTGTCCTGATACCACAGCTCCCGGTTTGAGTGAAGCTCGTGAGAAACTGAAATACTTCTCTATGCCTCCTAAAGAACGTATGGCTTATGATGAGCATTTGAGTGCTGTGATGATTCAGAATGATGTGTTGGATTCAGCCAAACTGGAAGGCAAGATGGAAGGACGTGCGGAAGGACGTGCAGAAGGACGAGATGAAGAACGTTTTTCCATAGCCCGCAACATGAAGCAACTGGGTATTCCTGTTGACGTGATAGTAAAGTCTACAGGGCTGACATCGGGAGAGATTGAAACTTTGTAGAATTTTTATAAAGTATGCGATACCGCCCTGTAGCCAATGAATTTTCTTCGTAGGCTATGGGGCTTTCGCCTTGCTTCCCCACCATTATGAATTTTGTATGCCAGTGGTTTTAGGTAATTTTTTAGAAAGGTGCAGGGCGTTTGTTACAGATTAATTTTATCTTTGTCCCCGACCTTTAACAAACCGAAGTGTATGCGCAGACCTGTTTTTCTTCTTCTTCTACTTATACTTTTGCAGATAACGCTTCCCGTTAAGCTGTCCGGACAGAAACCGGATTATCGCTTGTTCGATAATATCAGTCTGGGGACGGAAGCCTCTGTAATCAATTGCTTCCTGCAAGATACACAGGGACTGATATGGATCGGTTCCAATAAAGGGTTGTTCAGTTATGACGGTTATTCCACGCAGCCACATTTCACTTTCGCCAAGCGTAACAATACGCAGATTTATTGCGGTACAGTGGTAGACAGTACCTATCTTTATCTGGGTGCCGACAATGGTCTGCTGATTTATAACTATCGCACAGATACCTACGAAGAACCGGAAACGCAACTTCCGACCGATATCCGTGCATTGCTTGTACACGACGGTATGCTGTGGTTGGGAACATTGAACGGCCTCTATACCTATTCGCTGAACGACCACCAACTCTCTGCCGTTACCGAAGGTATTCCACACCAGACCATCTATTCCCTGATCCGCTCTTCGGACGGGCTTCTTTATATCGGTACCTATAACGGCTTCTGTCGCTATATCCCCGCTACCCGGCATTTTGAAGAAATAGACCTGCCTCTCAGTGGCAACCGGAGCAATCAGTTTGTCAATTCCCTACTGGAAGATACGGCACGCGGCTGCATCTGGATCGGTACGGAAGGGTGTCTTTTCAGATATACGCCTGCCGACGGCCGTACTCAGCGGATTGATGCTTTCCACGATAATTCCGTCAAGTCATTGGCACTGGATGGCAGTGGGCAGTTGCTGGTGGGTACGGACAACGGTTTGTATGTATATCAGGAAGGGGAACCTTTGTTGCACGTGGTCCACGACTCCCGAAATCTGCAATCACTCTCCAATAATATCATCTGGACCATCTTTGCCGACCGGGAACATAACATCTGGCTGGGCACGGATTACGGAATTTCCATGTCACGGAATAACAATGCGTTGCGTTATATCCCCATTTCACAAATCACCGGAACGGGAGAGGGGAACCAGTTCTATTCCATGCTTCGCGATACACACGGAACCTACTGGTTTGGCGGAACCAACGGACTGATTCGTTTCACTCAGCCCCTGGGTGAAGAACAAGATGTGGCCTGGTATAAAATGGGTGATCGGAAATATCCCTTGTCGCACAACCGGGTACGCCATCTTTATGAAGACCGGGAGCGGCAACTCTGGGTGGCTACCGATGGCAGCATCAGCCGTTATGATCCGAAGAACCGCCAGTTCGTCCATTATAGCATTGTGGATAGCACCCGTCGCTACAATGCCAACTGGGCGTATCATTTATTTGAAGACCGGGAAGGGAAACTCTGGATAGCCACTTGTCTCGGTGGAATTTTTGTGGTAGACAAACAGAACCTAATGCGTTCTTCCGGTGGTCCCTATATGGCAGAGAAGACGTATTCCATACACAACGGTCTTTCGGGTATGTTCATCAACCAGCTAATCCCCGACCGTGAGGGGAATGTATGGGCATTGCTGTACAACAGTGCCAATAGCATCGAGAAGATAAATCCCCGCACGGGCGAGATAACCCATATCGCCCCGGACGAACTGACAGGCGAAAGAACCCCCAACTTCATCCTCTCTGCCCAAGACGGTCATATCTGGATAGGCTTTCCCGGTGGTGTGATGCGTGTACAGCCTGATAACGATAGTATCCGTATGCTTCCTTTCGATGAGTACAATCACTATGCAATACTTTCCATGGCTGAGGCTGACGGAAAAATCTGGATATCTACTACCGACGGTTTCTGGGTAGCAGACCAGCAAACGCTGGAAATCCGTCGGCTGAATATCACTGATAAACGTTTCACCAGTATGTTCTTTGACCGGACAAGCGGAGAATTTTACTTGGGTACGGCAGATGGCTTTGCCATATCTTCACCGGAAGCTCTGCTGGCGGAACACATCGAAAAGCCGCTTATCCTGACTGCCATTTATATCAACAACCAACTGTATCAGCCCAATGCCTCACAAACTGATGTTTCACATTCCGATACCGGACGCTCCGGCACTTCCTCATTGCCCGAACAAAGTATCCGCTACTCGCAACGGATAGAACTGGCTTATGACCAGAATAACCTTGCCTTTGAACTTTCCGACTTGCCTTATTCTCTTGAAGAAAAAAGTAAACTTGTATATCGTCTGGAAGGTGTGGATCGTGAGTGGAACTTGCTGAAAGCGAATACGAACCGTATCACTTACAATAACCTGAGTTATGGAGACTATCGTCTGTTGGTGAGTAAGTTGGACGCTTATGGAAAACCATCGGACCGGGCTTATACACTGGAGGTTCATATCATTCCCCCCTGGTACTATACTCTGTGGGCCAAGGCGCTCTATGTCTTGCTCTGTCTGATACTGGTGGTCTGGACCATCAACTTCTTCCGCGTTAAGAATCGCTTGAAGCTGGAGCGTATGGAGAAGGAGAAAATTTTGGAACAATCGCAGGCGAAAATGGAGTTCTTCACCAACCTTTCCCACGACCTGAAAACTCCGTTGAGCATGATTATCGCCCCTATCAGCAAGTTGCTGCCCGGTATCAAGGATCAGCAGGAGAAGAAACAACTGGAGCAGGTGCATCGAAATGCCATGAAGCTGAATTCACTCATTCATCAGGGATTAGACTTCAACCGGGTGGATAGTGGCAACAATACGTTGTTGATACTTTCTCAAATCGAACTGGTATCTTTTGCGCGTGGCTTATTTGCTTTGTATGCAGAGGAGAAGGCGAAAGAGAAGAAACTAACTTTTCATTTTCATACCGACCGTGAAAAGATATACATACAGATGGATGCCATAAAACTGGAATCTATCTTGGATAACCTCTTGTCCAATGCCGTGAAGTACACTCCGGAAGAGGGTGAGGTAACACTTCGTTTACAGGCTTCTGATAAAGAGGTGCATATCTCTGTATCCGATACAGGTATAGGTGTTCCCCGGCAGGATCAGCCGTATGTTTTCCAGCGTTTCTTCCAGTCTCCCAAGACGGCAGGCAAAAAGGAGGGAACGGGTATCGGACTATATTTGGTAAAGACTTATACGGAACTGCATGGTGGTAATGTTCAACTTTCTTCAGAAGAGAATAAAGGTACTACCATTACGCTGACCCTTCCGGTGATTGCTATGGAACACTCTGCCGTAGAGGTTTCTCCGGAAACTGTTTCTTCTGATATCGAACCTGTCGCTGCCGGAGTTGAAGTTGTGGTTCCAGATACAGGTATGCCCGCTTCGGACGCACCATTGCTTCTGATTGTGGATGATACTCCGGAGGTTTCAGAGTTTATCTATCAGATACTGCATACCAAATATCGTTGCCGTTTAGCGGATAATGGTAAGATAGGTATGGAACTCACTATGGAATTAATGCCCGATCTGATTATAGCTGATGTCATGATGCCCGTAATGGATGGACTTGAAATGGTGCGTCATATCAAGAAGAATATTCCCACATCTACTATTCCCATTATCTTGCTGACGGCAAAAAGTGATAAGGAAACAGAGCTTGAAAGTATCCAGTTACATATAGATGCTTTCATTCCTAAACCCTTTGAACCGGATATTTTACTTTCGCGCGTGGAGCAGTTATTACATAGCTGGGAGACGCATGAGGCAAAAGCCCGTATGGAAGTTCTTTCCACTCCGAAGGAGATAGAGGCGGTTTCTTATGATGAGAAGTTTCTGGCAAACGTGATTCATCTGATTGAAGAACATATCTCGGACTCCGAACTGAATGTGAATGCCCTTTGTGAATGGACCGATATTAATAACAAGCAGATGTATCGCAAGATAAAGCAACTGACGGGTATGACACCTGTGGAATACATTAAGTCCATCCGCATGAAAAAGGCGGCTATGCTGCTGAAACAGCAGAAGTTTACTGTGGCTGAAGTGATGTATATGGTCGGTTTCTCCAATCATTCCTATTTCTCTAAATGCTTCCAGGCAGAGTTTGGGGTGACGCCGAAGCAGTATGTCTGAAGGGGGGGCTTTTATAAGAAGACTTCCGCGCCAAGCAGGTTATTGAAATAGGTTGTATTGCGTTCATCCTCCAGTCCACCGTCGAGGGTGAACAGTAGTTGGTACCTGGTCTGTGTATTCGCCATTCCCACAATTACAGAAACCACCGCTTTCCGTTTGGGAAACTGAACTAAGGTGACTCCCTGCACCATTCCATCGGAATATTCGCTTGCAGCAAAAGCATTGTACACGGCATTGGGCACTTCATCCATTGTTTCCCAGTCAATCTGTCTCATTTCCCATTGCGCTTCGGAGTTGAACCAGACCTTTGTGTCGAAACCATTCTGTATAAAGTCCGCTACATAGTAAGTCTCATCCCGTGACCAGGCAACATCCTTGGCGGCAGGATACATCTTTTTCAGTGCTGCCTGCACATTGACAGGCGCATAATCGGCCAGGGCCGGAACTGATGTCAGGAGCATCAGAAACAAGAAAGAATACATCAACTTTTTCATTGTTCCTTCATTAGATTGTTATCGTTTCGAAAAGAACAACGAGTGGTGAGTTTTGTTTAGCAGAACTTTATTTATCAGGCACACTGTCGAGCGGAAGTATAAACAGGAAACGTGCTCCTTCGGTATAATTCTTATCCAGTTTCACTTCCCCTTTCAGGCGTCCGGCAATGATGGAACAGATGTTCAATCCGAGTCCTGTGCCCTGTTTGAATTCATCCAGCTTGCTGAACCGGTCGAAAACGCAATCTGCCTGGTCTGCCGGAATCCCCGGACCGGTATCTGCAACGGAGAAGGTTATCTTTCCCGGATTCTCCGTAAGAGAGCAATGAAGGTGAATCTCACCCCGTTCCGTGTGTTTCTCCGCATTGGTCAGGAAATTGATAAGTACCTGTTGCAAGCGTTCTTTGTCTGTTACAAACAGGAAGTCATTCGGCACATCGGAAGTGAAATAAGACTTCACTTTTTTCGGATTACGATGCACAACGGAAACCATTGCTACCTGGCATAATTCATTGCAACGGTGGGGCGCCAAATGCATTCTGTATTTACCACTTTCCAGACTGGCAAGGTCGAGGACATCATTGATCAGTGTAGTCAGCAACTCGGAATTCTGCTGGATGAGCATGCTGAACTCTTCCTTTTCTTCGTCGTCAACTTCCATATCCGGAGTAGATAATACCTGTGAGAATCCGACTATGGCATTGAGTGGTGTGCGAATTTCGTGACTCATGTTCTGTATAAAGAAGCTTTTCATCCGGTCCGATTCCTCAGCATGATCGCGTGCAACGGTGAGCTCTTCGTTTTTCTCCTGTAGGATAGCCATTGTTTTACGGCGTCTGTACAGGTAGAATATCAGGAAGCAGGTGAAAAGAAACAAGAATGAGAGCACAAGACTGAGGGTTACGATGTAATGTTGGGAGGCGCTTTGTTGCTCTTTTAAAATGGCTTTTTGCTTTTCCGCTTCTACATTGAGGCGTGCCAGATCCAGATTCCGGTTTTCCAGTACTAACTTACTATTCTCGATATTCATCATTTCCAGTTCAGACTGCGACTTTGTCCGGTCCAGTTCCAGCTGGGTATTCTTCAGGTTGAGTGCTGTATTCTGATATTCCAGGGCTTTGGCGTCCAATTTTATGCGTTCAGTACCTATACGTGCATTTAGTTCGGCGATGTCTGATGACTGTACCTGACGGTTGACAGAATCCTGATAATTGTGGAGCCAGTTATTATATATATAAGCTTTTTCATAGTTTCCTGATTTCAGATATATTTCATGATGCATCTGGTTGGCTGACAATAAATTGCGTAGGGAATCCGCTTCAGTATGTGCCTGATCGTAATTTTTATTTAGAATGAGTTTATAGATATGCAGGCGTTGTACGGCTGTCTTGCGAATGACACCATATTGTTCTATTACCTGCGTGCATTCATCATAACAAGCATTAAAATCATTAATACGCTTCATGGAATACAATACTTCGCATTTATTTAGCAGGGAGGCTACACGACTTTCATTGGTTTTAGCGACTTTAGCAGCTTTCTCTGCATATTCCAAAGCCACTTCACCTTCGCCTTTATCCCGATAATATTCAGAAAGGTTTATATACATATATGTCGGGTCCTGATCGGGTAGGTTCTTTAGCATATATTCCAACGCATTTTTGTAGTACTCTGTGGCTACCTCCCTGTTTTGACGCATGTAGTAAATGTTCCCTAAAGTGAAGATACACGAAAATATCCCATACTCGTGCTGATCTTTGAAAGCCTGTATTTTCATTTCTTCAGCTTTTTGCAGGGCTCGCAATGAATGTCCGTTATTCAACAGGCAGTTTATTTCGTTGGTACAGGCAGAATAATAATATTGGAGATAATTATTTTTTCTTGCTTCTTCTTTAGCTCGGGTTGCTGCTTGTTCCAGTTTCTCATAATTATTGGTACTCAGATAAAAGCTGACAGGGATTGTTAACGCCAGGCATTGTGCTTTCTTGTCTTTCTTTTGCGTGGCTTCCGCATAAAGCGTATCAGCAATAAGTAGTCCTTGGGGCTGAGTACGCCATTTGATGGCACGTTGGAAGATGGGATATAATGAGTCGTCTATCTTATAGGGATTATTTTGCGCCCCTGCAGAAATGCAGAGTCCTGTGAGGAGCAGCAAAATTAGTATGTTGGTGTGTCTTCTCATTTAATCTCTTGTATAAAGAATGCGCCAAAGATACTTCTTTATGCCTAATAATTACAAGAATCTGGAGAAAAAATACCAGTTCGTCCGATTAATTGTTTCTGGTTGTTATTATATTCTAATTCGGAATTTGTCTATGGATATCACTGATAATCAATGCATGTCCTTTTTGTGTTGTTTTATGTCCGATATCTGCTTTGACAAATAATAGCCCTCCATTACTTTTGCCGTCAAGAAAAACCAACTTGAATTTGATGACATGCAGAGACACATTCTTACCTTGATTATTTGTTTGCTGGCAGTAGTTGCTCCGGCACAGAACAAAGTACAAAAAAGCGTTCCTACTATTTATGTAGATGCCGGCGGCATCATGCGTTGGTCGGATACGAAGAAAGAAGCTTCTTTCTTTGGTGTGAACTATACCTTACCCTTTGCACATGCCTATCGGGCGATGGGCTATCTGGGAGTGGACCGTAAAACTGCTATCGACCGTGATGTCTATCACATGGCACGTTTGGGACTGAATGCTTACCGTATTCACATCTGGGACGTAGAAATTTCCGATGCAGAAGGTAACTTGCTGGAAAATGAACACCTGGAATTATTGGACTACCTTATCCATAAATTACAGGAACGTGGTATCCGTACCGTTATCACGGCACAGACTGATTTTGGCAACGGTTATCCGGAACGCAACCAACCCACCGGTGGCTTTTCATCCCATTATGATAAATGTGCCGTTCACAGCGATGCTGAAGCTATTGCTGCACAGGAAAAGTATATTGCTGCTCTTGTACGCCACGTGAATCCTTATACAGGTTATGCTTACAAAGACGATCCTTATATCGTAGGCTTTGAAATAAACAATGAGCCTTGCCATCCCGGCACTGTAGTCGAAACGCGTAATTACATAAATAAGATGCTGTCCGCCCTGAAACGTGCAGGCAACCGCAAACCGGTGTTCTACAATGTCAGCCATAACCAGCATGTGGTAGAGGCTTATTATTCTACAGCTATACAAGGTACTACCTATCAATGGTATCCCATTGGGCTTGTATCCGGACATACCCGCAAGGGGAACTTCTTGCCTTTCGTTGACCGTTATGATATTCCTTTCTCTAATCTGAAAGGTTTCGATAAGAAGGCCCGTATGGTTTATGAATTTGATCCCGCTGATATTCTTTATTCCTATATGTATCCGGCCACTGTACGCACTTTCCGTACAGCCGGTTTCCAGTGGATTACTCAGTTTGCTTATGATCCTATCGACATGGCGGCCTACAATACTGAATACCAGACTCATTACCTGAATGTAGCATACACCCCGAATAAGGCTATCGGATTGATGATTGCCGCAGAAGCGGCGCAGAAAGTGGGCAGAGGAGAGAGTTTTGGCAATTATCCGGCAGATACATTATTCAATGATTTTCGTGTCAGCTATGTGCAGGATTTAAGCGAACTGAATGACGGAGAGAAATTCTACTATTCCAATACAACTCAAACCCGTCCGAAAGATATTTCTCAGCTTCGCGCAATTGCAGGTTGTGGCAAATCTCCGGTGGTGAATTATGAAGGTACGGGAGTTTATTGGCTGGATCGTTTGGAAGAGGGTGTTTGGCGTTTGGAAGTAATGCCCGATGCCGTACAGGTTAGTGATCCGTTTACAAAGCCTTCTTTGGATAAAGAAGTAATGCGCATTGTTTCCGGTGCATGGGATATGACTCTGAATTTACCTGATTTAGGTAAGCAATTCCGGGTGAACGGCTTGAATAATGGAAATACATTCAGTACACAAGCTGCGAATGGTAAGATTTCTACCCTCCGTCCGGGCGTTTATTTGTTACAGCGTGAAGGTATATCTGCTTCCGGTAAATGGACTGCTGATGCTCATTGGCAGAATATTACTCTTGGTGAATATGTATGTCCATCCATTTCAGATAATAAAGGTTTTACTGTTACTCATTCTCCTGCCAAGACAGTAGATGCCGGTAAAGATTTACAGATAGAGGCCATTGTGGCGGGTAATGAAATACCCGATTCCGTTATTATCTACACAGATAAGATATCTTTCTGGAATGAAAAGAATCCTTATCTGAAAATGAATCATACAGGCGGTTACACTTACCGTGCTACCGTACCTGCTACAGAGATAAAAGAGGGTTGTTTTAGGTATAACATCGTCGTTTGTCAAGGCGATAAGCGACAAACGTTTCCTTCGGGAGTAGCCAGGAGTCCACTGGATTGGGACTATACTTCGGCTACCCTGTGGGAAACCAACATAGTCGCTCCTGAAAAATCACTGTCTCTGCTGGAAATAGTGGATGCTGACAGTAAATTGGAAACATATACTATGCCCGAATGGAGCCGTACGAACCGGCAATTAATACAAAATGCACCGACAGAGAAGCCTACCCTGCGCATCACCTTCGAGTCTAAAGATAAGGCACCCGTCTTTGTTCTTCGTTGCTATATTAAGGACGATATAAACGGACGCCCTGAGCGACTCGCTTCCTGCCATACTTTGTGTATCCATGCAAAGAAGATTCCCGAAGGACTAAAAGCCGGCTTCATTACTTCTGACGGGTATACCTATCTTGCTTCGTGTGCCGCTGCGACTGATGGTATCATTCGTGTGCCCTTGCAGGATTTAAAACAAACGAATACCGCTTTGCTTCCCCACGCCTATCCGGTCTTCCTTGATCATTATTTCCGTCCGCAGACTGAAATACCTTTCAGGGTAGAGGGGATTGAAACTCTTGAACTCTCCTTTGACGGAGTTTCTGAAGAGACTGCGGAAATAGAGATAGGGAGTATCTGGCTTGAATAAAATAACTACAATTTTTCATCCGCAGATGACACATCTCTTTAGATTTGATTATGTAACACTTTAAAACAAATACCACGTATGAGAAACAAAATCTTAAGTTTTCGCGTCACAGCGTTCTTTTGCCTGCTGTGTATCGCATTGTTAGGAACTGTCAGCCCGGCCTTCGCACAAGAGGGAAAGAAAATAACCGGGCATGTTGTAGACGACACGAACGAACCACTAATCGGTGCCAGTATCCTGGTAGTAGGTACCAGTACGGGTGTAATCACCGACCTTGATGGAAATTTCAACATCATTGTTCCTTCGGGAGCTACCGCCTTACAAATATCTTATGTAGGCTATGAAACTGTAACTGTACCTGTGCCAAGCGGTAACACTGTAAATGTGAAAATGAAAAGCGATGCACAGATGTTGAGTGACGTCGTTGTCATTGGTTACGGTACGCAACGCAAGAGCGACCTTACCGGTTCTGTTTCCAATGTCAGTAGTAAGGATTTTAATTCCGGACTGATTTCCTCGCCTGAACAACTTATTAACGGTAAAGTATCCGGTGTACAGATTATGAGTAATAGTGGCTCACCCACAGCCGGAAGTACCATCCGTATTCGTGGCGGTGCTTCGCTGAACGCCTCGAACGATCCGCTTATCGTCCTTGACGGTGTACCTCTCGAAGCAGGAGGTATCAGTGGCAATACCGGAAACTTTCTTAGTTTGATTAATCCGAGTGACATTGAAAGTATGACCATCTTAAAAGATGCTTCTTCTACTGCCATTTACGGTTCACGTGCTTCGAACGGTGTTATCATTATCACTACCAAGAAAGGCAGCAATGACCGTATGAAAGTAAGTCTCAGTACTACCAACTCCATACAAACTCGTACGAAACTTGCCGATATGCTTTCGCATGACGAGTTCGTAGATGTGATCAACAGTCGTGGTACAGATGCACAGCGTGCTTTGCTGGGTACTTCCAATACCGACTGGAACGATCAGATTTACCAGAATGCTTTCGGAACGGATAATAACGTCAGCATTGCCGGACGTTTGGCAAAGAATTTTCCGATACGAGTTTCCATCGGCTACTATAACCAGAGCGGTTTATTGAAAACCGACAAGGCGGAACGTCTCACGGGTAGTGTTTCTCTGTCTCCCAGCTTCTTTGACGACCACTTGAAAGTAAATGTTAATGTAAAAGGCTCTGTCAATAACAACCGTTTTGCCGAAACCGGTGCTATTTGGGCTGCTGCTACCTATAACCCCACTTTACCTGTTTATTCCGGTAACCATGCTTTTGGCGGATATCTGGAAGCACTCGACAATGTGGGTGAGCCGGTAAATGCTGCTGTTCTCAATCCTTTGGGCTATATCAAGCAAAATAAATCAACTAGTAAAGTTACCCGCTTTGTGGGCAATGCGGATGTGGATTACCGGGTACATTTCCTGCCTGATCTGAAATTTCATGCTACATTGGGTTACGATTATGCAGAAGGTAAGGGAAAGGTTTACGTTCCTGCTGAGGCTATGCAGTACTACACTACCGGTGGTCGTGATTACAGTTATGGACCGCAAAAGAACACCAACCGCTTGCTGACTACTTATCTTAACTATAATAAGTACCTTGACTCGTGGAAAAGCAATATCGATGCCACTGTCGGTTATGATTATCAGTTCTGGAAAAGTACTTCCCCGTTGTATAGTGAACTAAACACTCTGGGAGCTGTACAAAGTACTTCCGCAGCTACCGACCAGCGGCATGCACTTATTTCTTATTATGCCCGTTTGAACTACACCTTCGATTCCCGTTATATGCTTACAGCTACTGTTCGCCGTGACGGAACCTCACGTTTCAACAAAGACAACCGCTGGGGTACTTTCCCTTCCGTTGCTCTGGCGTGGAGAGTGAGCGAAGAAGCTTTTCTGAAAGATAACACTGTGCTGAGTAATTTGAAACTTCGTGCCAGCTATGGTGTCACCGGACAACAGGATGGCATCGGCAACTATAATTATCTGCCTGTCTATACTTACAGTCAAACTGGTGCGGAAGTACAGTTTGGTAACCAGTTTATCAATACTTATCGTCCCGAAGCCTATGTTTCCGATCTGAAGTGGGAAACCACTACTTCCTGGAATGCCGGTTTCGATTTTGGTTTCCTGAAAGACCGTATCAGTGGTAGTTTTGATTTCTACACGCGTAAGACCGAAGACCTGCTTGCTACCGTAGCTGCCCCTGCCGGAAGTACTTTCGATAAGACTATATTGACCAATGTGGGAAATGTGGATAGTAAAGGTATTGAAGTAACCTTGAATGCCACTCCGATACAAACTAAGGATTGGAACTGGGATATCAGCTTCAATATGACCTGGCAGAAGATGAAAGTAAAGAACCTCTCACTTGTAGAAAGCAGTGCCGTTACTAACACAGCGGTAGGTCCGTGGATTGACGGCTATCAGTTTCAGGTCTTGAGTGAAGGTTATGAACCCTATATGTTCTATGTATATCATCAACTTTATGATGAGAAAACCGGTAAACCCATTGAAGGTGCCTATGCCGACCTGAATGATGACGGTGTGATAGATAGTAACGATCTCTATCGCTACAAGTCTCCGGCTCCCGATTTTATCTATGGTTTCAGTACCTCGCTTCGTTATAAGAAGTGGACACTGAGCACCAGTCTTCGTGCCAATGTAGGAAACTATGTGTATAATGGTATGGCTATGAATACTGGGGCATGGAGTACTGTCAGCTATAATACATATCAGTTGAATAATCTTAATAGCAGTTACCTGAAGACTGGTTTTCAGAATCGCCAGTATCTGTCAGATTACTACATTGAGAATGCTTCTTTCCTGAAAATGGATAATCTGTCACTGGCTTACAACTTCGGTCGTATTTGCAAGTGGTTCAGTATGAATGCCAGTGTAATGGTACAAAACGTATTCTGCATTACCAAGTACACAGGTGTCGACCCGGAAGTGCCTAACGGTATGGATGTATCTTTCTATCCGCGTCCGCGCACTTATTCACTGAGTCTGGGATTTGAATTCTAAGTCATCATTAAAGCTGAAAAAACAATGAAAAAGATATTTTATTCCGTACTGTTCATAAGTACCTTCATTTTTTCTTCCTGTGTGGGCGATCTTGATCAGTTTCCGCACAAAGAAACCACTTCTGCCGATGTATATGCAGAAGCCGCCAACTACAAAGCCGTATTAGGCAAACTCTATGTTTCTTTTGTTACTGCCGGACAGGAAAAAGGCGGTGGCAATGCTGATCTCAGTAGCAATAACGGTCAGGATTATATGCGTTGCTATTTCAATTTGCAGGAGTGTGGCACCGATGAACTGGCATCTACCTGGCTTGAAGGTGATAAGGTAGGTGATCTTACTTATCTGACCTGGGATGCTAATGATACCTGGGTATCGGATATGTATTACCGTATCTATTATACTATCGCTTTGTGTAACGAATTCCTGCGCAATGCGGGTGATGATCAGATTGCCAAGTTCACTGAAAGCGAACAGGCAGACATCCGCCATTACCGTGCTGAGGCTCGCTTTATCCGTGCTTTGGCCTATTATCATGCACTCGATCTTTTCCGCAATATCCCGTTCGTAACAGAAAACGATCCGGTGGGTAGCTTCCTTCCGCCTCGTTACACCGGAACACAAGTGTTTGAATACATCGAGTCCGAACTGAAAGATATCGATACTGATTTGCTGGACCGCAATGCTTGCGAGTATGGCCGCGCCTGTAAACAAGCTGCCTACACTTTGCTTGCTAAACTTTATCTGAATGCGAAAATATATACGGGTAATGAACATTGGACGGATTGCATCACCTATTGTAAAGAGGTAATTAAGGCGGGTTATACTCTTGAAGATGATTATGCGAAGCTTTTCAATGCTGATAATGACAAACGTACCAATGAAATCATTTTCTCATTGCCGGTAGATGCTGCACGTACAGTTTCCTGGGGAAGTACTACCTATATTATCTGCGGTGCCGTAAGCAATGCTTCCGATTATCAGAAACCGGAGAAATACGGTGTGACCAGTGCATGGGGAATGTTCCGCATTCGTGGCGAAGTTCCTGCGTTGTTTCAGGAGGGTGATGGCCGTGCCATGTTCTTTACCGAAGGGCAGACTCAGACAGTAGATGTGATAGACAACCAGAGTAATGGTTATTTTGTGGAGAAGTGGACGAACCTGACTGATGCCGGAGAAGCTGCTTCGAATACAGTAGACGGTGGAGTGAATACAGATTTTCCGTTGTTCCGTTTGGCCGATGTATATCTTATGCTGGCTGAGGCCGTGGTACGCGGTGGTTCCGGTAGTGACGTTACTACTGCACTGGGCTACGTGAACGAATTGCGTGAGCGTGCATTCGGTAGCGATGCAGGTGCTGTCACCAGCGGCGAACTGACTCCGGACTTTATCCTTGATGAACGCGCCCGTGAACTTTATTGGGAATGTACACGTCGTACGGACCTGATTCGCTATGATAAATTTACTACTTCCAGTTATCTGTGGCAGTGGAAAGGTGGAGTGAAAGACGGTCGTGCAGTTAATAGTAAGTATAATATCTATCCTATTCCGACTACAGACCTTACGGCAAATCCTAATTTATACAATGAAAACTATTAATACCTTATGAAGATTATGAAGACAATAACTAATTTCCTCTTTTTGCTGGTAGCGGCTGTGTGCTTTGTCGCTTGCGAGAAGGATGGAGACAAAATATATCTGAATAGTATAGAAGCCGGTGATCTGATGGCTTCGGAAAGTGAAGTCGTTCTGTCACAGGATAACAGTAAGGATATTGTTCTGTCACTGGCATGGACGCGGGACAATCTGGCTGTCAGCGATCCGAATGTATCAACTCCCGATTTGATAACGATGACTTTACAGGCATCTACTGCCAGTGACTTTTCGTCTGCGGTGGTGGAGTCTGTAGAAACTTCCCTTTCTAAAGTTTATACGGGTGCTGACTTAAATACGGTAGCCAAGAATCTGGGGGCTACTCCGGATGTAGCCAATACATTTTATTTCCGTCTGATGTCGAAGACCGGAAGCAATATGGAGCCGGTTTACAGTAATACGGTTACTGTATCCGTTACCCCTTACACCATTGATATGAGTGTGGGTTACGTTCTCGATACCAAACAGGCTGATACCGGACTGACACTTTATTCGGCTGCTTCCAATGGTGATTATGTAGGTTTTATGGGAGTCTCCGGTTGGTACAATTACTATCTGAAAGAAGGTGACGGTACTATTTGGGGAAATGACGGTGTAACCGGAACAGCTTTCCTGATGTCTTCTGAAAATGATTCTGACAAGCGCTGGAACTTCTGGTTCCCGGGACGGAGCGGCTGCTACTATGTAGATGTAAATACCAGTAAGAAAGTCTGGTCGGCACTTTATATTCCTTCCTTGACCGTTGCAGGTGACGTTGCAGGTGAAATGACTTTCGACCGTGCGAATGTGAAGTGGACGCTTACTTTCAATGCTGCGCAAGCCGGAAATGTAAATCTGAAAGTTTCAGGTATCGGCAGACTATATGACTATTCTACCGGGACGGAAAAGTCTGATACGGATGAGAATCCCGGAATAGAAACTCCTGTAGGCTTTGTACAAAGCGGAGAAAATCTTACCTTTGGCGGGCAGGCAGGTGATATTACGGTAAATGTTGCTACTGCGGGAGAGTGCACATTGGTTATCGACCTGAGTAATCCGAAACAGTGGAAGGCGGAAGTGACCAGTGGCAGTTCCGAACCCGAACCGGTAAGAGAAACCCTTTATATGCTGGGTATCAGTGAGGGTGAAGATAGCTGGACGTTCGATAATCATCTACGTCTTTACGATGAAGATAATTTGGGATATGCAGGAGTGGCGGATGTCAATTCCCCCTGGGGATATCAGATTGCCATTGAAGATGGAAATTGGGGAGATGTTTATAAATTGGGTGAAGGAGATGCTAATGCCGGAACATTGGCTTTTGGTACTGAGAATAATATCCCGGCTCCCGATGGCGGTCTTTATTTCTTTGATGTATCGCTGAAAGCATTAACTTATAAGTTAACGGCTTTAGGTAGTGAAATTTACGTTGCCGGTCTTAATAAACTGGAAGATGAAACGTGGACTTTCGAACCACTGCCGGCCGCAACTACCGCCGGTGTGTTCAGTGGCAGTATCACTATTACACAGCCGTCAGCCTGGGGCTTTAAGATTTACCTGTTCGATAATAACTGGGATTATGTATATGGCGGAAATGGTGGAAAGCTTTATTACAAAGGCAATGGCATTACAGATGATGCCACACTGGCTCCGGGTACATATACTTTGACCGTAGATTTAATTCATGCAACCTATACCATTGAATAAAAGAGAGAAATTATGAAACTTATGAATATATTAGTAGCCGGCTTGCTCCTATTGGGAGCCGCCGCTTGCAGTGACGACGATAAACCGACATTCCCCGAAGAACCGATTTATGATATGACCGGCTTTGCCAAAGGTGCCGATGTCAGTTGGTTGACACAGATGGAAGCATCAGGAAAGAAGTTTTATACAGCCTCCGGTCGTGAAACGGAGTGCATGACTTTACTGCGCGATCTGGGAATGAACTCTATTCGTCTGCGTGTATGGGTGAATCCTTCGGATGGTTGGTGTAATAAGAATGACGTACTGGCGAAAGCCTGGCGTGCTCACCAACTGGGGATGCGATTGATGATTGATTTCCACTATAGTGACGTTTGGGCAGATCCGGGAAGTCAGCACAAGCCTGCCGCATGGGAAGGATTGTCTTTGGATGAATTGAAAGCGGCAATGACTGCTCATACTAAGGATGTGCTGAGTGCCCTGAAAGATAAAGGCATCACTCCCGAATGGGTGCAGGTGGGGAATGAAACAGGCCCCGGTATGTTGTGGGATACGGATGCTGCTGTAAGTGGTGGCATGGGTGGTAATGGCGTGGAATATGTTGAGAATAAAAAGAATTTCTCAGACTTTATTACTACCGGTTGTGTGGCTGTGAAAGAAGTGTTCCCTAATGCCAAAGTGATTGTTCATTTGCAAGGAGGAGACGATAACAATCTGTATCGCTGGATTTTCGATGTACTGAAAGAGAACAATGCTCAATATGACGTGATCGGCATGTCCCTTTATCCGGGTACGGATACTTGGAAGACGATGACTTCTTCTTGTATCGCCAATATGAAAGATATGGTAAGTCGCTACAACAAGGAAGTGATGATTTGTGAAGTCGGCATGTCATGGGATGAGGCCGCAACGTCGAAAGAGTTCCTGACCGAACTGATAGCTCAATCGAAGGCTATAGATGAGTGTTTGGGTGTCTTCTACTGGGAACCTCAATCCTATGGTGGTTGGAATGGCTATACATTAGGTGCTTTTGATGAAAGTGGCAAACCGACCGTTGCAATGGACGCATTTAATCAATAATATACCATAATGAAAAAACTATCGACTTTATTCTTAATGACCTTACTCGCTGCCTCCCTGCATGCTCAGCGCAGCGAGTATCTACTTGAAAAGAACTGGAAGTTCATGAAGGGGGAAGCTCCGGAAGCCATGAAGCCGGAATTTGACGACCGGAAGTGGGAAACCGTAACCGTGCCTCACGACTGGGCCATTTTTGGTCCCTTCGATCGCAGCAACGATTTGCAGGAAGTGGCGGTAACGCAGAACTTCGAGAAGAAAGCTTCCGTCAAGACCGGACGTACCGGTGGACTTCCTTATGTTGGCATCGGATGGTATCGTACTAGGTTCGATGCCCCCGTCAATCAACAGACGACACTTGTCTTTGATGGTGCCATGAGCGAAGCCCGTGTATATGTCAATGGACAAGAAGCATGCTTCTGGCCATTTGGTTATAATTCTTTCCATTGTGATGTCACCGGACTTTTGAATAAAGACGGTAAAAACAATACGCTTGCCGTGCGTTTGGAAAATAAACCACAATCTTCCCGTTGGTATCCTGGCGCAGGACTTTATCGCAATGTGCGTGTAGTGAGTACCGATAAAGTACATGTTCCTGTATGGGGTACTCAGCTGACTACTCCTCATGTTTCTGATGAGTATGCTTCAGTACGTCTGTTGACCACTATTGCCAATGATGAAGAAAGAGATATCCGTATCGTGACAGAGATAATCTCTCCCGATGGGAAAGTCGTTGCAACGAAGGATAATACCCGTAAGATTAATCATGGTCAGCCTTTTGAACAGAACTTCCTGGTGAATGCTCCTTGTTTGTGGTCGCCGGAGACACCTTATTTATATAAAGCTGTTTCTAAAATCTATGCCGATGGCAAGCAAACGGATGAATACACTACTCGTTTCGGCATCCGCAGCATAGAAATCATTGCCGACAAAGGATTTTTCCTGAACGGTAAGCATCGCAAGTTCCAGGGGGTGTGCAATCACCACGATCTTGGTCCGTTAGGCGCTGCCATCAATGTTGCTGCATTGCGCCGTCAACTTACGATGCTGAAAGATATGGGTTGTGATGCCATCCGTACCGCTCACAATATGCCGGCACCGGAGTTAGTGCAACTTTGTGATGAAATGGGCTTTATGATGATGCTGGAACCTTTCGACGAATGGGACATTGCCAAATGTGAGAATGGCTATCACCGTTATTTCAACGAGTGGGCAGAACGTGATATGATAAATATGTTGCATCAGTTCCGCAACAATCCTTGTGTCGTAATGTGGAGTATCGGTAATGAAGTTCCTACCCAATGTAGTCCCGTAGGCTATAAAGTCGCTTCTTTCTTGCAGGATATCTGTCATCGTGAAGATCCGACACGTCCTGTTACTTGTGGTATGGATCAGGTGACTTGTGTTCTTGCTAATGGTTTTGCCGCCATGATTGATGTGCCCGGTTTTAATTATCGCGCACACCGTTATCTGGAAGCTTATGAACTGTTGCCGCAGAATATAGTACTTGGTTCTGAAACATCTTCTACCGTTAGTTCTCGTGGCGTATATAAATTCCCTGTAGAGAAACGCGGGGATGCGAAGTACGATGATCACCAGTCTTCCGGATATGACTTGGAGCATTGTGCCTGGTCTAATGTTCCAGATGAAGATTTTGCTTTAGCGGATGATTATGACTGGACTATCGGTCAATTCGTTTGGACAGGATTCGATTATCTGGGTGAGCCTTCTCCTTATGATACGGATGCATGGCCAAGTCATAGCTCTTTGTTTGGTATCATTGACCTTGCCAGTTTGCCAAAAGACCGCTACTATCTGTATCGTAGTCTTTGGAATGAGAATGTGAATACACTCCATATACTTCCTCACTGGACATGGCCGGGTAGGGAAGGAGAGAATACTCCTGTCTTTGTTTACACAAACTATCCTGCTGCCGAACTTTTCGTTAATGGAAAAAGCTATGGTAAACAGCATAAACTGACAGCCGAAGAGAGTAAAGCTATTCAGGACAAAGATACACTTGCCCTCCAGCGTCGTTACCGCCTGATGTGGATGGACGTTCCTTATGAGCCGGGTGAAGTGAAAGTGGTGGCTTACGATGCTTCCGGTAAACCTGCTGAAGAAAAAGTAGTTCGTACTGCCGGCAAACCTCATCATCTGGAAGTCATTGCTGACCGTGACCAACTCACTGCCGATGGTAAAGATTTGGCATACATCACTGTTCGTGTGGTTGATAAAGACGGAAACCTTTGTCCTGCTGATAATCGTCTTGTAAACTTTACGGTGAAAGGCGCGGGGCGTTATCGTGCTGCCGCTAATGGAGATGCAACTTCACTTGATTTATTCCACTTGCCGAAGATGCCCGCTTTCAGTGGTCAGCTGACAGCCATTGTTCAAATGACCGAACAGCCCGGTGAAATTATTTTCGAGGCTAAGGCTAAAGGGGTGAAATCTGGTAAGCTTGTGCTGAGGTCTGTTAGAGAGTAAAGAAAAGAGGGCGTCACTTTCAAATGAGGTGATGCCCTCTTTTTATTCTACCACCCATTTTTCAATGTTCCGGGTTTTCTCACTGAAGTTTATTCCTATTTTAAATAGTTTTCGTTCATCCATCTCGAAAGGAAGTGCATAACGCTTGTCATTAATTTGCTGCAAAGCTTCTTCGGCAGTACCTTCCAACTTGAATTCCATGATATAAATGAATTTGTCTGTCTTTAATACGAGGTCGATGCGCCCGTTGCTAGTCTTATATTCCACTTGGGTATAGAAACCTATTAATTTGAAAACAATGAAGAGTACATTTTCGTAGTGCAGTTCCTGTTCGCGGATTACTTCGTAAGTGGTATCTGCAAAGAAACTTTGCAGGCGGCGGAAGAAGGAATCATAATCTCCCGATTCCACTTCATGAACAAATTTCTGAATAGCAAACGGAGCTTCTACTTTGTTGACATTTGCATAGAAAGGCAATAGGAAACGGATGAAACCTTCCTCTACTTCACGGTTGGGAAAACCTAAGCGATACATACCAAAGCGTTCATCGTATCCTTTGATGGTAAGATACCCACTTTGATAAATCACCGGAATGGGATTGGTTGATTCAGAATCGATGCTGTTCAGTACTTGGGCGTCGGTTTCTTCATGTGCCATCCGTTCCAGATCGTAATGATGTTTTTTTAGTAACTTCACTAAGTAGGTAGGTGTTCCCGTCTCAAACCAATAGCTGTTGAATTCCTTATATTTGAAGGCATTAAGAAGGCTGAATGGATTGTATATACCGATAGAGTTATGAGTGAAATGATAACCGTCATAGTTTTCTCTGAGTTCGGCGCAGAGTTTGTCATACGTCACTCCCCGTGCAGCTGCAAATTCATGGATTTCATTTTCCAAATTAGAATGAATCTCCTGTTCGCTAACCCCACAGATTTCAATGTACTGATTCCGCATTGATATGTCGTCCAAGTTGTTTAGATCACTGAATACGCTGACCTTTCCAAACTTTGTCACTCCCGTCAGCAGGGCAAACTTGATGCAGCCATCCATCGTTTTGAGTACGCCATAAAACGCCTTTAAAGTATTCCGGAATTGTTTTTGTAGCTCTTCGTTACCGATAGCCTGCAACATAGGCTTGTCGTATTCATCTACCAAAATTACTACGCGTTGCCCGGTTTGTTCGCAGGCACGTTCTATAATACCTGCAAAGCGCAGGGAGAAGGAGCGTTCAGATGGTTCGGCGCCGTAGAGTTTTTCCCACGCTACCAACGACTTCTCAAGTATATTATCCAAACTCTCCGGTGCGTCATATTTCTCAATATTGAGGTCGAGATGCAGTATCGGATACTTTATCCAGTCTTTTTCCAACTTTTCTATTGCCAGTCCCATAAACAGTTCCTTTTTCCCTCGGAAGTATGCTTCCAGTGTTGAGATGAGCAAACTCTTACCGAAACGACGTGGACGGCTCAGGAAGTAATAACGGCCGGTTTTTACCATTTGATAAATTAATGCCGTCTTATCAATATAGAAATAATCATCCTGACGGAGACTTTCGAAATTTTGTATTCCTATGGGGTAAATCTTATTGCTCATATTTGCCTGTTTTTATACATCAATACACAAAAGTACTTATTTATGTTCTATTTTCAGTATTAAAAAGGGAAATTTAATCAGGGCAACCGCATCAAAATTTGTTCGTTTCTGTAGGGTTATGAATTAATTCACCACAGAGTAACACAGAGTTTCACAGAGTTTAATCAAT